>Ga0131853_10002820_pt1 | contig 31182 bp, 24 predicted proteins | sample TergutLab28metaG_FD_92764 | JGI IMG/M metagenome (GOLD analysis project Ga0131853, IMG submission 92764) | Labiotermes labralis P1 segment gut microbial communities from Petit-Saut dam, French Guiana - Lab288 P1 (version 2) (version 2) | ecosystem: Host-associated > Arthropoda: Insects >... | reverse complement strand
TTTGTTGAACAAAAAGATATTTCTAAGGGGACTTTATACCCAGGTTCCGGGAAATTTTTTTTCCCCCCCCCCCCCCCCCCCCACGTGTAAAACCCTTTCCTTTGAAGCCTGAAATTCTTCTACATAATTTTAAAAACCTAGTATCTACAAAATGGCAGAAAAGACATTGCAGTGTCCATTACAAAGACAAATCGGCAAACGGTGTCTGGGGAACAAGTTCTGTTTGTTCTGAGAATCATATGAAATTCATAAACACATTCTGGGGATTTTCACGGCTTTTTATGTTTTCCTTCAGTCATTACAAAAAAATGCCAAAATACCACAAGTGAGGCCAGGAACATTTTCAGCAATATCCTTTCCTCTTCATTAGTCATCCTCGCACTAAACGTTGTAGCGTCTGGGCTAATAAACGCATCTCTATGTAATCAAAGAATCAGTGATGAATTAATAAAGCCCTGATATCTACACCTAGGCCTGAAATGGTTCCTTCCCTTGAGGTTCACTGGTCAAAATCTCGTATGCACATTTCACCTGTCCTATGAATATCACATATCTCACTCAACTCACGGTCCTTGTCTTCGTTCTAAATTCATAGGCAGTGAGAATATATCATAAGTTCATTATTCTGTAATTTTCTCCATCTTCCTTGACGTCCTCCACAGGTGCAGAATTATTAAAACACAACTTATTCTAGGGGCCTACAAATTTCCCCCAAATCTAGGAGCCATCTCAAAATTATAGGCGCAAGAAGGGTGACACGAAGCAAGTTGCACACTGAAAACCCACTAATATTAGGCGTTATCACACTAAATCCAGTCGCCCGGTATTTGTGTTCCCAAGCCTTGCTCACAAATATCTGTTGGCCATCTGTATAAATTATCTGCACAATGGAAGTTGTTATGGTAGTACAAATCAAAGACCAAAAAACCGATTATTAATTCTCAATCCATTCACTACGCCATATATATAAGGAGAAAAATAGAGATGCAAAATCACACCATTTTCTGTGTGCAAACCAGCTACATTTTTCGGCTATATACAGATATGCGTCACCTAAAGACGGAGACACTTTCTGAGAAATGCGTCGTTAGGCGATTTCGTCATTGTGCGAACGTGTACTTCACAAACCTAGATAGTGCAGTATAGCCTACTACACACCTACGCTATATGGTACAGCCTATTGCTCCTAGGCTACAAACCTGTACAGCATGTTACTGTACTGAATACTGTACGCAATTGTAACACAATGGTGAGTATTATAATATTATATTATAATATTGTCACAATATTATATTATAATATTGTTATAATATTATAATCTTTTGGGACCACCGTCGTATATGCGGTCCGTCGTTGGCCGAAACGTTGTTATGCGACGCATACCTGTATAGTCATCATCAGGCTGAACACAGAACCGTAAAAAGGATAATTATAATATAATGCAATTACAGCAATTATTAAAAAGATTAATTATAAAACAATGCATTATAATATCATTCTTCTTTTTATGGTTCTGTGTTCAGCCTGATAATGCCTATTTATAAACGTAAAATGTAGCTCGTTTGCACACAGATAAAGTAGTGTTTAGACTGTGATTTTGCATCTTTACTTTTCTTCTTACATATGTATAATTAAAACACAAAAGGGATGTCTTTACTAAAAAAATTCATTCACTGCACCCTGTTTGCTGGAAACAAACTGACACATCTGCACCATCCCCAGTGACCACATTAAAGAAATGCACACTTCCCATTGCATAGCAAATCAGTTCACATAAATAACATAAAATACGTAATATGTTTTGGGTAATTCCCCGGCGTCTGAGTTCTAATAGCCGACGTTTCGGAACCCTCTATCAATTCCATCTTCATAGGCAGATGGATACTTCATCCACCTGCCTATGAAGATGGAACTGATAAAGGGTTCCGAAACGTCGGCTATTAGAACTCAGACGCCGGGGAATTACCCAAAAGAAAACATATTACATATAGAACACGGCGAAAGCTTAAAATCAAGAACATACAATACATTTAACTAAACATGTACAGCATGATGTTGTTCATGAATGCGATGCTGTAAACTGTTACACTCACTTTCAAGTAAACATACTCGTACAGCTCAGGGACCCAATACTTTCTTCACAATCTGTTTCATTTCTGGCACAATGCTTTGTTTAAACTTCAGCAAAGAAATTCTGGACTTCCAAGGGCACAGTAGACGCCTGTTCACTATCAAGTTCCTGGCTGAACAGGAAAACGACATTAAATTCCGGTGATAAGAATAATCTAATAGCACACAAGACAGACAACTACACATCCTTACAAAACGGGCCAGAGAGGAAATAAAACAACAGACTACGGGTATCGTCACATTGGAAGGGTATTCATGCGAAGTTGAGTTCTCGCGAACTCGACCGAACACGCCCAATTTGGTGGACAGAGCTTCTATTGGGCTACACGGCGCGATTACTGCCAATGGTACTGCTATAGTCATGGATCCTGCCTTGAAGTTGCATTTTTTCTGGAAACATTACGTTTAAATGTTACTTTTGAAGAAAGAATAGTGAATACTGGGTGAGCCGTTCATGTCAATGCAATGAAACTGATAACTGCACACTATTTAAAGATTTATCCGGACAAGTTGACAATGTTATATTACCAAATGGCATCCGATACACATTCACAAACCAGTGAAGTCAGGCGTAGCGGGAGGGTATACAATGATTTATTTTGCCCCTCCCTCCAAGAACTTAAGATTTGATGCAATAATAACAATAATAGTCCGAAAAGTACTAATGTATGCTACAAACACAGTTTGTTTCGGGTACGTAATTTTAAATACCCCGCATAAGGATGACATACAATAATAATAATAATAATAATAAACTAAAATGTAAATGTGGTCACACACGATCATTATTTGCAAAAGGAATAAACCAAATATGGAATACTTAACTGATACATTTTGGTCGTTTAAAATGAAATTCCCCTCTCCTATTGTCCTTGTGTATACCACGACATTAGGCAAAGGGAAACAGAGTCGCCCATCTTTTATTATCTTAAGTTTCACTACTACCCTTCTTCTTGAGAACATCACTAAATAGCCCTGAATCTCTTTATAACCTTTGCACACATCGTTCTTCAGAGGAGGGGTTATTAAGGATCTAAATAATTTAAAAATAGTTTTCAACGTCACACTACAGCATTCCTAAAAAACCTTCCAACACATAACAAAAGTCACGTTGTTAAACTTCAGCGATCATTTGAAACAGAAGTGACATTGTACAGTACTTCGGTGACAGACGCCGTTCAGTAAAATTCAAATCTGAAAACGATGGGAGTCTTTCTAGATAATAAATATGAATTAATTCCACAGAAATGTGAAACAGCAGTACATGACGACATAGCCTCCTTGGGTCGAGCGGTGCTTGGACTGCAAAACCACAATCGTGTTGTGAAAACGGCTACATTCTTGGAATTCTGAGTATCAACATTTAATACTGAACATTCCCATTCTCCTTTACTTCATCTCAGTAATATTTTTATGTATTCGTGGGAAAAGACGTCAAAATACTATCGCCAAATTACTTCATAGAAAAAAGTCATGCAGGAAGGTCCTGCGACCGGCCACCTCGACACAGGTTTTTCTTGGTTTCCTTGTGTCTATACGCAAATGCTGAGATGGTTCCCAAGTTGCCACTACATGCTTCTCATGTAGCCCTCCCAACTTAAATTTATTAGTAACCAATTTCACATTTCGGGTACATATAAAATAACCACTGCCACCGGGTGACAACCCAGTTGCAGTTAATTATTATTATCATCATCATCATCAAAACACAATGGATGAGGAAGATGAAATAATAAAAAAGAAACACGTTCTTAATACAAACACGGTGATTTTGATTCCACTGCGTGTTTCTTCAATTAACAGTCTTCTGGATTGTTGTGGTAGGCAGTTGGATAACTTCTTCCCTAAGTTGCGAGAAAAAAAAATACCGCCGTCGTCTTCAGCGTTATAAGTAAATACACGAACTCATAACCCTGAAGATGAAGGTGATACGCTCCTTCGAAAAGTCGCGAACCAACTACCCAACCGAACGGTGCTACGACCCAGAAGACATGCTTCCTCAATACGAAAACAGGTTGGCAGTTAAAAACATCTTTCAGCGTTGGGGCATTTCAAATAAAGATAGCGGCAAACTTCCCGCAGCACGTGCTGTATTCTTTCGCTGCAGTAGTATTCTCTCTCTCTCTCTCTCTCTCTTGTTATCGTCGCTTTAATTACATTTAAAAGGACGCCATGGAGAACACACCACATTCATGTAGCAAGGTTAGCAGCGAATACTAATCTGTTATAGCCTTTTAGCAAAAGAGGTATAGAAACTGTACACTACACAACGTAATAATATTCGGAAAACATTTTTACAGGTTTACTCTCTTTTTTAATAGCAAAAGGAAGTGATTCCTCCGTTGCAGCCGTATAGCGGCGCTATATCAGCTACATCGGAGAATTCGCCACTGGCATCAGACTCCATAGGTTCGTTCTACTCGGGCGTGTTCGGTAGCAATCGCGCGAACACCAAGAGACACGCTTCCTCTGTAAGCACAGCCTTAGTTCTTTGTAGTTCTTTTATACACAATGTACAAACGCCCTAAAACAGGGCCGGCGAACCTTTCTGAGGGCACGTGTCTATATATTTCGAAGAAATTCTTTCACGTGTCCATGGGAATTCTGAAGGGCAAAATAAGATCTTGGAGTCTTCCACAATTATTATTAATTTCTGTATTCTTATTAATGCATATTACTACCATATAATTAATGCATAGTATAATTATGTATTACTAATAAAGGCCTCCTTGAAGAATGCGATAAAGAAGAAAATACTACCCAGAAAGATAAAAACATATGCAACATAGTCGCGCCCCGGGGCTCCCCTTCCGGACCCCCCTGGCCCTTGTAATCGCCCCCCGGTCTCGTCAGCAGTGAATGTGACACGTAGGTTGGCAGTTGGATACCGAAGTTTCAGGACAAGGTATCGGTTCCATCGTCAGGGGCCAAGCGGCATTGCTTGATCCTTGAAGATGGGTCTGATGTCCCGAAACGTCAGTAACAACGCACCAAACTAAGGTCGCAATATCCCACAAGCTCGAAAGTCTCAACCACGACAAGGCGGAAGCCTGAAATCGCACATTCCCAAACTAGTTGCTAATCTACAGTCCATCAACAAGAAGTCTACTATGCTTCAATAAAACCATACGATTAAATGGTTATACGCCAACACTAAAGAATCTATTTCACACGTATCTTCTACTTTGTTTGCGAGTATGCATCACGAAAAAATGATGAACAGTAATCATGTGTCTGAGTGAAGTAATAAATGATGTATGTGCAACGTATATAACATTTTACACACTAGCACTGAATAGAGTGCACTTACTTTGCTACTCACTCTGTTTACAATCCCTCATTCACAAGCGCTTAAAAATGTTACACACTAGCAAAGAACAGATGGTGCACTTTTCTCGCTCACTCAACTGTTTACAGTTCTCCATACACTAAAAACCTGAAAATACTCCTATTTTGTTAGCAAAAACATTATTTATTAAAGAGCACGCGAGTTCAGTTATTCGTGCTCCCTCTCTCCTCTCAATTTACATAATTCATATTGCATCAGGGCTGACAACACACACAGGTACAACAACTAAACATAGCGGCCAACAAACACATAAAATGTTATCAATGATTATTGGGCTTCGAGTTTGCATATTAGTGACAGAAAATTAAGTCACTGGCAGAAACACAACGATCAGGCTTTGAGGTTTCATTGTAGTTACAGATACTCACGTTATATTTGCACTTTGGGGTTTAATTTTATGTTATTATAAACCTTCAGTGTCCATATCAGAGATGGAAAACAGTCTATATTGCCGACTATCACTTCAGCTGCTTAACTATCTACGTTGGCAAACCACATGCACGGTTACCGTTACATCAGACACAAAACATGCCAACACAAGACGGTTCGATTACATTGAATTTTCCACTCATAAATATTAAGACTGCTGCGGAAATAAAGAATACTTTGAACCGGTGATGAATTACAAACTGTAAAAAAGTTTTCCCTGCACACGCCATGAAGGCATTCAAGAGATACGGAGCTAAGGTTCCACTCGCTCACCTCGACACTACATACACACGATTGGTTTGCCTCACAGCAAAACTGCCTTTCTCCTGGGAAAAGCGCCCCCATTTCTCATTGAATATGAGGCTCGATCGGCCCCAGAGCCACTCTGGAAGTTTTAGGAGACAAAAATCTATTGCCCTGGAAGGGATCCAGCACCGGATGGTTCAGCCCGCAGCCTACTCACCGTACCGCCTACTCTATTCCGGCTCCTGAATGAGGAATGGTGTACAGCAGTATCGTGCGGTGAAATAGGTACGTCCCCCAGTCTATTCTATACAGCACTGGATGAACCTGAAGTGTTATGGTCTCATATACGGACAGCGAAACAAATGCATGGGATTTATCTGTATACCCTTGACTTGGTATATCGATCTGTAATAACCACGCCTCCAGTACAGTGAAACTTCAGGTATTCTAAATATACTGTGAATCTGCTAAGCAAGTAACGACATTATGTATGCGTTTTAGCCTCCTGTATTGTCTATATCCCTACTGAATTTCCTGGTTCTTTATGAATGCGATACATATATATATACCGTGCTCTATAGAATCTGTAGGACGCTTCTATATCCGTCCGTCCGTCCGTCCATCCATCCATCCACATATTAAATTCACGATGAACATGGCTGAAGCCGCTCTGAACACACAAAACAATATTCCACCAACACAATGTCAACGACACGAATGCCACAACTTGGTGCCACTGACATGCGGCCACTTGCTTTACCACGTACAATTAGCCATCAACAATAAAGATATCTTAAAATGATTACTTTCTCCAGCAAATCAGGTTAATGTATACATTCCGATTCCTCTGCTGTAGCCATAGACATTGAAAGCTATGATCAAGCCACACTTATCAATCACACATAACACTACCGCACAGGGCACAGCAACCGCACAACTGACAGCACGAACAACGAATCACGGAAGAGAACCCTCGTATAGCATCAACCAACCAAGTTTCATAATATAGATTACGGCATCAATACCAACTGTGATTCATGTTACCAACCCCCCCGAACATACCGACTTCCTATGCAATAAACCGAAAAGTAACTATACAGAATTACCACTAGCAAAGAAAGAAAACTAACTCTCTAGACTAATTTGTACATCACCTAAACCAGGAACAATGGCACATAAACAGAAACAAACTATCAGTGGACTTGTGTTGAGACGTCTAGCAGTGTATCTGCCCACAAGATACAGATAATAAAGCACTGTCATATGAGCTTGCGATTAAGCAGCATCGATTTGCAACAGAAAATAGCAAGGAAAATGGAACGCGCACGCACGCACACACAAACACACACATGAGTACAATATATGTTTTGTTGTTCTTGCTGTTATTATTAACATTATTATTGTATTTACCATGACAATTTGAACACAACTTAGAAATCTTGCTTTTCAATCGTTACGTGCCGACACGCAAACCCACAAACTTCTTGAAGACAATACATACGCCGACGTTACCACCTTCAACTAATTTTCTTAGGAGTGCCGGCAACAATTTTTTAATGTTCTGATTACAGTATTCGATTACAAACACGGTAGTATGACACTATTAAGACACAAAAATAAATCTTGGGATTATACAGCCTACAGTACGTAAAAACAACAGAATTACGCAACTTAAAATGCATAGGTAACACAAATTTTATATTCATAATGGCGAAAAGAAACAATTTATTATGCAGTTGGCCAATCTGTGATTGTCATACAAAGCAACGACTGTAGTGTATTCATTTACAATTTTCTGTACAATAGCATTAATAAAATGCGATGCCTCTGTATAGTACATCTCTGTTATTATACTTTGAAACTTTAAACCAACGTTATCTCCTTATTTGTAAACAACCACCTAACACAATTGTACATTTATCTGTAAAATCGGTCGAACATATTTCGGTCTCAGGATATCTTATGGACTTTACACTCATTATACAAGCCATTGAGCACGCCAACAATTTTTTTTACAAAATTAAAACGTACAGTACCAAAATTACAAGAGACATGGAACGTGTTCTGACGAGTGGGCAAATAAATGTATTCGTGTTGTATTAGATTGCTCAATTATTTGTTTAATGCAACGGTATACCGTACAAACCAAAAAAAAGGTTACCTCCTCGTCTCATAACTACACTGAACATAAATGTGTTTCAGTTACTGGGCCACTGGAAGTGTTAGTAACTCTAACCGACAATCCGTCGGATTAAAGCACTTGCGACAATTATAAATGATGTCTTCCGTGAAGCAATGCTACGTAGTCTGGAAGAAATAAACCGATATTTCGAAAGCAAGTGCTGTCTTGACCCACAGTTGGAGGCACCATAGTCCCTCCGCAGTCAGTACATTTGTATAACACCACAATACGTCACATTCCTGACCACTCACATGTCAGTCACTGACGTGGGAATGTCAATTCTCACAAGGGTGACATTATTGACATAAAATAAATAATCACTATTAAAATGTGCAAGATCGTCTTTCTCTGTTAATCAAATGTCTGAATTCGCGAAGTACTATACGCATTTGTAAGAAGTTTTGATTAAGTAACTGTAACCTACTATAAGGGTCAGTTTGCCCTGTCAATTGAGAGATGTGTGTAGTGAATTTTCAGCAACGTTGCCTAACCTGACAGCGTCCACTTGTACAGCTTGTGAACTGTTCGGCGAAGCTAGTACTATAGAACACGGATAAGCCGTAGAAGTGTGTAAAGTTGTGTGGAAGGCCAGGAGTGAGGGAGCTGTAACTCTAAAATAACATAAAAATGTCAACACAACCTCACAGTAAAAAGCGAGTGTGTTACTATTACGACAGTAAGTATTAATTTACGGTATATTAGTATTAATTTACTGATATTGGAGTAAGAAATGAAATATCTCCGTTTGGCTTGGATTTTAAAATAGGTTCGGTTGCGACCATTCGTATGTAATTATTTTGAACATAATATTACAATAAAAATGCGTTAGGTTTTAAGCAAAGAGTTGCATTTTAGTTTGTTTTTGTGTGAGTGGAAGTGGCATCAGTGAAATGCCCGTTTTTAAAGAGATTTGATCATTTTGATGGTACAAGTCGGGAAAATCATCAATGCATGCGCGTTCGTAGCACCGTAGATATTGTAGCGGGCGATAAGGTGTAATGAAGTGAATGTGGAACATTTTGAAGGAATAAAAGTAATACGTTGCATTATTCGTTATGATGCTCGTTGCTATTTAAATTTTTGCGTTAGTGCTGGAGTATGGAGCCACAACATTAGTGTGGGGTACGTGAGAATTAAAACCGGTATTACGAATTACGGTGGTAGGAATGTAGCCAGTAAGTGCCGAATTCTGTGTTCTGTTTTCAGGGTAAGGAAAACTGCATTAACATTGGGATTATGAAGTCTGATTATCACAGCAATTTTTTTATGTAATAAACAATTACTGATACAAGAAAGGTGCAGTATTTGTAATTGATAATCCATTTATAAAGCTTTCCCGGACACTCGTTTTAGCAATCTGTATTGAAGAATTAACGTTTCTGGGATGTTAATGTGAATTTAACCGTCGAATAAACCGAACCATAAAGATAATCTTTGCTCTACTGAGTGTGATCAGTGTTCAAAAATATAGTTTTAACGTCACTTTTACAAGGCCAGGAGGAAAATAGTGCACTGTTCAGGGACATCCAAAAGAGTTAGTTTTCTGGTTTAAGATTGCATTAAAGTGTACATTGCTCCGCTTGAATTAATAAAGCCCCATGCCAACTGGATTTTTGAATGTGTGGAAGATGGTGCAGGCTAAAACTTTTCCCGTCCCTCTCCATGTATGTTTGTTACAGTGTTATGTTTCACCCTGTATAATTTTCAGGTGAGACATCCCTGTTGTGTTCAGTAATCAGTAGAATGTATATAATTGCACAGTCTAACACAATTTTTTATTAAGTAACTACAATCAAAGATAATTAAATCATTTTTAACAGCAACATGTTTCCACTCCTCTTATAGTGCCATCTTCAGGCTGAGCTCTAAAAGTGTTATGTACAATTAGTGATGCTTTACAGAGTATGAGATCTCGTTTACATGTTGAATCTGTAACTTTTGTATGGAAATGTTTCAGTGGGTTTCCTTACAGACTTTAACACCATACAACCAAAGTTACACTTCACAGCTGAAACAGAACAAAATAATACAATAAACTATTTAGACATTTCCATACACAAAACTGCACACAATATAAAAATAGCCATGTACAGAAAACCCACTCTTACAGACCCTATCATCCCCTACTCTTCCAACCACCCCACACAACATAAATATGCCACAATTAGATACTTATAGCAGACTACACACATACCAATTAGACAATGAAGAATATAATTGGGAAGAGAACATTGTCCATAATATCCTCTATAATAACTCCATCCCAATCCAAACACGGAACTTTCCAAACCCTAAACAAAACCAAATGCAAAACTCGCGAACAATAATACCTAAACAAAAATGGGCCACATTCACCTACATAGGCAAAGAAACCACATATATCACTAAAATATTCAAACGTAAAGATAGTATATCTTACAAATAACTATTCAAGATAATTTAACCCACAAAACCACTAACCACAACAAATTTTCAGTTAACAGAGTATACAAATAAACATGCCCAGACTGTGGAAAAGCATACATAGGACAAACAGATAGAACTCATAAAAAAGATACAGCAAACATATGCACACCTTCAGGATCACAGCCACTTTTCCAAATTTGCACAGCATTTAAATGAACATATGTGTACTCTCAGTCCTAAAGATGTCATTATGTAAATCTTATACTATCAGAAAAAAGGCCCATGTTTAAACGTTATAGAACGCTTTTACATCCATAAAGAAGCCGCGCCAACTTAATTATAAACAAACAATATTTCCGAACAAAATCTTTGATGCCATCCTAAACAACGAAACTTAACCACCCACTCATCATACCATACTTCCCCTTCCCACCATACCTCTTTCCGATCAGTACTCTTCCAGCATCCATACAGTGCAGCACAAACGAAGACTGGGACCAACACTCTACTCTTAAAATACTCTGTGTATTCAAATTTAAATACATTAACCTTTTGGCACCGGAATTATTTTTTTTATTTCAGCACACCCTGTATATAAAATGTGAATAATACATGAACTAAATACGTTAGAATTATGAAACAAACTGGATTTTGAAGAGAATAAAACGGAGAGTATATACCATGTTTAAAATATTCAGTACCTATATTTGTTGAATAAATATATAAAATAGAACTTTAGAGGTTAGTGGTGCGGTACGACCACTATAGTTGACATTAGGCATCAAAAGGTTAAACATTGAGTTTGCATATCCACGTTACTATAAAATTCAAGTGACATACAATAAATTTTAAGCTCCTGATGATGGGTGTTGTGACACCCGAAACATGTAGAGTGACTTTGCAGTAAATAAATATATGCATACTGTTGCATCTAGTTGGATTTTTATTAACATTGACATATATTAGTTATTAGTGAAGACAAAAATGTTTATAACATCTTCATGGAACTATAAAATTTGTATATTTTCTACACAAACAACGTAGATACACACATGAAAAGATACGAAAAACGCACTCACCACACATGCTCCAAAAACGTAAGTAATCCAACCGCACGTAACACATATAAATAACTCAAAAAACCCATACACTATTATAAGATAAAATATTTTGTTAATACAGGTGCAGATTCATCATAGTTTCATCTGGCGACCCCACAGTGAAATATTTCTGTACAAAAGTTACACATTCGACATAATTCATAATTGCATCCAGTGACCCAAATATCACTACTTCTCCACATAAAAGATGCACCATTTACACCAATGAAAAGAAAACCTCACTATATTACATCCAAAAGCCTGGATAAAATAATTCTTCATCATTATCACAACTTATGATTCTAAAAACTATTATTCTCCCTACATTTTAAATTTTATTACTTGTAACTTTTAACCTCATTACCTGTGTTATTTTACATTTGAAATTACATTTATTTTTAATTTATAATATATTATTAATAACATGTAAATGAGATCTCATATTCTGTAAAGCATTGCTAATTGTATATAACATTTTTTAGAGCTCAGCCTGAAAATGGCTCTATAAGAGGAACCAAAACATGTTGCTGTTATAAATGATTTCATTATCTTTTAATTGTAATTACTGAATAAAAAGTTGTGTTGTTGTGTTGACTGATACCTTAACTCCAGTCAAAAGGATCAACACAGACCAACAGTATGCAAGTCCCACAAGGGATGCCAGACACAGGGTCCAGTTCTAGGGACGGACTTTTCAGATTCTTGTTTTGCCATTAAGTTAGCCAGTTCACTGCATGTTATGCCATGTTAGAGCACCTTGTTGCACATTATGTTCACCCAGCAGCACCAGGAATTGCATAGTAGTTTGTAGTTAATCTGAAAGGTGTCAGGTACTGTTATTTTAATGCTGTTATTGTGTCTTGACTGTCCATTAAAGTATATATGCCCCATTTTGCATAATTTAGATTCTGACATACTTCTGTCTGAAACTCTTTTGGTCTTACAAAATACCCTTGCTTTAGTGCATATTTTTGTTTTGGTGTTATGAGTCCTGTGAAAATATTGTTACTATTTGTAGTGCTCTTTGAAAATGGGAAGTGTGATTGAGTTTTGCCCAAAGCCCCAAACTGATTGTTAACATTATAGCATTTTTTTTTTTTTTACCCTTTTACTAATAATCCTCCAGCACAGTGCCCTTATTTCTTGGTTATCAAGACATCCCCACTTGTGATAAAGATGCAAAAAGTGTCTTGAGGGAATACCTGGAGATGTAGTCTGTATGAATCTGTGTACTTCAGCCAAAACTTGCAGTGAATGCTTGTTATGGATTTCAGCCCCACAGACCATAAACTGTAAGCAGCTGTCTTGCTGCACCATTGCAGTGGCATCTACACACAGTCATTCACAGGAATGATGCAAACACTAGGTCAGCAATTGATACAAACATATTATATGAGGGAGGACTTGGACATTGATGCTAATCTAAAGTCAAGTTATTTCCTCTTTGTAATAAAAATTTTTCATATGTGGTTTTTTCTTTCCTTCCTGCCTTTCTTGGACACCTAATCTATTCATAAAGTCAGTTTTATATACACATAAGTGTTTTACATAAAAGGTGTTAGATTGTCCAGATACAATATTCCTGAGGATAAAGCGAATGGTGTATATGAATATTTTGTTCAGCTTCCAGTTTTCTTTAGCTTAGATCATACTACAGTCACGTTATGAGAATGTCTTGGACTAAATTTAAGGACATGAACCTACTTTATTCACATACTGGGTTTGCTGTTATTTTCATGTGCATTACACAATAAAGCCATTATGTGACTGAGATAAAACAGAGTGATTATGCATATGTACAACATTTCCACATGTGGACATGAAGGCATATGGAGAACTAGTCTGAATTGTGTTTATGTACACTGCAAGGGATACCCTTATGTGTTATTAATATATATATCAGTAACATATTTTAATATCTTGATGAAACTTGTGCCAAGTAGGTGAGTAACACAGATTTCACAATAAAATGATAACTTGCCATTCTACATAACAAAAAATAAACAAATTTAACAGCCAAATACAAGTTAAAGTTATGAAAGACCAGCCACTTTGTTACTGGTCCAGAAGAGCCAGTGATTTGGCAACCTATTTTGTGAAAAATGGTAATAATATGCTGGTAGTATGTGTTCCCAAAGGGCAGATGTTACTGTGCATGTTCCCACTCTTACCAGTAAAGTTATATTGCTCTGCCCTTTGCCTTCAGGTGACATTGGCAATTACTACTATGGTCAGGGCCATCCCATGAAACCTCATCGAATCAGGATGACCCACAATTTATTACTCAACTATGGTTTGTACAGGAAAATGGAGATTTATGTAAGTATTTGATTTTAATTCTGGTGTACTGTGGAATTGAGGCTTTAGATTCATATTTTCGTGAGTGATGGCACACACACACACACACACACACACACACACAAAACCATTTTGGACAAAGTTCCTTAAATGTGGAGAAACTGTCTTTCATGTCTGAAAAAATGGATTTTTAAAATACTTGATATTAACAAAAAATACTTAAGTGATTAGGGCATACAGTGGCACAGTTGATTGAGGCACTGTGCCACAAGGCAGAACATTACGGGTTAAGTTTCCGAAGGTATCATTGGAATTTTTCATTGACATAATCCTTCTGGCCGAACTATGGCCCTGGGGTCGGCTCATCCTCTAGCAGAAAAGAGTACCACAAATATTTCCGGGGGAGTAAAGGCGGCCGGTGCCTAGGGTTGACAATCTTACCACCTTCATGTGCCAATTCCCATGGAATCTGGGGGCCTTAGTCTCCCTGGAACCCTCAGAGCCTGTCCAGGCCTGTACGGGAATTGCTTTACCATTGCTTTTAACTTCAGTGATTCACACTATATAAAAATTGTCTGCACATGATAAATAGTCCTAATAATACAATGAAATTTCAAAACCCCTATTTTTGCTGTTTCACTTTATATACAAGCAATGCTATTTTATGTATGCAAGTCCTCATTTATATTAGTGACACAAGTTACAATCAGTTTTTTTTATTATTATTTTATTTTATGTACATGGAATGACCCTAAAATTGTTGTATGTTACCCTTATTATATGTATAAAACTTTTAGTGGCATGATACAACTAGCTGTTCCACGGAATGAAAAGATTGCATGTTATAAATTATAAATTTGAATTTTCAGCGCCCACACAAAGCCACAGCAGATGAAATGACTAAATTCCACAGTGATGACTATGTCCGGTTCCTAAGAAGCATCAGGCCCGACAATATGTCAGAGTACAATAAGCAAATGCAGAGGTGTAAGTACATTACAGCTGCTGTACATAATGCCACATTCGTGTGTTTCAAGAAAGTGTGTTTTTCTGCTTCCTAATTTACTGTTGTTGTTGTTGTTGAGGCCTATTAAGTTTTTTTGCAATTTCAACAGCTTTTGTGCCTGCAAAGTACGTGTTATGTTATTCTGATTTCTTGAGGTGGGTTGCTGTTGACTTTCTGATGATTTAGTTGCCATCTTGCAAGCATTATTTTAGTTTTTGATGTGTGATTGTTTTCAGCATTATCATGCCATGTGTTAGCAGATTCTGCTGTGTGTACTGCAGTTTTATTTCAATTTATATGTTTGATAAGATAGAAGAGGAAACAAAAACCATTTCTTTGGAAGAGATTACATTACAGGATGTTGACATATGTGTGGGTACTCATATGTCATTGGTGAAAGAAGCTGGAAGATCAGTTTCAGTGCTGAGAGTATGATAGTCAAAAACTCATGTGTATTTAGGCACCTAGTCAGAGTGTACTGGGAACTTTGCATGAGAATAAGTGGTTGTAACCAAGTCTGACCTCTGACTTTGATATTGTGGTCAGATCTGTGCCCTTTATCTCAGATACTTGCATATGCCTTTATGGTACAGAAATGTTACCTTTGAAGTGACAATGTTTTATCATATATATGTACACTTGTCTGTTTAAATGTGTTTTCCCCTTTAGTTAATGTGGGAGAAGATTGCCCAGTGTTCGATGGGCTGTACGAATTCTGCCAGCTGTCATCAGGTGGCTCAGTAGCAGCTGCTGTGAAACTAAATAAGCAGGCATCTGAGATCTGTATCAACTGGGGTGGCGGTCTCCACCATGCCAAGAAATCTGAAGCATCTGGTTTCTGCTATGTTAATGACATTGTGCTTGGGATTTTGGAGTTGCTCAAATATCATCAAAGAGTTTTATACATTGATATTGATGTTCACCATGGAGATGGTGTTGAGGAAGCATTCTACACCACAGACAGAGTGATGACAGTGTCCTTCCACAAGTATGGCGAGTACTTTCCGGGCACTGGAGACCTCAGAGTATGTTGTATCATGTATTGTTTACTGTCTCATTCAGCACTGGCTGGCTCATTGGCAGTCTACCTGTAGCTCCCTTACACTTCAGAAGAATGACAGCTTTTCACATAAAGAATTATAATATGCACATACATGAATAATTTAAGAGTGCCTCCCTCATAGACACCTTATAAGAAAAATAATTGTAACTCTTAAACGCTGCACATACTCGAATCATTTAATGCTGAACCCCTCCCCATCCCAGACACTTTGTAACAAAAACAACGTAACAAAAAATAAAAGGATTACAGTACTTGTTTGACATTCAGAGGACCATGCATCACGATATATTCTTATAATAAAAGCCAATGAGATGCACTATTTCTCAAATTTATTTTAGTAAAGGGCTCTACATGTTTTGGACAGATCTCCTGTCCATCATCAGGAGTTTCAACACTGTATACACAGCAACAGATATTTGTCATACTAGTTATGTTGAGTGTCTGCTAGCAAGGTCAGGATGTAACAGTAGATCTGTCCAAAACATAAAGAGTTCTTGACCAAAATATATTTGAGAAATAGTGCATCTTGTTGGCTTTTATTATAAGGATAATGCACATACATGAACCATTTATCGCAAACTCCCCCTCCAGCCTTCTCCCTTTGTCTCCGAGGAATGGCATGACACCAAAGGAGTACCACCATACTTCTGGACAGTTGTTAGAATGCAGCATATTAAAGCAATAACAGTAACACATGAAGCACCTCCATGATTACATACAAACTGAATAAAGCAGTCAGAGATACAGTGGCAGATTGAATCTGAAATTTCCTTCATCAGGAACAAAGAAAAGAAGAAATATAATTTTCATATGTTTTGAAATGTGAAACATTTAATTTTTTATCTGTTCATAAACCACTGAAGATGGCAGAATTTTGCCAAAGTATTTTAATCAATAAATTTGAAATGTTATATTGAGGTAGTTTCATTAAGTATAAGTTGAGCACATAACAGTTCTTGTCTTGCTTTATCATTTATAAATGGACAGTCTTATGCTCATAACTAAAACAGTCTCACAAACATTATCTCTGTTAAACACTATTGTCTTAGTTGTTTGCTTCTAGATTCATATCACCATCTACAAATAATCCTTTATTTAATTCAGTGAAGCAGTAAGCAAGCTTATTGCATCCAGAGTCTTCAGTGTGATACTTTTTTTTTTTTTAGCATTAGTTATCATGCTATCTAGACCAGAAATTATGTTCACCATATCAGAATATCTTAAATTATAGATACAGACTCAAACGAAAACTTTCATTCATTGTCCCATATCAGTAGACAGGGCATATCTACAATGCTTGGGTAAACTTCAGGAGCAAGTTCCTCACACCAAAACAAAGATAAGAGTTCATATTAATATATGCCCACAAACTGTGTTCAAGGTACAGCTGACAGTGTGTTGGCCTCAGTCCTTTAGATTTTATCTGTGGGGACACTTAATTATGACCCTAGTGTTTTCACCTTCAGTTGGAAGTAAACAGACACTTCACCAACGCATATATTATGCCTGTTCAACCATTTGCAACCACCCTGGGGCATTTTGAAAGGGTGCAGCAGTCCATGATCAGATGTTTCCATGCATAATTTGATTCAAGGGGAGGAGCATTTATCATAAAAGTCTTATGTCAGTTGTAAGTAAAATATCACATCATTGAGATGTTTATTATTGAATGTAATCTTTCAGTTAAATTAAAAAACTACTCATTTCTGGGCATACCTTTATATGATATTTTTTGTTTTTATGTAGAAAACTCTTTGAAGTATGTCTAAGCATTTTAGATATACCCTTTGTGTTTATGTATATACTTGTATATTTTAGTTAGGAATTACATAAAATAGAGTTATATAAGTTTGCTTCCAAAATCTGCTTAGTTGTTTCAGAGGGGAAAACATTCATAATATTCCCAATTATGCATTCCTCTTGTGGGTTCTGTGCAGACATCCATAAAAAACATGTACTGCACAGGCATAAGTGTTTGCATGGACGTTAAATACATGGGAGACACGGTTATTATGCTTTCACAGTTGTGCAGTCAAGGTATTCATGCTTGTGGTGTATGGCCTCACATCACTTGGTATTTGGTGCCAGACATGTTAAAACAGTGTAGTGGTCTGAAAATACTGGGCAGACATCACCCAGAGACACAGCACCATATCCCACAAGAATGAGGACCTCGAGAAAATGAATGTTTCAAATTTCTAATGGTCTATATTTGTGAGTTTTAGAACTTTATTTTTCCTTTTTCATCATCAGTACTGCTTGGTTGCTTCCTTTAGGATATTGGAGCAGGCAAGGGAAAGTACTATGCAGTTAACATTCCCTTACGAGATGGAATGGATGATGAGAGCTATGAGTCCATCTTTGTTCCCATCATCTCAAAGGTAATGGAAACATTTCAGCCCAGTGCCGTGGTGCTGCAGTGTGGGGCAGATTCTCTAACTGGAGACAGGCTTGGCTGCTTTAATCTAACTGTAAGAGGTAGGTCATAAGATATGACTGGTAATGTCTTTATATGGGAGGGTTGCTCAAAAGTAAATTTACAAGGCATGTACCTAGGAGTGATATTCAGGTAATATATCATGTTACAGTGAGTCATGTAAGCAGTTTTCCTGCTCAGTCTGAATTCACCTCTGTTTTGTTTGGGAATAATAATTTACTGATGACATATTATCCTTATTCTACTTTGTGTGTACCACTTCAGTTTTGTGTGTGTAATCTGTATGTAAACTTTATAACTCCCATTAGTTTATTTCAGGTGAGTTTGGTAAAGTTAAGTCAGAATGTGGTGTTTCCATGTCATTGCAAAATGAAACATTCCTCGTAATGTATTCTGCCTTTTGGGATTTCTAAAGTTTAACTTTAATTTTTTTGAGAACTGTCTTGCACTCCTTATATCTGAAAGTTAAAATCCAAAATAGAGAGTGGAAGTCATATGGTTTTTGAAAAGCAAAAAGCTAGGCAACATACACTAATGTAGCATTGTGGCCCTTGCATGTAATATTTGTGCCTCCACAGGTATTGTAACAGCCTGGTAGTATTTGACTCATTGAGCACGCTGTTATTGTGTTTTAATGTCATCAGTCGCAATGAAATGTACTTAGGTGTTCTTGTAAATTGCCTGATTTTAACAAAATTTGGGATTTCTCGACATTTTCACAGAAGTCGCCGATATCAAATTGCATGTAAATCCATCCAGTGGGAGCCAAGCTGATATGTGCAGACAGACTGATAGACAGACTAACAGCATGACACCATTTCAGCTGAAGAAAGTGATTTATGGTGATTTAATGTCGCTGGCAACAATAAAGCATGAAGTGTCTGATATTTTTGCCCAATTTTAACCAAATTTGGATTTTCTTGACATTTTCATGAAAGTTCCCCAGTATCAAATTTCACAGACATCTGTCCAGTGGGAGGCACACTGATGCATGTAGACGGACAGACAGACATGTGACAAAGGTAACAGGCACATTTAGGTACCATGCCAAATGGCCTGAAGGGGAATTAAAACTGTGCAGTTGCCAAATATTCAGCTTCATAGACTCAGTATTAATGATATGGTCTGGCTTGCAGTTGTTTAGATGTTATTGTGTCAGATTGGTAATATTGGCAGTAAATGTCAAAGGTGCTGCTGATTTGGATTTTGTTTAGGTCATGGGAAATGTGTGGAGTTTGTGAAGAAATATGGACTTCCATTCCTGATGGTTGGAGGGGGAGGTTACACAATACGGAATGTATCGCGATGTTGGACGTACGAGACATCAGTTGCTCTGGGGACAGAGATTGCAAATGAACTCCCATACAATGACTACTTCGAATACTTTGGCCCAGACTTCAAGCTGCATATTAGTCCATCTAACATGGCAAACCAAAACACACCAGAATACCTAGAGAAGATTAAGTAAGTCCACGTATAAAATAGTTTGTTCTTTTGTTTGCAGCCTTCTTATTATCTGTATGTAGACTGAGATTGAGTTCATTGGAAGTAGCCCATAGAGCCTGCAACACACATTTTCTGTGTTGTGTGGCAGTGTATTTTTCTCATGCATGTTTGCATAACTTTTAATTATCAACAATGAATACGCATTGCTCAGTATCCTACTATGGTGGGATGTAACACAGATGCCCACAGCTGAATGGGTAGCTATCTCTGTGGAAATTTAAAAACAGATAATCTATAGAAAAAAAATCCACAGACTCTGAATGCTTTACAGCAGAGGTCCACAAATTGCAGACGCCAATTTGCTGTGACAGTGAAATTTTGTGCAGTGGTGTTCAGTGGTTCCCCAGGATGGAACTTGCTTCATGTCTCCATGTTACCCTTTCAGCAGCTAGAATTTTGAAGTGGCTCCTAGATTTATGGAAAATATGTGTCCCCGTGCTTTATGGGTTGAAATCTGGAATGCTGATTGTGTAACTTGTGGAAAGTGAACATGAGTTGGAGAATTTGTTATGTTTGTATGAAATGTGTACTTGGATGCTGGCAAATAACTATTTCATTGCTTGTATTTAGGTTTTAAAATGTGGATAGAACATCTAGATATATCGTGTGATAACGTGATTGTCTGATGTGTAAGACTGTTCCACCTGCTAGCATCGCACGCTGTTAAAGAGGCAATAATAAGGCCACAAGTGAAGGAATATATTTCTCTATATGTTCTGCTGTTGGTGTAGATCATTTTCTATTTGACTTTTACTCTTACAGGACAAGGCTGTTTGAAAATCTTCGGATGCTGCCCCATGCTCCAGGAGTTCAAGTACAAGGTGAATGGACAAAAAATTGTCTTGTTTTAGATGAAGACTCACACACATGGCCAGCCAAATTGTTAAACCAGAACAAACTATTTTAATAGACCTTCAGAAAATTACAGCATTTCTAAAGTAACTGTCAGCAGTTTAAGTTCAGTGTAAAAGATCAAAATGTAATTTGTCAGCCTTCATATCCATGGCCTCTGTTTTTTATTGGTAGCACTAGATTAAGTATTTTAAATTGTAACAATATACATCACTGCAGTGTGAATTTGTTTCAGCGATTCCTGAGGATGCAGTTAATGATTCTGAAGATGATGAAGATAAAGCAAACCCAGATGAACGGTTAACTCAAGCTGCACTGGACAAGCGGATAGCGCCTGATAATGAGTACAGTGACTCTGAAGATGAGGGGGAGGGAGGACGTCGTGATCAAAGGTGTGTTATTATCTCGTGGTTCGTATGTATTGTAGAATTGGGTAATACTTCGTGTTAGGTGATTTGAATATTTGATCCAACAAGTTGCTTGAAACCATGTCAACGTATAGTCATATGTACAATTAAAGGCACTTGATAGATCTTAAATTGATCCATCATTGAATGTGTATACACACTGTAATTCCACATGCCAACACATATAGGAGGAACAATAAATTTGTTGTAGACCAGAATTTATGAGTACTGTGTTGGTCTTCTCTTGAGGGATAGCATGAGACATCTTAGTATTAGCATTTTCCTCTTGTATTTAAATTTGTGGTTGAAACATATTGTCCATAAGACGTAAAGAGTTCCCTGCATGATAGGATTTCCCATGTAAAACACTGAAAACTAAAAATTATTTAATAAATTTTCCATGCTTTCCTGTGATATTCATTATCACACTGCCACTTTTTTTATTGTGTCCGGTACTGGGATGTGAGGCACATCCTTCACTGTAGTGTTCAATGAATGTCAAAATTCTTATAGCAAACCCCCAAAATTAAGCACCAGCAATATTAACGGACACCACTACACATCCTCACAATTTATTTGTATAAGATCCCCGCACATGCTTCCTTTGCAACAGGTTTCACCAGAAAATTTGATTGGAATTTTTCTGCCACATGTCCTTGACATGTTGAATTGTAAATAATGGGCCTTGTCAGAGCAGCAGGAGCAGATTACTGAAACAAAATTGTGTTTGTGCAGGTCATTTAAGGGGAGAAAGCGACCCCGTTTGGACAAACTGGACACAAAACAAGAAAAGCAGGATGGTGATGACAAAGTGAAACTTGAGGATGCCACAAAAATGGACACCAAAGGTAATGGAAGCTGTGAACAGCTCGATGCATGAAGATACAGTTGCTATATAATATTAAACCTTTGAACTAACAACAGTCAAGTGGTTTAATTTTGAAGATGACTGTACTTGGTTTTAGGAGAAAGTGAGAAAGATGACAAGACCAGCATCACAGAAGACATGAAAAAGGATTCTGGAGTGAATGCATGATAACAAGACTGTCACCAACTAGATTTTGTAAATGTACAGTGTTGTACAAATTTTATCATTCACACCATTTTTTTAAAGTGGTCCCTTCATATAAAATACACACAGGACACTTAGCAGTAATGTTCATTGTGGGAGGGAAACCTGTGGCAGTCGTCATTTCATATGTAATATCTATGTGGAAACAAAGTAATGAGAATGGTAAGGTGACCTATTTATATATTATATTATTTCATATTAAGTGAAAATGTATTTATGTTATATAAAAATAAAGGACTGTAGGAACAGAACACATTTAAAAGAACTGTGTGTGTGTGTACAGAAGATATGTTTGAAGATGAAGGAAGGACATTCCAGCATGTTTGTTGGAATAATTTTGTAATTTTGTGTTTCTTTCCTCATTTTCCTCTATTTTTATATTCATTTTAGGTAAGTGAAGTGACACATAATTTCTGTAACATCACGTGTGTTTCATGCAAGGTACCTAAATTATGACATGCATTTGCTTTCTTTGTAACTGGTGTTAATGTCTGATTAGAGACACAATGGCAGATCTTTTTTAACATGTAACTTCCACCTGTTTTCATCCAGTGCGTATAGGAAAGAAGCATAAACAGTTTGCCGTAGACAGTACACCTCGTAAGTAGGTGTTCAACTGCATTCTCTTTATACTTGAACTTAAAGCCTGCTGTTATTAACGAAACATGGAGATTAACTTGACTGTCTGTAGGTTGTCATTTCTAACATGTGAAAATAAATATCTTATACTTTCTAATCATATTATTTTTATGGTATATATGTCCTCTGGAAACCAAGCAGTTTCAAGTCTTTACCCATTAGACCAGACAGATTTCCGAAGGCTATATACCCTTTATTGCACAATGTTATATTTTGTTCATTATAACAAGTGAAATAAGCACAAACAGAATGTAAAATGTGTAGATCGTGATCTAAATTAGCTGATCTTTTGTTGTGACTCCAGCAATGATAAATTATTACCATATTCAGTACCTGGAGAAGAACATAAATTTTGTTAATAAAAGTGAAGTCCCTTGCTTATATTTTCTCAGTGAGTTGTGAAATACTTTTACCTGAAAGAAGTTTCGTATATTTTGTGACACTGTGAAGCAAGGTGCACATGGTACAAGTCCCTGTCATAATGATTACAAAAATATACTTGTACTGTATTACTGATTTCCTGGCTGCCTCTTGCTGTGCCAATAAGACAGGCCAGATTATGTGCTATATTTGGGACAACAACTATCTAGTGGCAGCTGATAAGAGCCCAGCATTCCTTTACTAACTGCAGAGCATGTGTATGTGTTCATTGTGTAGTCATTGTGAACAAGGTGTATTTACCAAGGGTTGTCAGAATAACGCACTGCCTCTTCATGAGGTCATGGGTTTTCTGGTAGAATGTAATTGAAGCTTGTCCATTTTGATATGACCAAAAAAAAGTATGTCTTAACGTCTGTTGTAGGTATTTGAAATCTCCCAGTACCCCAGGCGTGGCCAGCGATATTTAAGTTTATAGATAATAGTTTGTTGTCTTGTAATGCAGCATTGTAAATCTCCTTGTACTTAAGTGATACATACCTTTTAAAGGCCTGCATGTATGCAAACATGTAGGAAAACACCACTAGAAATTCCTTTTATGTATTAAAACAAAGAAATTTACAGTGTGTTTAAGACATGCTGTACAGTCTCTGTTTTTTTCCCCCACAAAATTCTTTCTGTTTCATAAGTGTATCTTTTTTTGTTCAAATAATACATTTTTCATAAACTGTGCCCTGAAATTTAAATCCCAACAACCCAGGTAGGGTGAAGGTTAATGGTATTAGAATTTAAAAATGCTACCATTAACCCAGCAGACTGTACATAACATGCCATTGCAGTTATGTGACAGGGCTTGTAAGGTGTGGTGGAAGATGAGTCTGGAGACACACTAGAATGAAGTGCATTCATTTTACTGTGTTTAAGGTGCTGGTTCCAAAGCCGTGTCACACCATATGCCCCTTGCTTTGATTGTGGTAATTTTTTATGGTGCTTTCAGTAACTTCAGTTATATAGAATCAAATGGTAGAATGATAAATGGAGGTTTAATTTGAAGGGATTTAGAAGCACTTCCTTGGAGGGACCAAGGAAAATCATGAAAAATAAATATCGATATAATCAGTGACCTAGCTAAATTTCAACCTTCCTTTGAAAATCGGATTATGTGAAACCCCTCCCCAACACTACTAAAAGTAATCTTTCCCTCACGTGTCTCGCCTCTCTCTGGACATCTGATGTGGCCTGTCACCATGTAGTTAAACCTCTCCATAGAGTTTTACAGAATTATTCCCTATGCTAGAAGAGAGAAAAATAGTGTAACTGTGCTTACACCATAAATTTTCTAAGTGAAATGCAGGAATATAAGTGCTGTTACATTATTTATTTATTTATTCTCCCCATTAAATCCCTGAAAACTCTGCACCTGAGAAGATGAGATGAGTGTTCGATTAAAAAGCATTTTTAGACTCAGTTTCATGAAGACGCTCTAATCATGTTCTTGGGTGTACTTTGCAAATGTTTGTTGACACACATCTTTGGGAAAGATAACACATGTTACCTGGAAGAGGCACTACACTCATACACACTGTTACAAAAGAAAGTAATTTCCTTCTAATGGCATATTGTATATAATATTTGGACTTCAGTGATGTTATGCAGTTTTGCCAGAAATTGCAACATTTGTTCCATTTGATTAAATACTAGATGTATGGCACTTGAGCAGCATCAGGGTAACAAATGAAAGATAGCCACATTTCAACGTGTGGGACATGAGGGCTATTGAAACAAGTGTGGGCATCCCATATGCATAATGCAGAGAGTTGCATAACAGTTGACAGTGGAGATAATTTCAGGTGCTTCATGTTAATCTTGTAGATACTAAAGTAATAAAAACATTTACATGTTATGTCTTCAGAATGTCATATTGGGTAAAATTCTTAACAGCACATCTCCACAACAGTGATGTTTTCAGATGAAGCTGCAAGACTTTTGGAGTCCAGAAGTTACCTATAACACACCATTAGAAGAAACATACTGATTTTTAGGGCAGCCTGTGTATTACCCATATTCAGCTATCATTACATGGCCCACAGGCTAGGGTTATTAAAAATTATTACAAATTACAGAGTATTCACGTGAGAAATACATACTTTGAAAATCATAAAATCTGTTACTACAGTGAGCTACTATCAGTTTGCAGTTCCTCCAGGATGCTTTGGCAAAGAAGAAGTGTCATATCATTGATTTTTTCCATCCACAAATTTTTAAGAATTTTAATTACATATATCTCTTGAATTAATACCAGTGTTAATAATATCTCTTTGCCAAAGAAGGAATATTAATTTGACACTTGCGCAATAACAGTTGCTTGTGCCTAATGTACACCAATGCAGAATAACATACGTTTGACTGTGTGAAGCAAATACTTTTGTCTAGTGTCAAGTCTAAATGTTGATGGATAAATGAATCGTCTCCTCAGCTGGTGTAGAAGATCAACACTGCATGTTGATATAGTATTCAGGTAATTGGTGAAGTTCCAAGTCTGGTGACCCAGTGTGTTTACAGTCATTAAATCGTTGCTGTTGAGGTCAGGTTATTACATGCATGCCCAGATTACCTTCTTCAGACAGTTGTAAGGATTTTTTTAAGATATTCTGAGTTTTTAGTCAAATTATAATTGAATAAATTTAACAAATGTTGAATCATATGTATTTGTCACAAGTGTCCACAGTACCTCTCTTGGTTATTATTTATATTTTAATGTTTTATATAACCATAATTTTAATCTCGGAGAGTTGTTTTTCAGTGATAACCATCATTAGTTACAGTGAGAAAATGGGGGGGGGAGAAGGTTGTGAGGGGTTTCATATCTACTCTGTTAGCTGTACTAAGCCAATCTGCTCCATTTCAGTATTGAACAACCTCCCTGTGAAATGAATGTAGATTTGCAAATGCTGATATATTGACGGCATTAAAACATAATGTAGTGGAAATTTTGTTGTTATAACTGGATTTTTGCAGTGTCTCCTTTGTACGTAAACTTGGGTAGATTAATTTTTTTGATAGGAGATTGCAATTACTTATGATTGAAGAACCATATCATATTTTGTGTGTGAGTTGTTTTTTGGTTTATTTCACAGTGACCATTGACTGGAGAGCCTTGTAAGAAAAATCTGTACTTTAAAATATATTAATTATCTATCAGTTATTCACAATGGTGTAACATGTTATACAATTAAAAAAGATGTAAAATAAAAATACCAAACATTAATTTGGACATAATATCCTCAAATGAAAATGGTATTCAAGATTTTAAGACATGCCGACAAGTCTTAAAATCTTAAAAACCCTGCTGCTGTGATATTCAGCTGTAGTGAAATGTCCACGCATTAAAGTGTACTGCATAATTCAAGTTCAGTCGACATTAAAGAGCAATATTCTGCGTTTGCTGCTTAATGCGGCTCTGTTCCCTGAGATGTCAAAACATATTCTGTTGTTCTGCATAGTGTTACGCTGCTATGCTGTTCAAGGTTTCGTGTTTTGAGTGTGATTTTTATACTTGTGTAATTTCTCAATTATAATTAGTTACAAGATTGTAATAAAGTGTTTTGTAAATATAATTTTGAGTATCTCATTTGTGTGTTAGGAATTGTAGAGATTGTTTTTATATATAATGTACATCATAACCTGATCCTCATAATGAGTTTGAGAGAGTGAAAGTTGGGGATTCTTGTGTTCTGGGACGTGATGCTGCATCACTGGGTCACATTCTAGAAGTACATCACTGTGAAAAGTTCAAAACCCACCCAGTGAAAGCAGATTAAATTTATGAAATTCTGTTACAAGCCTGAATACAAATGGCATGATGGTGAATGTGAGATGAAATAGATGTGTGTATTTGAATGTAGTAAGAAACAATTCAGTGAATGAGCAGAGGCCTATATGCTCATTTGCTAGGAAAGTAAATGACTGTAGACTTAATACCTGTGTTCCACAAACACATGATGTAAGATGCATAACTTGGTTGTCATCCATTTGATATTTGTACATTTTTTCCCCTTAGAAATATATGATCTGATGGTGAAAAGAATGGTGATTACTTAGCATTATATCTTCATAGCACTGCAGTTCCCACCTGGGTCAAGAAACGGGAATTGGAAAAGAAGTTAAAGCACATGATATGAGATCAGACACCTTGCTATAGAAATAGGGTTGTAGCACACACCTGCTTTGGAGTAATATTTCCAAGACATGCGATGGCTACCCCAAAAGCCTTAGGCTTTCAAAAACATTTAACTGAGGCTCATATCAACTTTTGCAGCCATCTGCAGGAGGGGAGAGAAGGATATGGTCTTTAATTGATGGTAATAGGCCTACCGTGTATGTGCTGCAGTTTCTTCTGACCCTCCAACCCCACATGGGTTTTGGTCTATGGCACTAGATCTTTCCAGGCTTTTCTGTTTTTGATGAGTTAGCTCTAATTTCTTGATTTTAGCATCATATCATTATTTCATCTTTCCATCTATTCTTTGGCCATCCTTTTATTTTACTACTCTAGGATTCTAATCAGTATATCTTCCAATCTCTTAAGATGCCCCAATCATTTCATTCTTTGTGCTTTTATATACATTTAACAGTATCTTCTTGTATCAACTTCTGCATTTCATTATTGCTTCTTATTCCCCATCCTTCCTTACACTGCATTGGACCAGATATTTCCTTAATATTTATCTTCCAAGAACTAATAAATTATTTATGTCCTGTACAGACAATGTCCAGATTTCACATGTGTAGGTCACTACCAGCCTTATCAGCGTCATGTAGATCTTCCATTTAGTATATTCATTAATTAAGGGGTAATTAAGTCCTTATATGCTATTATCATCAATTATTATTGAAACTTAATAAGGGACAACTAGTAACTCTCTCAATTGTATACCCTCCTATTGCTATCTGCTTACATTGATAGTGTCTTCTTACTTACTCTCATATATTTTGTTTTCTTCTTGATTATCAGTCCTATTTCTTTTGTGCTGTAATATGTATTTCCTGTAATGCTTCTTTCAAGGCTTTGGGATTCCTAGATATAATGACCACATCATCTGCATATGCATTGATCTCTACCATTTTAGTTTACATATTTCCCCCGATACCAAATTTCTTTATAATACAAGCATTATCCAGAAATTAAAGATACAAAACAGGTGGGAGGGGAAAAGAAATCACAGCTCTGAAGGTGGCAACACTGTCGTATCTAGCATACTCCCATTTCCATTTGTTTTTGCATATAAAGAAACAACTGGCGAGCCAGAAGTTTCACGAGGACAAACAGGTATAAAACAAAGTCACTACATGGTCGTGTGCACAGTCTCAGTTCTATGACACCGAAATAGAAAAACTCATACCCAGGCTAAACAGTTGCCTTGACAAAAGTGGTGATTATGTTGAAAAATAGCTGAAGGTGCATTATGTAAGTTTTTTTACTGGATTTTATTAATAAATATTTTTTTAAACAATTATTTATGTTTGTATCTTTACATTCTGGATGTCCTACATATAATCCAGTACTAAGTTAAACAAAATGACTGACAATTCATCACCTTGTCTTACTCCAACATTAACTTTCTGTTATGTTGTCCCTTATAGCTACTTTTGTTCCAGTGTCTTCAAGTGTTATACTTATTCATCTTATAAATTTACTGGGTATTCCTTGTAGTTGTAATATTTTTATCATTTTATTTCTATAAATAGTATCAAATGCTTGCTTAAAATCTATAAACAGTATATCCATCTGTATCTTATATGCCTTTTCTATTATTTGTCTCCATGTGTGTATATTATCAATTGTTCCCCATTCATTCTGAATCCATTTTAGGAATCCACGGTTATTTCTTCTGCACATTTTGTCAGTCTGTTACTTATTATACTTGATAGTACTTTATATTAAACTTAACAAGCACTATTCCTCTGTAATTGTAACATTTATTCTGATCACCCCTGCCCATGTGACCAGTGGACAGCTAAGTGATACAAAGTAATTTTGTATTCTTTTATATAGGTAAGTGTAATTTACAAAACTGTGTAGATCCTGGGGGGAAAACTCACTTATAGGAGATTCTGGCAAACTGTTGTTGATTAATTAATAGTTAGATATGAGAGAAGAATATCAAAGAGGGAATGACAAAACACACAACCCTAATTGTTCCATCGACAATATGATGCAGACTGTTCCAAAAAAAGGGGGGGGGGGGGCGTGATGCAAGGGTAAACAAATCTCATACTCCTGCCCACAGTGCCTAGCAAAACCATTTTATATGAATCCACACTTTCAAAATGCTGTACACAGGAAGTGGATGAAAGTTGAAATGATATGTGTGTTCAGTCTTGGTCTTAAGGGAACTTTTACTTATGTTTTATGTGCGATTGTTTCAGCAGTGTTGCTTTTGTAACTATGAATAAATAAGATGTGACGTATGACATGCATGCAGAAACGATGGAAAAAAGTACAGCATTTGTTTGTAAGCAAACATTGCACATAAAAAGTCGTTCAATGATGTTATTCTAAATTTGTTTTTCAAAGTATGACCTATATAAGATATTACAAAAATTAAGAGTACCGGTACCTACAGCTTAATGAAAGTTGGGGAATGGACATAATATGGCATCAAGGTGCAAAAATCTATCCCTGATAAGTCATATAGTATGAGGAAGCTGTGGTGACACAAGCAGCATAAAACATTGAGAGAATTTGTAAAGCATAGCTTTCAATTTTCAAATTTTCCTTACAATTAAATAGGTTACAAGCTCGGCGATCCAGGTTTCGAATCCCAGCAGTGTCATGAAATTTATTTCCTCTCCAAATCATGTAGACCGGTTCTGGATCCCACCAGCCTCCTATAAAATGGGTGTCATAGGTACAGCGGTCAGGGCATGAGGCTGACAAACTCACCACCTAGTGGCGAGGTTAAGAATGAGTGGAACTATACCTCCACACTTTTATATGCCTTCGCGGTGTGTATAGGCACTACTTTATTACATTTTCTATGGAAGGGAGTGAAAAACTCTGTAACAAAAATGTTAAACAGTTATTTATTCAACCTATTGGCCGCGACCCAAATTTGGTTTACTGTTAATCGAGTGGGTTGCCTGGATTGTGGTAAAATTTGTGTATGTTAGTAGAGACTTTATTTCAATAAGGTGGTGAAGACAAGTAAGGGAAGGATGGTGGGGACATTTGGCAGGGTGTTCGGGTGGGAGGCTGGATACATCTGTTGACGAAGTATGTAAGCTGATGTGATAAGCATTAACGGGCAACGAGAGGTAAGTGGGGGTGACCTCATCTTGGGTCGTATGTGTTTTTGCTCCCCAAGACACTACGTTGCTTCTGCTGGCCTCTACTCTATACTCACCTTTGTCACCGTTACTTGTAAAATACCGTGTACTGATTTTTTAGGTGTTAGGTGTGCTTAAGTGGTGTCTTTTGCGCAAACTCCGAAAAATATAGCTAAGCAGCAATATAAATTAAGATGGCGTGGCCGGAGCGGGATGATTGATGCGGCAGCAGAGTCCAAGAGCAATATTTTAAACGGGGGGGGGGGGGGGGAATGACATTTTGTGCCCGGGAAATTTTAAATTTCGGGGCCAAAAAAAAAAAAAAAAAAAAAATTAAAAGTGTTTTTATTCAA
>Ga0131853_10002819_pt1 | contig 31182 bp, 18 predicted proteins | sample TergutLab28metaG_FD_92764 | JGI IMG/M metagenome (GOLD analysis project Ga0131853, IMG submission 92764) | Labiotermes labralis P1 segment gut microbial communities from Petit-Saut dam, French Guiana - Lab288 P1 (version 2) (version 2) | ecosystem: Host-associated > Arthropoda: Insects >... | reverse complement strand
GGATATTAGTGTGGGGGAGAAGGGGAAAGGGGGGGGGGGGGGGGGGGGGGGGGGGGGGGGGGGGGGGGTTGTGGGGAAAACTGTAATGTTTTTGGAAGTCAGGAATTGTCGAACATCGAGTAATGTGTGAGCGGGCGCGTTGTCATGGTGGAGAAACCAGTTGTTGTTCTTCCGCTTGTCTGGTCGTTTGCGCCGAATACCCTCCCTCAACCGCTTCAAAACCTCACAGTAAAACTCGCCATTGACGGTTTGACCAAGGGGTACGAATTCCTTGTGGTCAATGCCTTGGATGTTGGAAAAAAAAAAAGATCAACATGGACTTGACATTGCTGCGAACTTGACACGCTTTTTTCGGCCGCGGTGAATTTGGCGACTTCCACTGCGACGAGTGCTGCTTAGTCTCAGGGTCATAAACATACACCAATGTTTCATCACCGGTTATGATATTGCAGATGAAGTTGGGGTCGTCTCTGGCTTGTTGTTTGAGTTCCCTCCAGATAGAAACGTGATGGACCTTCAGGTCGTCGCTCAGCAATCTCGGCACAAATCTCGCAGAAATGCGTCTCATATTCAAATTGTCCGCCAAAATGCGTTGAACGGTCCCGTATGATAGTCCTACTATCTCACAAAGATCGCGGATAGTTTACCTAGGATCTGCAAGGATAGCCTCGCGAACTTTTGCTACGATCATCCTCGTCGACAGACGTTCGTCCGTCCTTGAAGTGTTTGTGCCAAAAAAAAAAGTTTTGCTTTGACTCATGGCATTATCTCCGACGGCTTCCTCTAGCATTCGGTGGGTTTCTGCCGTAGTTTTTTTTTTTTTTTTAGATTTAAACAAAATTTGATGCAAATTTTTTGCTCCTTAAAATCCGTCATATCAGTTTAAAAAATCGCCAGATGTCTAAAACACAACATCACAAAAACGCACTGAACTTAATAACACGCCCTGTCAGCTTGACAACTGTTGGCACACTGATTCACAAAGCATACTGCTAGCCACATCTAGCGGGGGAAGGGCTTACGACAACCGGTTCGGGCGCGCTGTTTAAATTCCCCGAATTTTTGGGTAGCACCTCGTATGTCGTATCTTAACATAGATCTGCAGCATCGGCAGCTTAGTCACAGGAACAGTAGTAGGCTTGACCATCGCAGACATGAAGTCTCGTATATTCTCTGTCTTTCACCTCGTCCTGTCCAATCCTATGAACGCTTCCATTCTCACTATTTGTTGCTTGCTTCCTGTGTAATTTTGTGATCAAATCATACACTTCTAAAGCGACATGCAAGTCGATATCCAAGATACCGTAGCCACAGACTGTATTCACATTTAGGGTCGTTTAGACTGTAGGTCTCGTGAATTGAATTAGGACCCTTTTCCTCGAGCGGCACTGCCGTTCCTACCCACAATCAGTCATTAGATGTGTGTTGGACGCCACTGACTAGCCCACCCACCTAGCCAGGGTGTTTAACGTCCGAGCACCACCTAGTCAGAAACCCTGACAGTAGCTGCGAGTGCAAGCAAGACCTATAGAGTATGCAGTAAGATGCATGAGGGACAAGCAGCAGTCACGCGGCCAAATGCAGAAATTGCACGCACGGAGAGGAATAAAGTGTGGTGTGCTCATATAACTGCGCGTTTGTGTGTGTGTGTGTGTGTGTGTCTGGTAATTTATACCTATATCACCACAGATGCAATGGACTTGGAGGAGGAAGAAGTTCTTATGCTTGCATTGTTGCACTGTTGCATTGTTGCACAAGAAATTTTCTAAAAATAAACGTCGTCACAAGTACTGTGTTCATTCTTTGCTGTGTTTAGGACTGGAAACGGGCCAATCCCAAATGGCCGGCAGCTACTCTGTTTCATTTATAAATAATCCAGCGTCGAATGACTCCAGGGGCGATTGTTTGAACGTTTTTAAAAATTCTGAACGAGATGACAAATACAGCAGCTTCCCGCTCAGAGCAGCGCGTGATAGATCCGCTCGTGGAAATGGCACAACTGTTCTCAAAGCCTATCACTCACCATTCTGTGATGAGAACGAAAAACAAATCTACTTGCATGTACCGAGTTTCTTACGTCAGTGTGTCTTCGAATTGTTTTTTAGAATCACCATTTCGAATAGTTTGTCCCTCGTAGACAAGTGGCTAATCGGACGCAGATCTTGAGGAAGTTAAGGGTTCTTGCTTTGTTCAGCAAGGTTAATTATTTTTGCTTCGTTCCAAGACGTTGGGAAGTGTGGCAGCGAATTACGTTCCTTAAACAAGTGTGTGAGATGTACCAGCGGCCTTCTTAATTGCCGTGAGTACGGAGTAGATATCATATCATTGGTTGTCCTTTGTTACGTTCGCGGTAAGAAACAGGAAGCAACACATAAAGTTGCATAGGTGCATGTGTGTGTATATATGTATATGTATGTATATATTTTTATATTTATTTATTTACTGTAATTGGGTTGTTACCCGGTGGCAGTGGTTATTTTACATGTAAACAAAACATGAAATTGGTTACTACTAGATTTAAGTCGGGAGGGCTACATGAGAGCATGTAGTGGCGACTTGGAATCTTGGGAACCATCTCAGCATTTGCTTTTAGACACAGGGAAACCACGAAAAACCTGTGTCGAGATGGCCGGTCGCAGGACCTTCCGAGTACTGACTTCTAGCCAGCAGTCCGGCATCTAAAGTAAAAAGCAGCAATACACACATAGTACAACAAATACACATAAGATGACAACAGTGCACACAAGACAACTACAACAATACACACAATACAACTACAACAATACACACGGCCAACCAACAACAATTACACACAAGACAACTTAAAACTACCAACAATACATGCGAGACAAATTAGAATACAACAAGTACAGAAGGTAAAAAAAACCCAAGTAAGAGAGTACTGTGTTCAGTTTATGTATGTATGTATGTATGCATGCATGTATGTATGTATGTATATATATATATATATATATGACTACTCACCTCCATGTAGTACTCCACACCCTCTGTGTGCCATCATGGCGTGTTCAGGGACAACTTTACCTTCACGTTATAGTCTACACAGTATGTAAATGTGTGTGTATGTGTGTGTGTGTTTATGTTTGTGTTTGTGACCACGACAGTGTGAATCCCTTATTTCATAAACTACCTGTTCTCTACAGTGACGGAAATTGGCGGGTGAAGTATAAATCATGGACCATTAAATACTTCCATAACTTTCTCTCTACAGAAAGAAAAGCGCCGCAGTTAAAGAACGGAATGAGAGGCCATTCAGCACTTGAACTACCACCCTTATAGAACAGAGACCCGGATCCCGTCAGGGTATAGAATGAGGGTCCCTTCTGAGATGTGAGTACTTCTTTCGTAAAATAACGACCCGACTGCAGTTGCAGCAATGGGCACTTGAACTAAGTATATTATACCTCAACGATACGATTCCCGTTAAAACATGGAATGAGAACCATTCAGCAATTTAACTAGGTATTTGTAGAATAACGTTCCGACCTCAGTTGAAGCACAGAGCGACCGCGGCACACGATAGACTCACTATGAGGAACTGAATCTACAATTTAGCTAATTAATCCACACAGTAATTACTTATTTTATGGAATGAAGGACCGACATCAATTAAGGCATACAATAACGCAATACCAGTTGCAACATGCAATGAGCGACAGTTTCACCCTTATTGTGTAGAATGAATTCCCGACCACAGTTAAAGCGAAGAGTGTGTAATTCCTCAATTTAAGTACCTTTTTTATACAATAACGACCCAACCGCATTTAAAAGAAAGGTGCTGTAGTATGCTTGTAATCGAAGATAACCTAACCTAACCTAACCCCTACGTTGACGCGGGGTATTTCGGCTAGTTTTGGTTAGGCAAGTTAGGTTCGAATATCTGTCAACATTTTCATTCACAACCAACGCACACTTGGCGAATATTTTTATTAATTGGCAGCTAGGTCACCCTAAACTCGGGTCATCATCAGGCCATGATACAACAGTATAATTGTATGCAGAAACTAAATATCATAAGTCGGACATTTCCACCTTTTACATAAAAAGTACATTTACATTGTACGTAAAGATGAAGTTAAGTACGATAAACGTCGGTTACGTTACGGTACATTACATTAAGGTACTCAAAGTAACTTTAAAAACGTGGTCGAGACGTTATTGTATGAAATAAGTGGTTACTGGCCGATCCCGGTGGCCGTGCGGTCTAAGGAGTAGGCCTGCGGACGCTCGATTGCTGGGACCACAGTTTCGAATCCCCCCACGGGCATGGACTTTTGTCTCTTGTGTTTAGTATGTGTTGTGCAGGAAGCGGCCTTTGCGACTAGCTGATCACTAATTGAGAGGAGTCATACAAGATATGTGTGCGTCCAATTGCGTGTGATCTAGGACCCTCAACCGTGAGGCAGTCCAGGACCGATTTGGACTAGACATGTTGAAAGACTCTGGCCAGACCCACCCAGCATCTTATATAATATGATGAGTACCGGCAGCTTTCTGCATCGACGATGAGAATGTCGAAAAGTAAAAATGACCACTCATCTCAATCTTGTTCCGAGTTTAAAAATGTCTGACTAATTAACTAACTAACTAATTACCTGACTGACTGACCGACCGACCAACTCTCTACATAACTACTAATCAGTTCCACGGAGAAATCCTTTTAAGTGGTTAGCAGTTGTTCAGCTAGTCAAGGAATTTCCCACTGCCATGGAATCCTGAAGTTCATTATCGTACTCACAACAGCCTTCCACTAGACCATGTTCTGTGTCATTTCAGCTCTATCCTGTAGTTTTGAGTGAGAATAACTGGCGACGTAACACTGGACTTAACCGTGCATCTGCAGTAGTTTTGATCATTTCGTGATAAATTTACAGTGAACTGAAAAGAAGTCGCGATTATTTGTACAAGTTCAAAGAGCTATTTACATTTTGCGAAACATTTGCCCCTGCAATAGGAAATACGTTTTGTATATATTGCGTCTAGTCACTTAACTGGTTTCCCGTAGAAACGGATTTTCGCTTCCGTCGTTCAATGAATCTAGAAGGTCGGATAGGCTACTCAGTGTCACCTTCCACAGTGAATCATCTTGCATCCACAACGTACGAGGCAGATTTTCCCGACTTCTCTGCTTAAACTTCTGTATGTGAAAATGTGAGAAAGCAGGAGTACGACTGGCATAAGGTTTCTGTCAGGGTCGTTTCAGTGCTACAGAGCGGCCAATGTCGACAAGTTAGCGTTGTAAGGAGAACTTAACACTCTGACCGCATTTGACATCCTGAATTTCGTGGAATGTGTTTATACCCACACGTGAACACAGAGAGAAATCTTAGGTATATTGTCGTCATTCTCCGTCCTCTTCAGACTCCCTACCTGTTTTCTAACTCCTTGGGATATGTCTTCCTTTGTGTCTGAATTTCGACTCCTCTCTGGTCTTCCACCCATCTCGTTATTCAGGGTGACACCTTCAACACATTTTTGACTCTAGTGATTGGTCAGGCAACTTTCGTTCGCTAACTAATTTTTAGAAAGCCTTACCTAATTCTGTTGGGCACAATTGAATTAAATTTTCTGTGGGGGAAAGAAACGCCCAAACAACCCTCTAAACCTTGGTTCAGAGGTTAAATTTGTTAACATGAAATGTAAATGCTAAACGAAACACCCAGAGATGTGGTTCTTGTAATAAATTCCATAGCTATCACGACCGTGGTGACATGGGTGAAATTCGAGGAGATCGAAGGGTCAGAAAGTCCTTCCTCAAGTAGGGTGCGGACAAAAACAGTTCCCCTTTCTTATGCTGAGGGTGGTCCGACTGGGATTCAAACCCAATCAGTGTTCGGCTACGACATCCATCGCATAACGATTCTTGTGCGATCGCTGATTTTCCTTTAACTATCTTCTAAACTGTTAGCATGTGTAAAAACTTTACCTAGAATAAAGAATGTGTCGTATTTTTCTCATCAGCTTTTATGTCACACGTGTTACGTTCAAATGATGGTTGTGTGGGGTTTCTAGACCATAGAGTATAGTGGGACTCTCCGGACGTTTCTGCAGAACGTCCACCTTCAGGGTGACTGAATTTGGTTCAGGTGAATGCTGAAGCCATTCAGGTGAATATTTATGAATTTATGCTCCAGGTGCCAACGGAAACTTCTGCGGATAGAGTGTCCGTTATTTTTACCTGACTGTATCGGTAAAATGTAGTGATATGTCAAAAAGAAGGGAAATCCATTTAGCGGACCTCGTGGTCTCATATGTAAAAGGAGATATAGTGCAGCTCAAAAGTGTATTTTTGCAAGTGTTCTTTGCAAAGGCTGTAAAATGTTTTCAATATGTGTTGTCCAAAATATGTATCCGTAACATTCGATGTTGTATTCTTGACTTTTGTTGATTGACTGGGTGTAGTAATAACGACTGATTACTAAGCGCTGTTTGGTTTCTTTCAAAATTTGCATGTTCGTCACTGACCCCAAAGGCCAGTGCCACACAGGACCTCCCGTTTTCCGCATTAGAAATATCCTTGTTAAACATGTATAGAAGAAGTTAGATGGGTGTGCAGCCTTTAGTGACAAGCCTTTACCTACGTAGGACACAACGGCAGTATACATTTATGCCTTCAGTGGGTTCGAACCCAGGACCCGCATTTGAACTGTAGAAGACAGTACGAACTTTAGACCGCGCAACCAGCACTGGGAGGAGGGGGGAGGCGGGGGGGGGGGTTGCACCGACTGAACATTCGTAACCTTGCGGGTATGGATGTACGGCAGACATGAATATTCTTCGAATGAAACTTGATTTGCTGTAACAACATTCGCTTCGGGAATTATAAACGGAGACAGAATACAGACTGGGAAGCTCTGTGGTTTATCAGTAAGCGAATGGATTCTGGTGGCCAGTGGCTACGCAGGGCTTATTCAGACGTCTTTGGGAAATCAATACACCGAAGCGAGCACGCTGGTGCTTGCTGCAGCGAATCTTGTTGCTCAGCCCACGTGCACAGTTGGAACGTGTTTTGCAGCAGATTTTGCAAGTTAGTGCGTGAGATTCCTCAAGGCGGTGAACAGGCAGGTTACCGTATTCTGGTACGTGACGCCATGTAGCCTGGTAGAGATTTGCTGAGCTCTCGGAGCAACGTAACCGGATCCAACTTCAGTGTCGTTACGAGCATAGAGGCAACGTCGTTCTGAGGCTGAAGGCAGCAAGTTTCTCCATAGCTTAGGTAAATTTTTACCAGACTACACGGCGTCACATTAAAACAGGCGGTAATCTTCGTGGGAAACTTAATAGTTAAAAGTTGGTAATATAAGAATGAGACACGGCCGAAAATCTCGGAATATTCATACAAGGACACATATCGAAATAATAGAAATTTTAGCGAACACAAATCTCTCTTACTATAAAAACGGTATTTGCCTTTATGAAATGTTTTTGTAACAAAAGATAATTGTGTTGACAAAGATTGTCTTTATAACGGGATATCATTTCTAAATACATGTGAAAAATGTCAAATTGATAACGTTTATTAGATTTGAGGTTCTAACTCCGTAGAATATTAAGATTAGTGTCTTCTGGGTTATGACGCCGTGTAATGAAAGAAAATACAAACGTTTGGGAGGAATCTTCAGGCTAATGATTGAGTGAGGGGGTTCCTTCGAATCGTTGGCGTGTATTTACCATACTGCACATTATCATAACTCACAAATCCGTAATCCTAAAGGGGTGGTTGCAACTGGTGGCTTACGATTCCTCTTGAAGTACTTGGCTTTATTCGATCTGCATTAGGCTTGTTTTCCCTCGTGAGTTAGAAAAGCAAAAGCAATCAGGTGAAATCTGAAGTTTTTTTCCCCCATGTGCTTCGTATATTGGTGGGATGTGAATATTAGAGAAGAACATGCGTGGGCACATGAAAAAAGTATCCACTTAAAATGTCGGCAAGATGTTTTAGGAACCAGACAGGCAATTTACGTATAACGTAATATTGAGGCGCGTTTGCGTGATCTTTATTGCCGTGGAAAAGCAATAAGCATTACACATTCCCAGTTAGTACCTGTAGCCTTCAACATCTAACATGCAAAGCTCATGCGCCATATATTAACGTCTGTTGCTTGTCCGATTCTACAATTATTTCCCACACTGTCATAAAAAAAACGGCAAGATTTTCGGAAAAAAATTTCTGGACACAAAATGTGTTTTTTTATATTCTGTACAACTTTTATCTCAGACATCTCATTCTAAGAAGAATTTAGCGAAACGCGATAAAATTGTGTATTGGTCTTCATGTAAAGTGCCCTTTATTCTTGTCCGATTGTAATTAATCTTGGATTTTCTCGACAGATTTCGAAAAATTCCCAGTTATCAAATTTACTGAAAATCCGTCCAGTGGGAGCCGAGTTTTTTCATGCGAGAGACAGACGGACACACGGGCAGACATGACTAAGCTAGTAGTCGTTTTTCGCAATTTTTGGAAAGCACCTAAAAAATGTAGGTGTACTACCGTGGTGCTGATAAGTTCTTAGCCCGACCTACTTCCCGATGTCATAGGACGGAATCGTTAGTGTCGTTGGAGCTAATCCACTGCTCAGATCAAATAATATATGCTTGCTGCAGACTCTCAAGAAACTTTAGAGGGATGAAAGGCGAATTATATGTTTAATTTTCACGTAAGAGTTATCATTTCGGGTTAAGGACTTATCAGCACCCGTGTAAGTATATCTTTCTTGAAAGCTGATTCGTCTTCTACTGCGTACCGTAATTGTAAAGAAAGCTGCCGTACACCGATGTATGTACCTTGTGACGTATAGTTGGGTAGGTCTGTTATTCTTGCTTCACAACCAGCATAAATGACAGAATTATAATTAATAATTTATGATGGTTTTTAATATAATTCAGTTATAATTTCTAATAACTGTTATAATTAAAATTCTATTGATTTTGAAATTCAGAGCAAAATAAACTTCACGCTGTCCAGCATATTTTTCTCAATTGTGTAAATGTGAAATTACTAACCACACATTTATTCCTGTTACTTTATTTGATTGCTACATTTCTTCTCTAATCCTGAAGGAAAACAAAGTTTTGGGAAATTTAAAGGAGCGAGCAGAAGAGAGAATTTGGACTCCAGGTATTTGGATAGTGAGAGTAGTCATAATTTGTAATGCTCGCTTACGTCTTATGCATGTAGGTTTGGAGCGGGGGGGGGGGCATAAGAGAGAAAAAAATACTAAAATTACGAAAGGAGGATCTTAATGCAATGTGCTTCGTGTAGGACATCCTGTTATGAAGATCTGAACAGAATTAAACTCAGTTCTAAAAGTGCATTTGGGATTACATGGTTTCTGCAGTTTGTCCATCGTCGCGTATTCTTTCAAGAATACAAAATTTCAGAACTGGAGCTGTTCCCTTGCTCAGGTAAAAGCGTTGGGACGCATGTACTGGGTTTGTGGCCGTTAGAGTGCAGTATTTGCAATCAGTGGTACAGTTTCGAAATACGCGACGATGGACAAGTTCAGAAATCAAGTAATCTTTACTACAGTCATAAGTAATTAGAGCACATGCAGTTGCTTAATATGACACACATACATACGTACATACATACATGTATACATACATACATACGTACATACATACATACGTACGTACATACATACATACTTACATACATACATACATGTATACATACATACATACATACATACATACATACGTACATACATACGTACATACATACATACGTACGTACATACATACATACATACTTACATACATACATACATACATACATACATACATACATACATACATTCCATTGATTCCTGAGGCTGTCACCAGGCAATAGGATGTGGAACATGTCAAAAACATACAAAAGCAAACGAGACATATGACATTATTAACATTATTACGGTGTGAGAATTTATACATTCATATAAGTCAGTAATACATATCATCTATACATGCAAAAAATTCATCCACAGAGTAAAAGAGTGTGCATATAAAAAAATTTTAGGGTTATTTTAAATTGTGGCTTTTCATTCCTAAGACTTGTAATACTTTGTGGTAGGTTGTTAAAAATTCTGATCCCGGAGCAGGATGCGCCTTTTTTGAAAACAAGACAGGTTAACAATAGGTCTATGTAGATGGTGTTTATTTCTTGTATTTATACTGTGTACTGACGAGTTAGTCAGAAATTCATCCTGATTTCCAGTAAAAAACTCATCAATTGGCTTGGGACTGTTAACATCTCTAATTTTTTAAATAGCTTTCCAAATGAAGTTATTGTAAATTGTACTATATGGAAGATCACAAACAACGTAATATTTTTATCATGCAATAAATATATTTGTTCGGTTACAAAACAAATGTGCAAAGATAAGCTGATTATTCATTGTCTGTTTGCATGTAACAGCCTAAGAACTGTTAAACGGACTTTAGTGAAATTCGACTCTACTGAATTGTGCTAGATGCGTGACAAGGTACATTCCGTATTAAGTATTTGAAAACTATTGCATAAACTGGCGCGTGTGTTGAGGGGTCTTTTCGCACTGAAGCAAATCATTTCTATAGTACCGTTCTGTATTAATTGTCAGCGTTTTTCTTTAAGAAATTGTGTTAATTTTAGCGCTGAAATGTAAAGGTACTTGTTGCATCTCCAGGGAAATAGGTTGTCCATTTGTTGCCTCCCTCCGTCTGTGCTACGCGTCGCGCGTGCGCTCGATCCTGCGGCTACCTTGGCTGGCGCTTTCTTCTCACTTCGGCTGCAGTGTTCGTCCAGGCCGGATTCGATCCATCTTGTGTTGTGTTTCGACGACACATGGCTGCAGATACCACGTGAGAAGAGCTGACGCGACATGGCGAGCCTGCTCTGCCACTGTCTGCTTCTTGTGGCAGGAGTGATCGGCGTCATGGCCAACTTGACAGTGGAGGATCCACCATCGTGCCCCGAATCATGTGTGTGTCGCAGTGATGAAGAACCTGTAGTGGGTCGTCGAGCCAAGTCCATCACATGCTCTGGTCTTGGTCAAGTGGAACTGTCCGTAATTTCTCACATCAGTTCTACAGTGGAAGTGCTTCGGATGTCCAACACAAGTATTCGTCGCGTGGATTTTTTTACTTTGAGACGATATCCAGGTCTCTTGGTGCTAGGGTTGAACAGTAACGGAATTAATGAGGTTACGGGCACAGGCAAGACGCTGCCTAAGCTAAGAATATTGGATCTCAGTGGAAACAATCTTCATATAATACAACCATATACATTCCGAGACTTTCCTGAGCTATCAACTTTGAATCTCTCCGGAAATGGTTTGCATACGATCTCCCCATCATGCTTCCTACTTCCTGTCCTTAAAGTACTCGATCTTCGCCAAAATCGACTTTCAATACTGAAATCTCATTTCTTTGCCGATACTCCCAACTTGCAGGAAGTGTATCTTGCAACTAATTCACTGTCTCGTATTCCGAGTTTCGTGTTTGAACACAATTTTCACATACTTGATCTCTCCAACAATCACATTATTCGACTCGAGGACAGTGCCTTGGAGGGTATCAATATCTCTGGTCACTTGAACCTTGCACAAAATGCGCTTCGCCGTATGCCCAGCAAAGCGCTAAAGCGCCTCGGCCATGTCAAGAACTTAGTGTTGGACGCCAACTCATTCCATGTGTTTGAAGCCGGTACGTTGGTCGGTCTCGCAGTGACATCTCTTAGTATTTCAAACCAGAGATATCTCCACTTAATTCATCGAGAAGCGTTCCTGAATTTGATTGACTTGGAGGAGCTACGAATTCGTGGAAATCCGGCACTCACTTATATTCACCCACAAAGTTTGATAAATGCGCCTAAACTGCGAGTTTTGGATCTTTCTGGTAATTCTCTTATTACATTGGAACAGGAGATACTGCAGAGTATACCAGAAGTGACAGATCTTCGCGTCACCAACAACAACTTTACTTGTCACTGCAGTTTGTCATGGCTCCAGAACATAACGCAAGATGAAGTGTTTTGTTTACATATCAGTAACGGCAGTTTAACGACTGTAATGCAGCTTCCTTATGCTTCTTCCAGCTGTCCCCCGTACATAATACCCCTTTTTCCTGTATCGTATTACGAAACACTAGGAAATAATGCCTCGTTTCACTGCCGAGCTCTTGGTAAGCCGGACGTAAAAGTAAATTGGGTTTCAAAGACTGGACAACGCCTTTATAATGGAAAATGTGTCGGACGTTTGTGTGTTGCCGACCATACGCTGACTGTGCATTACTTGCATAGTGATGACGGTGGAACATACAAGTGCGTGGCTAGAAATGATGTCGGGGAGGACAGTCGCTCGGTGGAACTTCACGTACGTGATATTAACGTGCATCTCCTCCCTTTATCCATCACCTCTACGTTCGTCACGCTGTCGTGGAATATGTCAAGCTCCATCTCCAACAGCTATGCTTTAAGGTACGAGGAAGTTGTTAAGGGAAGTGGCAAGGGTTCATCACCATCTGTTCCCAGCCCTCAGTCTGTGACATTCTCGGTAGGTCTCAAGATGCACTCCTATACCATACACGGACTAAAACCCGGGACTACTTATTCCTTCTCTCTCTGCATTCAACGTGAGGAATACACATTAGTGATATCAACAGTTTCGGTTACGACACGAAGAGAAAGCTTTCTGCTCACCCTCGGCATAGAACGTAGTTACTTTAGCGCGATCCTAATAAGCGTGGTAATGGGGATTATCCTAGCCACGTGCATGGCATTCTGTGGTCTGCGGTGTTGGCGCCAGCGGATAAAACTACAGCAGCAGTCCGCTCAGCTGAGGAAAAGCGATTCTGGGTACTCTGGACGCTCCATCCTGCAGTCGTCCTCCACTCACTCCGACGTGGGTTTCGTCACCTATATCAGCCTGACAGATGACACTCTCCTTGCTGATCAAAGTACCGAGAGCAACCTTATGGGTTACGCGTGACGAAACTGCGACACGTGGACGTGTCTTGTTCCTTTATGTATGAAGTGCAATCAACAATATCCACAGCAGAGTTGAAGAGGGGTACTCAATTCTTTCTTTCTTTTTTCCTAACTTTGTTTCTTTATTTTATTTAGGCACTCAGTTAATGTACTGAACAAGTGTCTCATTTTACTTTGTGACTTGACGGTAAATTCCTCGCTTGTAGGTAAGAGTGCGATGTGGCTTTACGGGAGAATATCGGTGCTAGCAGATATTGCGATTGATGCCTCCTTCTTCGATACAGTATATGGAGTGAATCCAGATAAAGGAATTTGTAAATGTTGGTACTTTTTATATCCGTTTATAAAATCCATTCTAAATCTGTATAAAAATACTAGGCCTGAGTAGACAAAATTAACAGGCTGGGTTTCGTGACAGTATTCGTCAATTAGGGTAAAGTCCCTACGTGGAAATCAACGTGCAGAATATTACAAAAATTCCAAACGAAAGCATTAGTTCTAGAGCAAAGGGAACAGTGCCTGTCGCGATACTTGCTGATGGCAGTCTTCAGCTCGAGAGACCGTTACACTATATACCTTATACATATCCTGAATCTGTGAAAAAGAAAGCACCTGCTAGTTGCTCGCAAAACAATGTATTGTCACTGTGACAAGTCACCTAAACGGACATTTTAGTAACATGTCACAACGGCAGACCAATTTTATTACAGTAAGTTGCTGCACACCAGCTTTTCTGAACGTTTGTCAGTCACTGTACCCTTTGCTATAAGATTCTCGAAGTTAATTGTCACGCATCATGTGTGATCGGAGTGAGACTTAATGTACCTGTTTTCAATATTGACCGAATTTTCATTTCTAGCTACATACTATTGTGCATTCTAAACACGGAACACGTATTTATTTCAAACAAAGTTGATCTAAATATTTGTGTTTTATTGCATGTGACGTCGTGTTATCTGACAGAAGTGAATGGAATTGTCAGACGGACATGCTGTCTCCATCTTAATGGTAAAAATAAACTTGGAGCCCAGTACTTATCTCTGAAAGGCGGGCATGCTTCTGCCAGAGTGCACGAAGTCACGTCGTGTCCCTGAAGCCAACAATCTTTAGCCACCGCCGTGAGAACTTCAAATCAAACACGTATTTTAAGCGTATATTTGTAGAAAATGAAGTTTTCAAGGCTTTCTAAGATAATTTAAACCTCTTTTTAATAATATTGATCTCTATACCATACGAGGCTTCACATAATTCCGCTTCAGAACCGATAATTTAGACGAAATGAGCTTAATCATTCAATGAAATAAAAATACTCTTTCTACCCGAAAGCAAGAAACCTAAATATTTTCTAATTGTTCTTTATGAAACTGATAACATAAGTAATAAAGTTCAGTGTTGTAAATTCCTATCCTTGCAACATCATATCCGCTTTTATAAGCTCACTAAAGAGTCTGTTTTTTTAATCCGGAAGTGACAACTGAGTAAAGGCAAAGTATAATTTACCTTAACGTAGAATTTTGATTATTAGTGATTATTAGTCATTGTCAATGAGGAAGAAACTGAAGTATTTTTGAAAACTGCTGTTGGTATGGGACAATTTAAAACACAGATGCATGAAGAAATCCTTGAAGTACTCAATTTGTGGGTCCCAAAAGCTGTGTGTTATGACAGTGAACGTGTCTAATGAATGTGATGGTATATTTTGTCTGTTTTTATGCATATTAATGGTCTATAATTACTGGAGGTAGTTTTGTCATTTTATAATAATATTAATCATGTATGATTTAATTGTTTTACTGGATATAATGACGTTCAATAATCGTGGAAAATATCCTTATTGAACTTCTGCGCCAGCTTTGAAGAAGGCATATGCACCACTGTAGGCCTGTTTCTCCATCACATGACATTAATAACAAAAAATAAATGCACTATTTAAATTATTTGTTAGTGCTGAGGAGAGTTTTGTGTGAAATTACATTCAGTTGATGATATTATGGAAATATTTGTTATAGAAATTCAGAACAATTACAAATTAAAAGCAGGGAATTTAGCATCGCCTTATAGTTACTGAAAAAATACGGAAGGAATATTAGAAATAAAATGTTTTGGAGGGTGTTATTTGTGGTTCATGATGACAAGGAACTTCCTTCTCTGAACATATCATCATCTTGAAGGTTGTGTGTGTCATAAGGAAATAATTTTGTTAAAAATAATTTAGTTTGAAAACAGCGTTGCGGTCTCCTGGGATGTGACGTCACGTAAATTGTTAAATGGAACTTAGCGTTTTGAAGGAACGCGCTACGTCTGTCTTCAGGGTAGTAGACAGTACGAAATGCTTGCAATTTTGAACGCCAAAAGTCATTTAACACAACTTTGAAAGGAATATTTTGCTTTTCGCTGTGAGTTATGCAGAAAGTTTACATTTTTCAACTTATCGTTTAATATCCTGAAAATTGCTTATCATGTTTTAAATTATTCAAGCTTTGGACTTAGTCCACCCTACAGTGTTCAAAATAAAATTATAACACAGCGTTTTGGGGACAGGATCGTTGTTCGTCATCAGGATAACGAGGAAAAAATGCGCCACCTGAGGTGAGCCCAGTGGGCAAAGCTGTTCTAAACACATGAGCCCAGAGGTTTGCTTTTTGTGTGCTGATGAGAACCGATTCTCTCTACGCAATGCTGTGCTGTAATTTTATTTTGAACACGGGACGATGGACAAAATTCGAAGACTGAATGATTCAGAATCTCACCTATCAAAATTAGAAAACAAGAAAGACAGTTTTACTCAAAACAACTCTTTTTTTAATAAAAACAGTATTTGCCTTTATAAAATAAGAAAGTCATGTAAAGACAACATTATTATAATTGGATGTTATCCTGTCTAAAGAAGGGAAAAAGAATCTCAGTACATTCATCGACAAATAAACTGACGACATTAACTCAAGGGCAACCTTTACATTTTACACATAAAATTATATATATATATATATCGGCAGTTAAACAATATCAACAAAAGAAGATTAATGAACTTTTATTTCAATAATGTAAAAAATGCAACCATTTTATTGATTGTACTGTTAATATATAAAACCCTAACTTATGTTCTGTCATAATAACACTGCTGTACAGAGAAAGGTGGGGGACTGCGGTAGCACAGTGTTTAAGGTGCTGTGCTACAAATCGGAAGGCCGCTGGTTCGATCCCAGCTGGTGTCAGTGGATTTTTCATTGACATAAAATCCATCCGATCGCACTATGGCCCTGGTGTCGGCTCAGCCTCTAACAGAAGTGAGAACCAGGAGTATTTCGTGGGGGTAAAGGCGGCCGGTGCGTAAGGCCGACAAACTACCACCATCCTGTGCCGTTGTCACGAAATCTGGGAACCTTAATTCCTAAGAACCCTCTAGGCCTGTCCAGGCCTGTAATGGGACTGATTATTACGTAGAAAGGTGTATATTAAACAAGTAAGGTGCAGCGTGAGATTTGTCATTATATAACTGTGGTAGATTAAGCTGTAAGAAGTAGATATATCTCATGACAGTGACAGTTTAGGGTACCTGACTGCCTTACTTTTCACTCATTCGTGCCCAGTGATGAACCTTAGGTGCCGAAACATGTAGCATTTTATGAAGGCAAGTATTCTTTTGTAATAAAAGATAGGTGTGTTGACTGAAGTTGTCTGTTGTTTAGTTTGTGAAACACAGAGGGATGTGTTCTCAAATGATCACATATCATGAAGTGATATTTTGGATTACGACATTGTTATGTCCTGCCGGGTGGGATATTGATCTTACGTATGCTTTACGAAACAAAAGAAAGAATTTCACTTCAGATCTCCACGAAAATACTGAATTATTGCAGATATTACACTCTGAATCTGTAGATTCTTAAGCGTCCTTTACAATGCAATAAAAACAGCGGTTTGCATGAAGAACACGTCCCATCGCCCGGTCCTTGTTAGCGACTAAGCTTTTTATCGTATTTCCATGAAATTCGGTGGAATTCTTTGAAAAAATTTCGAACAATTGCGTGTTTCGTGAAATCGACTTTGTGACAGTTGCATTTTGTGACAGCTGTACTTTGTGACAGCTGTACTTTGTGACAGATGCACTTTGTGACAGCTGTATTTTGTGACAGCTGTACTATGTCACAGCTGTACTTTCTGACAGCTGTACTTTCTGACAGATGCACTTTGTGGCAGCTGTATTTTTTGACAGCTGTACTTTATGACAGCTGTACTTTGTGACAGATGCACTTTGTGACAGCTGTACTTTACGTATGAGCGCAAAGTAATTCCTACCCACACTTTCCATATTTCTTGACCTAACTTCAAAAACGTGAAGTATTACTGTGAGCAGTTACGAATTTTCTTAAAATCGGCGCTTTGCGTAAGCACGTAAATAAATTTGTGCACATGTTGTCTATATTTTTCATCCTAACTGGAAAAATAATTCGTCACGAGAGATGTCGACACAGTTTTATTGAGGGACAGTGAGTTTCGTGAAAACAGACGCAATGGAAGTGGTGCTATACACAGGGGCGTAAATGAATTTCTATAGATATTTTTCACATTTCTTGTCGATTAGGTTGAAATTCGCTATAATAGGCGTGCACATAATGCTGATGGATACTAGTGAGCTCCGTAAAAATCGGGTTAGGGCGGACCGTAATTTGTTATGGGCATAAATGAAATTACATTTACGCGTTTATCGTCAAACCGTGGGATATTTTGGAAGTCTGTGCACTGCGTCACGGAGTGCACTAGTTGCAATCTTGCTGCCAGTGATGAGGACTTGAAAATATTCTCTCCTAAAGCAGAATTTTGGAAACTTTTGAAGTGATATTCCAGACAAAACGGTGTCACATCCCAGAAGACTGTAGTCCGAATATTAATAGCAGTAAGCACTTAACATCTCAAGTTAAGTATTATTTATGGGTTGGGATTGCCTTTGAAATATAAATAGAGTGTATTTATATTCTCGTAAATAATATACATTGGTTTTATTGCGTAGATATGTATTTTATACCCACTGATAATTAACAACGTCCAATGGGGCAGGAAGCTCTGGTCATTAAGGCTGCAAGGTGGCCAAGAAGTGTTCTGTTGTATGGCATTTGAAGGTTTATTACCGCATGAATATAAGTCCGCAAATGAACCGTGCCCCTGACTGGATGAATCTGGCGGTTATTCTGAAACTATTATTTCCTCAACCAACCAATTGAACATGGTCGTCCTTGAGAAGATAAATCCTCCGCTAGCCCAGAAATTTCACGCAGTTTATGGAAATCGTTGTTCAAAACACATCGCCAGTTGTCATATCCGTAGCCAGATGAATCCATTCCGTGCAAAAGCTGTCTGTTTCTTATGTTCCATTTAATGTTCTTTGACAGGCAGGCCTTCCAAGTGGCCACTTTCTTAAGTGGCCACTTGGAAACTTAAGATTTTCCACAGAGTTTCGCGTTCATTTCTCTTCTCTTGCGTATATATCACGTGTACCGTCTCTCTCACTCTCTTTCAGTATACTGTCCTCTGACGAGTGGGAAGAATTACGGAAATTTCGTTGTGCAGTCTCCTTCCATTCCCTTTTTCTCAGGGTCAAATATATTCTTCGGCAATAACCTATAGTATTTTACCACCATGGAATGTAAAGTCTTAAAATTTGATATGTACTTATGTGACGGAGAAGCTGTTTGGCAGGAAAATATGGCCTATTTGTGTAAAATGTTCTGTGCTTCATAACGGCAACAACTTAGCAAATGTATACTTTGCGCAGCGACTTAGCGTTTTCTCTCCTTTGTGGCTTATAGCATTTAACAACTTTCCAAATGTTTAGCCAATTTTATCTGAGACACTTAAGCCGTTCGGCAAAATTGCCTTACGTAAAGTATGTGTTTCGTATTCTATACACTTTACATGCAAAATGTTATTACTCTGATACATACATAGTCTTAAAATTACTTGCGCGTTACTCAGAGTTGCGCGGAGACAAACATGTAAGTCTGAACTGTAGGATTTTGTGACAAATTATTCGTACAACACCTCCCTGAAGATGGCCAAAAAGCGTGGCCGAAGCATGTAGGAGGTGTTCGACATATATAATAAATTCACATATCTTGATTGCACTTTTTGCTTTTATTCTCTTACTGTATATCCGAAAGTATAGCAACATTGGTGATGTTTAGACTTTGGCAGCAGTGTAGTTTAGTCTCCGTGAATCTGGGTTGTGATGCTGCTTCACTGGCTGATTGGTGGCCGACGTTTCGGGACAAAATGTTTTCACATTCAAGGGTATAAATGTTCAAAGAGGGTGTCCATTATTATTGTCTGAGTTGAACCAAAATAAAGATCTGTGCATGTATTTTTAGTAGGACACTCTGGTACGAAATTTAGTGAAAATACGTTCACCGGTTGTAGAATTTTCGCGTGCGGGCAGACAGGAATGGTGATGGTGCGAAATCCATGTCTTTAAATTTTAGTTCTGGAAACGCCGTGACAATTTTTATGTTTAAGTTGTCGAAATCTTACACACTTGTAGGATATTTTATTTATTTCATATCTTACGAAGCTCCGTCTTTTGGTATGTGAGTGCACGTTTTATGGTTACTGCACTGTTAGTACCGAATTGAGCGTCGCCCTTTAATTGATGGACCACTAATATTCATGTGTTATCCCACAGTGACTCGAGCTTTAATATATTGATATTTGGGAGTCTAAAGGCTCCGCAAAATATATTTATTACCTGAGCGTCTACTTTTCCTCAGTAATTGTTGTGTTCTATAAGAACGAGTTCCCTGTAGTCATGTTGCATGACAACAAACCCGTTCATGAATTGCTGATGCACAGTGCTGACGGTAGAACATGGAATTCGAAGCCTGGGTGCATGTGTACAAATCCACAACCATACGGCGAACGTACTCAGTTTTGTGCCACACCTTACTTCGTGGTACGACATTATAAATGTACTACAAAATTAGATGTGTTCTACTGTTCTTTGTAAATCCTTCCATTGTGGAGTCCCCTCGAAAAACTTTCAAGTTATTGTGTAACATGTACAATGTTATATCAGTGGTGCCCATATCGCTGAACGCGCAGATTACTGTCTTCTAGGATGTGGCATCGTGTTTTGGATGTCTGTAATTTTAGTGTTTCGAAGGAAAGTGCGCCTCCTCTTTCAGGGTTGAAGATCTCATGCTTCTAAAACGTTGATATCTTGCTACCTAAGGCATCACACCACAACATATTCTGTTTACATGTTTATATGCTCTACAGCTTCCAAATAAGGAGCTATTTGCAGAGAAAAATTAGTATGGAACACCTACCTAATTTTGTGGCGAATTTAGTGTATCGTGCTAAGCAGAAATGGACGTCAAGAGATTGACTGTACATCAATTTAGATATTACAACTGTCAGTCTGAGTTATGTAGCTGTATCTACGACCCGGCGAACATGTGAGGTAGATCATTGTTTTATTTTTTCATAAAGATTAATATGCTCACAGGCCTGTGGAATGTATAAACGGCGTGTAATTGGCTAAATGTAAAACATCAATGTTGAGTACCGTTGTAAACTTGAAACCGTTGAGGTCATTGAGATATTAATTCTGTTTTATTTCAATATTCATCTCAACAGAGTAACTGATTACACAAAATTGTGTACACTTTATTAATACGCAGTTGACATATGTGTTTAATTTTTTTGTTTGCTTTCCTGTGTAAAATGCACAGAGCAAGTACTCGGAAGTTACACGGTTTGAATCTCGGCCACGATGCCGACTAGTGAGACTGATGATCCTTATGCTCTTCCTCACCCTCCCCAACTAAATTCAGAATCTCGATGCTGCAGTCCCCAAAGTACTGATAGCGTCTCTAAAGAAACTACAAATAACTAAAGGGACCGCGGTAGCACAGTGGTTAAGGTGCTGTGCTACAAATCGGAAGGTTGCTGGTTCGATCCCAGCTGGTGTCAGTCATTCATTGACATAAAATCCTTCCGATCGCACTATGACCCTGGAGTCGACTCAGCCTCTAACAGAAATGAGTACCAGGAGTGTTTCCTGGGGGTAAAGGCGGCCGGTGCGTAAGGCTGACAACCTACCACCATCCTGTGCCGTTGTCACGAAATCTGGCAACCTTAACTTCCTGGAACCCTCTGGCCCCCTCCGTGCCTGTAACGGGACTACTTTACCTTTATCTTTTACAAATAACTAAACAAATGTACAAATTGTGAAATCTGTCAATGATATAATGCACTGTCAATTTTGGTCACAGACTTAACAGTAACTACAATAATTTTGAACTCCAGACTGTTGCGTACCACACAGTTATCTTTCATTTTGTTATATTACTTAGGATTTTGCATTGTGTGAGCAATATTGTGCACTTTACATCACAGATGCAATTGCGGGCCGTGAGGTTATCCCCCTGGTCTGTATTTACGTTCTGCGTGTATACTGGGAGCCCTCAAAATACTTTTTAATAAAAAAAATGAATTTGTAAGGTCGTAAATGATATGTAGGCTGTAAATCAATTTCATTAACGAAACTAATTTGGCACATATATGAAATAACCTGCCTCCACAGTAATTAAAGCATCGATATCGCCTTGTTCCCTAGTTGTGTGCCAGCAGGCTGTTAGTTCGCTGCAAATTTTATCGTGTCTTCTTCAACCTCTGTTGCTGAACGCTTCCTCTCCAAACACCATGGATCACGAAAATGGAATATGGATTGGGCTCGAGCCTTTTGATCAGTAAAGCTCTATCATCTTGCATGAAAGAGAAATCGGGCTAGGTCTACAAAATTTTTAGTCTTACAAGTATAACAATTTGTGGACTCTAATAGCGAATTTACGCTAGTTAATTTTTATTATTATTATGCTTTTGATTCAGTTAAGCCCATAAATTACAGCAGTTACTGTATATGCAAAGCGACTCGTTATGGACTGGACATTCCGGGGATGGAATCCCGCTGGGAACGAGACTTTTCATGTCGTCCAGACCGGCCCTGGGGGCCACCCGGCCTGCCATACAACGGGTAGCGGGTCTTTCTCTCGGGTAAAGCGTCCGGAGCGTGGTGCTTATCATCAACCTCCTTCTAGAGCCGAGTTCCTGTACCTCCACGGCCACTCTGTGCCTGCACAGGCATTTCATGAGGTGACCTTTCACTCTATATGCTTCCGCTTTAACGTCCAAGGTACTACATTTAGATCATACAGTATATTTATGTGTTTATGGTAAGTCAGATTAAACAGCCATTATTTTTTAGATTCAATTCCGCTGGGATATGGCGCCTAGTTAATGACGTCTCGCAAATGTTTGCTGCCTCCATCTTCAGGGTTTGGGTAGTCCAAGCATATTTGAATCTTCGTTAACATCGCTGTGAACACCTCACATGTCGCATCGATTAGTTCATTACACACCATTACAAATTTCGCCATTTTAATGAAGGATTTACAGCGCGCGGTGTTTACTGTGCAGCAACTGTGACTGCATGCGCTTGAAAATAATGAAATACAAGGAGTTTGTGGAAAGCTGAAAAATTAAAATACACTGGAGATAAACGTGGATTGTTACTTCGCTCGGACATCAACTACCCAAGCACTGTGCAAATGTTTAATACCCATAAATGAATGTATTGTAAGCGATTAGTTGGGAGGGGTTCATAAACCTCCGCATTTACGTTACTCAATTTTGTTCGCATAAGAATCTTGCGCAACGCGGTTTTGCCTAATACGTCACGATCCCTCTACCTAGCCCGCCTCTTTGGACCATGGATCACTGTGTGTACCACTTGCTGTGGTATTAAAGGGACTCTACATTTTGCCCACATAATGTGTGTGTGTGATTCGGTATAATACAAAGAGTGCACAGTGACCGTTTTCCTGCATAACCTCAATTGATTGGTCTTGGTAATAGGGACGCTTTTTTAACGTGAGGTAGAAACTGAATTTCGAAATGTTATTTAGTTTCACGTCGAACTTAAAATGGGCTTGGGCCGTGTGAAAGCCTTGATGTCTATGGCTTTATATTCTCTTGTCCTTATGATATGGAGAATTTTTATTAGAAAGTCGTAATTAGCTTAGACATATGGGAAATGCATTGGGAGTGTGGGAACTCTTAAGGCTACCATTGCTGGCCTGCCTCTCTGTAGCATCGCTCAGATAATTCTGCATATGCTGCAAACCATAGCATTGGCCAGCTGAAATGTAAGACGGAATATGAAAATTTTGGGAGCCGCGAAATTGTAGCTGGTTTTACACGATCACCCTTTTTACCTCGTCTGTCCCGACGTGCTCAGTCTGATAGGAGAACTTCTTTCGGGAGACGGGTGTGGGTCACCGAATGACATATAGTTGTAGTTGTTTTCCTTTTTTTTACTTATTGATTTATTTATTCACTTATACTTGATATAAGAGGCGTGCTGTTATACAGTTAAACAACTAAATCATTTTCTAGTATAACAACACAGTCCTTTCACTTAAACTCCTTCACTCACATCGCTCTCGTACGCGACTGCTAGAGTTCAACCACCTCCGTTATCTGCTGCTAACCGTTTTTTTCTTTTAAATCTCTGTCGGTAAACCCTCTTACCCGTCACCAACAGTTCTTGAACATACATTGACGGTTTAAACTTGTAACATATGGCTATGAACCGTCCGTAACTGATGCAAGCGAACATAATAAACAAATATGCCAAATATGTTCGGCTACATTGTGTTGTAACTAGGGTTTGGGTTGAAAAAACGAGGAATGGTATTTGGATTCCCGGCAGGGAAACGGGATTATTATATTCTCCAAAACGGCCGGACTAGCTGTGATGCTGAACCAGTTTCCCATTCAATGGGTACCTACTGTTTGTTTTCCCTAGGTGGTAAGGCGGCCAAGACTTACATGGCATGAATGGGAAAAACTTGTCTTTATAAGTTTACTGCGAAATATGTCATTTTATTTGACATTTCTTGGATACTACTACAACAAATGTAGAGAAACAGGCATAGCGTAACAATGTTGGAGCCGTCTCTCTGTCCAACGGCCCTGCACTTAGATTTCCCAGAAAAATGTAATGTGCTGAAATATTTATAAAATTCCAAGACTTGCGCATAAATGTTTTGTACTTAGAGATTATCACTATTATCTGCATTTTTATTTTTCTTAATATTTAGAAATCCTACAAATATTTCTAAGGAGCTACGCTCTGAATGTGCACCGAAAAGCTAGTAGGTCTTTCTGCACAATCCCCGTTGTCGTTTTCAGATTTTAACAAAAAGAGGACTTATCGCCATTTTTAGTTAGCCCCCGTAACGTGAAATGAAATTGGGATTTTTTAAATGGTTTTTCGAGTTGTTAAATCCCTGCGAACAGACACATAAATAAGCTTGCTGGCGCACTGAGAATTTGTTTTTCTGTGAGATCGGGGCAGGAGTTTACTCATTCAATAATGCTTGAGGTTTTAACTCCAATTACCTCAGGCCCTACAAATGGAGAGTAGTTTTGCAAATCGGCCTAAACTGAGTAGGTTTCGACCTTATTGTTAGCCTGAGGTAGGACACATTTCCTGCTCCCGATATGGAATTCTTTATTGATTTTTTGTTTCAATTTCTTCACATGGGGCGATAAAAAAAATCCATAAGGTAAATGATTCGAAATTTGATGTACCATAATCAGAATTATGCATAACTGTAGAATGTAATGTGTTAAATAAAATTTCATGCCGTACCGTTTAAAGAAACACTACGAGCCCCTATATTTAAACATAAATGCCTACCTCAATTACGTTAATATTTTAAATTGGATAAAAAAGGTGAATTCCTACTCTCTTCTTGGATGTTAAGATGCAGACAACATATTCTCCAGAAACTTCGGTAGCTATCGCCAAACAACACGGTAGTTTCCATAAGACAAGAATTTTTAATGCCACATCCATAAGTTCCTCATATCTCACAATTCCAGAGGAAGTAAGGCCAGTAAGGCCATATCGTTGTCAGTGCAAACCGTCAGACACAACTCGATTAATATCAGTAAGCCCTTCACACTCCAGTGAAAAGTTGCTTCATTATTCTAAGCAGATCTACTCGATTTTCACATTCATTCCGTGCAGCGGCTTGATATTTTCAAAGTTTTTTATTCGCCAACTGATGCACAAGTGAATTGTCTTAAAAAAATTTTTAAATATATTTTTAAGACAATTCACTTGTCCGTCAGTTGGTGAATTAAAAAAAACTACTCGATTTTGTTTACCAGTCTTACGAATATATATATTCGAATTACTGTTTTACTTTGAAATCCTCTAATTGAGTTGATGAAACACAAATGACTAAAAAAAAAGAGGAAAACTGTATATGTAGTGTACCGTACCGCTTCAGCGGCAATGAAATTTGAAAAACGAAATTAACGCAAATTGTACCTACGAGACATATTTTAATATTGAATAACTTCTCTTTCACAACCGAAGTACTGGAAAACAATTGTAATATTTTAACATAATATACATTTATTATATTTCAATATTATTTTAATATATATCTTGTCTTTATCTGGTTTTGGCTTATACAACTCCATCTGTTGTAAACTTGAGATCTCAGCTATCAGAAAAGGTATAATTTTAATGGGTTGTGCATAATTATTTCTCTTTGTGTGTATTTGATTGCTTGATGATGGCTTTTCACTAAAGCCGAAACATGTAGCAAGCAATAAAACTGATATAACTTAGTTGTGGTTGACGGTTTGTTCTTCCCTTTTGCAGAAGCAGAGTCGGACATTGTTTAGGTTTGATGCAGGTCAACCTGAACAGACTGGTTACTGCTAAGTAACATATTATTTGTGAACATTCTGCTAAAGTATTTTGTTTATACCTAGGATTACTAACTTTCTGCACTCATCCATCGTCTGGTTTTCGAAAACGAACACTACAATATACAGTATCTCCTTCTGTCCTACCCGGTAAGGAGGTGCACCAGCCCTATCATATAAGAGCAGAAACAGATCCTGTTTTCGTAAGGAAATGTTTTTCTTTTAATACGAGATGATGGACAAAGTGCAGATACCGCCTAACCGTAATTGTGATGTTTACAAGACCTTTGAAAATCGATTTATTTGTCCACTTTGTTTAATGAACGTTGAAACTCAGCTTGCAGTTGGCTGATTTTGCCCTCGGTGGTACTAATTACTTTAGTGTGGCCCTGTCCGGTTGTTATGGATTGGTGGAGCAAGGGCGGAGTTGGCGGCGTTAAAGTCGGTATTTAACTGACCCTGCAGCAAGTGCGGCTTAGGCACGACATATGTGTACACTACGTACGTCGGTAAAGTGTTGGGAATTAATGACTCCATATTATGCTTCTCGCATTTCAGCTTTGTACAGTCAGATGTAGGCTACTGAAAATTTATGTGATCGCTCACCATTACAGGATTTTGATTTCCTTTGACGTTGATGTGTTCATGCTCTCCTGTCGCCCAATTTGTGTTTTCTGTGGTGTTTATTGACCTACATGAGGCATGTGACTCAAGGAAATGTATAGAATGTCGACTAGGCCATCGGCGAAATAGTTTTAGTTTCAGGGACGGGTGGTTTGTAAGGGCTGTAGGGTTGCAACAATCCCAAAACGTTTTAGAGAAATAAAACGAAGTATCTGACTGAAATTTTCGTTAGGACATAAGTACATTATTTAAAAAGTACGAATGAAATAATTTTAAATTCAGATAATCGCGACGGAATTTTAAGCGAGAAGAGAAAAGCGACCGGGCTGTTCCATTACCCAGACGATGGGCGCTGGCTTCGGTAGAGCTACGGCGGATGGTGGGAGAGACGGCCAGCTGGGTTGCGGGCCGGGCTGCAGGCATTGCAGCCCCGAGAACTTTCCAAGGAGGACTTTCTTATCTGTTTATTTTTTTAACGTTTGCAACACTGGTATTTTGGTAACAGATTTTGCTTGGCTGTTTTTAAGCCGTATTTGTGTATGTTTTAAATTTAGTGGTTGCAATTTTAAGATAAACATGAACAAGAGCAATGTGAAGTATTTACGGGTCGTCACTTTTTCGCAATGAACTCTCGCCAAGAAGTCTGAGATAAAGAATTTAGGTCGTGCAACAACTGATTTAATTATATCTAAGTCACCAACCAGAACAAAAACTTACGTGAGAATATTTAACCCTCGTATATGAGCTCAATACAAGCAGTTGAGTGGCTATGTTGAAAGAAACGCTGTACTAGGTCTTCTCATTAATCAAACACAGTTCGACGAGCCACCTCTGGTTCGGTTGCAGACGAGCTGGACGTGTTTCTCTTCATACCACATCCACGTCGCTCTGAGGCTCACCCAGCCTCGTGTGTAAATGATGCCATAATCTCTTGCGGCCAGAGCGAAGTAGCCGCTGCCTGAAGTTGGCCACTCACCAGCAACTATAGTAAGGTTAACAATGCGTGCATCTACACCTACATGCTTGCACATTTGATGTTTAATTGAAAGCAGACACTACATTCATTACGTTGACCGTTAGCATATAAATATGCATAGCTCTAGGAAAGTAACCCTACAGCTGCCACATTTTACCACGTTTTCTAGTCCTGATACAATAGTTCTAATTTTTTATTGTTTCTGTAATAGTTTTTACGTAAACATTACTGGCCATTGTTTTAGTATGCTTTTTTCTAATTCTTTATATGTCAGGTTCCGATATATTCCCAGAGAATGGCTGACCTGAATGCGAATTTCTGTGGTTCTGCTCGGTATTTCCATCCAATGCTTTAAATTGGTCCAGTGACCGCTGCGTTCCACATCCTTCCCAACTCGTTATCCGCCTATCATCCCGTCATTCGACATTATGTATTCTGAGACAGTATGACGTTGTTAAATAAATGAAATTAATGTTGTTTCACGCGCAGATCGCAATGGCTACCAGCGACTTTATCGACTAGCATCAAACCAGAGTCACAGATTCGTTCAGAACCAGCCGTGTAGAATTAACATTCGGTGTCATTTCACTATTATGAACTGTTTTGAACCTGAAATTCATGTAGTCGTGTTTAAATGTTTTGTTTGTATGTCAGAAAAAATGCTGCTTTCCCATTACAAAAGACCAACAGCTTTGCACTTTTCGAGCGCCGGCTTCTAGGCCAAGCCTGTTTAGCCCTGTCGACGTTGGATTGCCACCAGACAGTTTGCGGTGAACGCTGTAACATCTGGGGCCGCATGCTGTTGCTAATTTGACAAGTCAGACAGGCTTGTGAGAAATTTTCTGAGCTCGCCAACTAGCCACCGGCGGTAGATCCACACGCAGCTACACACAACGATACCACTGTCTCCCAGTACACTAAATTAGTACTTCAGTACAGAGATAAATTATTGCTTCGGGTAAATTCTTATGTATCACAAGTCCATAACAGGCAATTTAAGTACTAGGCTGCCTGCTAGTAAAACAGGGTTAAATACGAATTCAAGTAATGCCTACATTGTCATTAAACAGTGCGTTTATCTTATACCTGGAATTTATTTAATACCAAAAACTATGGTTACATAAAGTTTTGAAGATTGATTTCCTTTCCTTTCCTTGTACGGAATTAAGTCGACCACCCAACATTAAACAGGCAGTAAGCTTCTCCCTGACTTCCTGTAAAACTAAGGTATGAAGTTACATGGGTGAGTGGAGGTATTGCTCCACACAGCTTAACCTCTCACTGGAGGAGGTTGATAGTTAGATTCAGTTCCATCGGCCACTATATCTTCGTGGAATGGATGCCGGTTACCTGCTGAACCTGGTGAATCCCAGAGACGGTCTGGACATTTTGGAGAACAGAACAATTTCTTGCTCCTGCCGGGAATCGAACACCGTTCTTTCCGGTCGTCAAGCTCGTAGCCTAATCGTTATAGCGACTGAGCTATCCTGTCTCACGAATTAAATAAATGACCAGTAGCAACATTGTTGAGTGTGCATGTTCTCCGCCAGGTTGACTATCCGTACTGTCAACTCATACTGACGACGTCATCGGCCCATCACCAACCGATTTTATCAACCGCATAAAAAATAAAAGGAATTAAGTGCTAAATAATTGAATTCAACAGAGCCCAACCATTTCAATGGAGCAGGGCCCTACTTTAGAAGCCAGTAGCTGCTGAGTCAACAAAACACTCGCACTTTATGGAATCCTAATATACTGTACATTATCGGTTTGCAAGGCCTGCCAATGTTCCTTATCCTTACTCAGATGAATCCAGTCTACACCCACAAAATTTCTTTAAAATTCATTTTAACATTATCCTGCCATATACACCTATCCTCCAAATGATCTCTGACCTTCAGCCTTTCTCACAAAAACCCTGTTTGCAGTTACTTCCTATTCTACACGTGACACATAACACGGCCATCCGATCCTCCGCCAAAATAAATGATGGATTATGCCCTCGCTAGTGAAATAATACCACCAGCTATTGAGGCACTGGCCACTGTATTGGACTTATTTGGTTTTAAGAAAAATGTAAACTCCTACTCTATCACGGATTCTATTAGGCATTGTTTACCCACTTAAGTTGATTCGGGACTTTGCGTTATTATTGTCAGCAGTGCTGTAATTTTCAGTCAGGTGTGTCAAAACTACCTACAGTATGAGAGATTTTTGTGCTTACAGATAGAACACTGTTTCATGGGGGATAATTTTCATGTCCATGTATAATCTTATTTAGTGTACTGTTGTTATTTGATTTTTCTTTCATTTCATGTATAGCATATACTTTTTGTTCTTGACTGTTAAGGCTTCAGCAGTTGGTAAACATTCTGCCCACCGAAATGAACTGAGTTAAGAATTTTAAAAGTGTAGGGCAATTCTTCGAATCAGTTTGTAATATTAAACATATTGACGTGAACAAGAGACATGAAATCGTTGAAACAGAGTCTACGGTACATAAGCGTTACTTATACAAACTTATATTACTTGCATTACACAAGATTTTTACGAACTCTGTATTCTGGCGGAGAGCAAAACTGTTTTAAATTTTAAATTATATCCATATTTTACAGCAAACTTCACGAGGCAGGGCTTATAGAGGATGGAAATGGTAATCTAATGACACGACAGTATAATATTTTTGAAATTTAACAGTCCTATCATGCCAATTCTCGACCAGATCGACCTAATTAATCTAATACATATAAAAGCTTCGTAGACATGGTGACCACTGTGATGTAATTATGACGTTTAAATTAGACATTATAGTAAATCCGAGATCTGCGCTCTTTGGGGGACTTGACGCAGAATCGAATGGGACTTTCTTATCGGTGTTTTGAAAAGATCTATTAAGCCCCATCTTCAAGGGTCAAGCAGTCCTGCGGAAGTCAAACCTTAGTCAGTTTCATGATCGTTCATTTTTATGCGCTGTCGCAAAATTCCAAAATCGACTATTGGCTTCGTCATATCTGTTCTTCTGTTCGTCCGTGCTTCCTTATAAAACAACTCGGCTCCCATTGGACGGATTTTCTTGAAATTTGGTATTTGAATATTTTTCGAAAATATGTCGAGAAAATTCAAGTCTCATTAAAACCTGACAAGAATGACCGGTACTTTACATGAGTACCTATGTGCATTTATAATAATATATAGCTCAATTTTGTTTTTTGTTTTAGAATTTCATACGATTCAGACAAAATTTGTAGAGAAAAACACATTTTATGTTCAGTAACTTTATTTCCCCAAAATCGTGCCATTTGTAAGACAATGTGGAAAAATGCTGTACAGTTTGAGAGGCAGCAGACAACAATATAACGCGGCACATGCTGGATAACTAAGGATACAAACACACACACGGAATAAGTAATCCTTCTTGCTTTTCCACGGCAACAGTGGTTACAAGAACGCGCTTTATAGTATTTTCGTTTTTACACCGTGCATGTTGTTGAGTTACTCAATTATTATACCAACTACTGCACATATATAAAATGTATAAAATTTACACATTAAAACATTAAAAACGCTCCGAAATGTTTCGGTCCTAGGACCATAATCAGGGAGCCATATCGTCCTTGCTAAAGTCACCATAAAAAGTTACATTAATTTCACTGTACCAGTTGGGTATTGTGGCAGCATAACACACACAACACCCAACACGGCATGCTGCCACAATACCCAACTGGTACAGCGAAATTAATGTGACTTTTTATAGTGACTTTAGCAAGGACGATATGGCTCCCTGATGATGGTCCTAGGACCGAAACATGTCGGAGCGTTTTTAATGTTT
>Ga0131853_10002816_pt1 | contig 31198 bp, 18 predicted proteins | sample TergutLab28metaG_FD_92764 | JGI IMG/M metagenome (GOLD analysis project Ga0131853, IMG submission 92764) | Labiotermes labralis P1 segment gut microbial communities from Petit-Saut dam, French Guiana - Lab288 P1 (version 2) (version 2) | ecosystem: Host-associated > Arthropoda: Insects >... | reverse complement strand
GGAAAGAATTGCTGCTACATACATCAGCAATATACTAGAATGTCTGCGCCTCCACACACACACACACACACACACACACACACACACACACACCCCACACACACACACACACACACCCCACACACACACACACACCACACACCACACACACCCACACCCCACACACACACACACCCACACCACATACACACACACCACACACACCACATACACACCACACACACACACACCACATACACACACACCACACACACACACCACACACCACATACACACACACACACACACACACACACCACAGAACGTACACTGTACGTCAGCACACATTTTTTACATTGTTGGTTGTTAGTGGAGAAAATGCATAAACGTTCTTGTATTAAAATAACACACGTGTATAAAGTTCAGCAATATATCAGGAATTGTTAACTAACAATTAATTAATTGTAAAAGGTAAAGGTAAAGCAGTCCCGTTACAGGCCTGGAGTGGCCCAGATGGTTCCAGGAGGTTAAGGTTCCCAAATTTCATGACAACGGCACAGGATGGTGGTAAGGTTGTCAGCCTTACGCACCGGCCGCCTTTACCGCCAGGAAATACTCCTGGTACTCATTTCTGTTAGAGGCTGAGTCGACCGCAGGGCCATAGTGCGATCGGAAGGATTTTATATCAGTGACAAATCCACTGACACCAGTTGGGATCGAACCAGCAATATTCCGATTTGTAGCACAGCACCTTAACCACTGTGCCACCGCGGTCCCCAGTTAATTAACTGTATTAAGTAAAATATTTTGTGGGCAACAGAAAATAAAGAACGTAGCATAGGTCTTGCGGCAACTTCCCAGCAAGCGGATAGACTGGTGTTTGATCCCTGCAGACCACGACTCTCCCCGTCAATACTGCGTTCAGACCATACGTTGACCTAACCACCCTTCTGCACCTAGTTAGCTGGAGCGTTTTTGCTGGTGTTAAAGCGGCTGGCTATTAAGATTACTTTATACAAATATAACGCTAAGACGAACATTGCAGGAAGCAGCTAAATCCTTACCACCCCCACGTTTGGATGGTCTTGTAATTAATATAGTACAGAAGCAGTTTTACTTTTTACTAGCACAAGAACATAGAATGGCAGTTTAATTAATTCGGACGTGCTCTCAAGGTGTGATGAATTGACTGTTGATTTTCTGACAGATGGTCTAAGGATCAAATCGTGTTGGAAGTTATAAATTAAATGAATAGTTATATGGGTATGAAATTTGACTGTGTGTGCGTTAATGGTACTCGTATTACTGTTAAGTACATTACGGTAAAAAATTTAAAGACTACTCATACATTCGTTTGATATGGAATGCTCCCTCTCGTCCTTATCGCTCGTATACGTAAATCCGTGTGCTAATGGCCACAAATTTTGTATCTCCATCGTAATCTCTTCCTTGAATTTCTACATACATTGTCTGGAATTACAACATACACTTTGTATTATACACGAAAAAACAAGGATTTTCTCAACTACTTAATATGAGAATTTTCCTTTCGTCTAATGTTCCCACTGACGAGATTTTTCGCCCGTCCAGACCGGCCCTGGGGCCCACCCAGCCCCCTGTAAAATGGGTACCGGGTCTTTCCCGGGGTAAAGAGCGGCCGGGGCGTGCTGTTGACCATTCACACCCTTCTAGTGCCGCGGTCATGGAAGAGTAGAGCTATACCTCTACCCTCCCTCTGGGCCACACAGGGCCTGTAACGGGATCACTTTATCTTTGTTCTTATGTTCCCACTAGTTTTTTGTACCTTTCTCTCCTCCACCCATGCCTTGTCAGGAGATAGGAGCTTAATACCAAGCTTAATACCAAGCTTAATACCAAGCCCATCTCTCGTCTATGCCCCTTTTACATGAAACGTTTTTGTTATTCTTCAGTTACATTAATACTGACATGAGTGGCAATGTGTTGACATGTCAAGAACACGATATGAAATGTAGGAAAAAGCAGATTAAAAGCAGGTGAACTGCATCTGCATAGCTCACGGTTTGAATTAGTAATTGAGATGCAAAGTGTTATTTATATTCTGTCCGTTTACGAACAAAAGCCACGATGCTTTTTAAGATTTCAGGCAGTTTCCATGACCTCAAATCGAGCAGGTTAGTGTCGCGGTACCGCTTTACAATTATGGCCTATTCTAGAAGTACAACGTTAGGACTTCGTTTGATGGCTGTTCCGACTTCGATTCCTGAGGTCGTGTGTCGGGAATGGAACTTTCAAATAAGAACGGATTTGCTTTCTGAACTATTGCCTACTTATCAATTTTGTCAATCTTCCCATCCCCCATACTTGTGCAACATATGAATTCGGACTGTGTCGTTGCATAGAGGCAATGTGTTAGTTATCTTAATGTAAGTAATTTGGTATAAAATGATAAGAAATGTGACTTTGGCAGAGTTCTATGATCGTATTGTATGTCATGTTTCTTCGGCCGACATGGGTTTGATACGATTCCACATACTCTTTAATCGGGAAGTCTCGAACATGTATCTGGGCCTGGCCACCGGTCTTTATAATTGGTTACTTTGGATTTCCTTGGTTCCACCAGGCAAATAAGGACCGGAATAGCGGCTGCACGACTGAGGGTTTTCAGCAGGAGGAGTGGTGTTTCTCTTCTCCTAAGGGGTGGGCAGACTCCTTGGCCTGCCTGCCCAGCGTCCTTTGCAATAGGTAAAGACGGCGCTTTAGCCGGAGGGAAAAGGACCGTGGTGTGAAACTTAACATTTAGCCCCGCCTAGTGCCGGAGCTAAAAATGATTAAATCTGTACTTTCAGTTCCCCATATGCCTTCATGACGTACACCGTGACTTTTTTAACTTTTTTACATTTACCTCTACCCTCTAGACGAATGCCGGAATGGTGCCTTAAAGTAAGATTACGACAGGTTCTTTGAAATCATTTTCAATTCATTTTCACTAATTATCTAATCACTCGATGCTATGTAAAAACATCTTAGCGACTGAAAGTGTCGTTAGGTAGGTTATAAATAAAGAACGGCAGAAGTTATTTATTGTACTTTTCAGTAGGCTTATATTTTAATGCCTGATGTTCGTTGGGCCGTGCATCTTTGTGATAACTGAAGAATAAAAAACCAACTAGATGCCACTTATTATTTTATTGTGCTTCTTATAGGCTCAACATGATTCGCCCACTACTACGCCCATCATCAGGAGCTCGCGACTATGATGTTGATTACCACATTGGTCCTTTCGTTCTTGGTTTGCTGTATGTTGGAGGTTAGGAAAGGACCAATGTGGTAATCAACATCATAGTCGCGAGCTCCTGATGATGGGCATAGTAATGTCCGAAACATGTTGAGCCTATAAGAAACACAATAAAATAATAAGTGGCATCTAGTTGGGTTTTTATTCTTCAGTTATTCATTTTAATGCCTGTTGGATTTATTGCTTTTTGGGCTTTTAATATTGCTGATTATTTTAACAGAAGCCATGACAGTACAGTCGGTGTAGTAAAAGGCATACGCCGCAAGATCTGGTTCGTACTGTGAGAGAGGTTTATGAGGAGCCTGTGCATTTCATGAAAAAGAAAGCAAATTCCCATTTTTCACCCTTTTAATAAAAACCCGGTTGACAGCAAATGGGAAACAGATGTGACCAAGTAGATGGAAAGAACGTGATATATAATCGATTTTCGACAACCACTTTCCTACATTGCATTAAAGCGGAATGCCGTTTGAATCTCTTCGCTTCTGTCTGATGGTTCGAATGGTGGGGCCACGTCAGGAAGGAGCGGGTCGGATAGCGTTTTAAATGTAAAAGTGTACCCCCAGTTGAGAGCCTGGAATTTAGATTGGATTGATGGTTCGAAAGCCTGTGGTGGAGGACTTTTGTGGGCTCTCTATTCAAAATTGTAGTCTACACACATTAGAATCTGCGCCTGTCCAAGGGGTATAGACAGAAAACACCGACATCAGCTCACACTGTCTCCGGTTCAATGGCAATAGAAGCTGTTTCCCGCTGGCAAAGCGGCCTGTGCTTGAAGCTGACTACTCACTTGTCATTTAATGCCGAGTATGAGAATGAGTGGAACCGTGTCTCCACTCCTCAGAGGCCTTCATATCTCTCAAAGGGACGATTTCTACTTTTTCGGGTTTTATGACTGAGGATAAGAATACAATCTTTAGGACATAAGACAAAGAATTATTTTACTAGTTAACGTAGTTGCTTCAACGTCTTGTGCCGTAACTGTACAGTATGTCCTAAACGCCCTACGCAACTTGTTACAATTCTGGCAGGGTAAATGTTCCTGCTTTACAGTGTCTGTTGGTTAGTGCCTTGCATTTATTCATTCGTACTTTAAGAGACGCTGAGTTTAGTCACGGGAAGTTGTGTCTAGGCGTGCAACCTAATTACACGATAACCCCTCTGCAATTACAGTAGTTAGAACAACAAATCCCACGAAACTCATACAATGGCGATGATGTGTGTCATGTAGAGATTCGGGGAATTGTGCTGAACATGAATACGTAATACTGCTCTGAATATTGCGACTGTGCTACCTAATGCGCAGAATAATTACTTGCATATAAACATCAATTAAAGGCAACATGCAAGGTCCGTATCTCGCCACATATTCCGATATACCATAAATCATTGCCATTTGACAGATACAATCCTGCAATAGTTAGTCAATATTTTACTGTCTGGGCTTTGTTGTGAACACAATCGTATTGTTGCAGATATCCCTTGCGGTTTCGTTGTTTATCGTGTCTCTCATTCCACAAATTTAGTCACTTCGCACTGTATTATTTAGCATGTTTTGTTCATTTTGATTCCAAAGAACACATTCCAAGTTTTTGTTTATGTTCCTGTGCAGTATATTTTGTGACAGTTATCTTTGTAAACAAGTACAGTGGAACTAGAAGCGTACAAGACAGTCAGTGTACGTATAACGTAATATTGAGGTGCCTTTGTGCAACGATTATTGCACTGGAAAAACAGTAATTACTACATATTCTGAGTGTGTTTGTGTAGCCTTAGGTACCCAGTGTGAAATGCGCATGCGCCCTATTTTCACTTGTTGTGTGTCCGTATCTACGACAGTTTCCCACATTTTCTCAAACATGGCACGATTTTCGAAAATACAAGCTATTGAACATAAAATGTGTTTTTTTTAATTCCTCTACAAAGCTTTCCTGAAAATTTTCTCATCCTGAGAACAACTGAGCGAGATATCATCGTAAATGTATATTGGTCTTCATGTGAAGTACCCGTTATTCTTGTTAGATTCCAATAAAACCTGGATTTTTCGACATATTTTAAAAAATATATACAAATATTAAATTTTCTGAATATCGTCCAGAGGGAGCCGACTTGTTCCATGCGGAAGGACAGGCAGACAGACATGACGAAGCTAACAGTCGCTTTTCGAAATTTTGCGAACCCGCCTATAAATCTCCGAATATTGTAAATATTCAAAGCTGCAAGTCGTCAAAACAGTTGCAACAACACATAGGCTACATACGTGTGTGTGTGTGTGTGTGATGAAGTGCCTTTCATACACAGAAAGCCGGATTTTCCAGATATGCATATCTGGTCGCCATAATAACGGCTTCCCGCACGTGGGATCGTCACATATGAAATGACGTGTGAGACCAACTAGATGCAACAATTATGATTTATTAATAATCCACTAGCTCAACATGTTTCGGGCATCATTATGCCCATCTTCAGGAGCGCTAGACCGTATATTACTGCATGTGGTCCAACGCTCCTGAAGAGGGGCATAGTGATGCCCGAAACATGTTGAGCTAGTGGATTATTAATAAATCATAATTGTTGCATCTACTTGGTCTCACACGTCATTTCGTATTAATGATGCACGCTCACACGAACACCAAAAAAGACCGACACATACTTTATATATCACCCTGTTTCGCGAAATATATATTTTTTTCTACAAGATAGTCACACTGACTATAGGCCGAAGATGGAATATAGGATTATCAGAAGCAAATCATAGTGTTAAAGATGCTGAATTATTAGCTTGTGTTATTCAAGTTAGTTCGCTGTAAGGGAAACTAAAATGCCGGTATAACGACTCCCCACAGGATGAAAGATCTGGAGATCGAATCCCGGTGCGGGCGACATTTCTCTACCCGTGGAGACTGGCCCTGGCGCCCATGCCTATTCATATACAAAGGGTACCGGGTCATTCCCCGGGGTAACACGGTCGGAGCATGGTGTTGACCAAACCCTCCCCCAGCACTGAGGTTAAAGAAAGACTAGAGCTAAAGTTCTACTCCCTCTCTCTCTCTCTCTGTGCTTGCATGGCAGGTTATAGGGGGAAATTTACTTTTTACTTTATAGTAAATTCATCCCTCTGCACATGTTGAAGGAATATGGTGGAATGGATGTCTGTGTGTCTTCATACGTTCTTAATCTCTGCACCAGAATGTGATTTATTACCAGTTTCATGCTTCGGCAGCTTTACCGCCCTAGACGCATCATCCATCAGAAGGGTTGCCACTCGTCTTTGCTTCAGTACTGCCTGGGGAACTTAATCAGTTCTCCACAACTTTGAGTTATTCTTCTAGACCAGTGGTTCCCAGGGTGTTCTCCACGGCTTCCAAGGGATCCGTGGTTACATTTCTGTAACGGCTACTTTGAAGTTTACTTAAGTTTTAGTTAAAGAAATAAGGTTTTATTAAAATATTCACGAAGCTTCTTTAATTGGCGTTGTGTTTATTTCTTATGACTTTTTTTTTTGGCGTAACAGCCCCCAGTTGCTCAGGGACTCCTCATTGACGAGGTTTCTAGATCACACACAACGACGCACCACAGTCGGTAAGACTCCTCTGGACGAGCGATTAGCTCGATGCAGAAACCTGTACCTGACAACACAAAACACTCCCAACAGAATGACGTCCATGCCCCCAGCAGGTTTCGAACCCACAGTCTCAGCAGGCGAGCGGCCTAGGTGGTGCGGCGACTGGGACCGGCTCTTATGGTCGTTACAATACTTAATTACGAAACTCCCGTTACCCACGAAGCGGGCGGCAGTCAGTTGAAGTAAAGTCAAATCGCTGTTACATATGCTATTGGTATGTTTTCGTAGCTATCTAAAATCAGTTCTGATATATATAAGTTTTTAATTTTGGGTACCTATCATCCTGACGCCCTATATTTGCATGAGCAAGGATGTGAGGATTTGTGGTTATTTTTCGAAGCTGAAAGGGGTCCGCGAGCAAAGCCATTTAGGAAACACTCTTCTAGACTGTATGCAATGGTTTTAGGAACGACACATAGGATTTTACCTCGCTGGCGACGAGATAAATTCCTTTGTTTTCAAGTTGCTTAGTATGTGATTTTTGACAAAAACTTGTGTAAATGTAGGTCCCAGGCGGTAACTACTTTAGTGTCACGCCTGGCTATTGCGCCAGTGGCTCGCATTCACTGGTAGATCCGACTTTTACGGAAAGCAGATGATCCTCCTGAATATTTATTTTTTTTCCTATGGCGCTGCGACCCAACGAGGGTCTTGGCCTCCTCATTCTCGAGGTGTCTAGATCACGCACGACGACGCACTACAGTCGGTAGGACTCCTCTGGACGAGTGACCACTTCGACGAAGAGACCTCTATCTCACAACACACAACGCTCACAAGATACAAATTTCCATGCCCGCGGTGGGATTCGAACCTACGATCCCAGCAAGCGAGTGGCCGTTGGGATCGATCCTAAACATAATAGTGACACGTAATCGTATATAAACTCTTACGTTAGTAGCATTAAGCTAATTTTGTACAAAAAGCAGACAACAAGCCGCAAATATTTTTCATCTTCATTTTGGTAGTAATGAAAGTAATTGATACATTGAAGCGTATATCGTCTCTAGATGATCGGAAGTTAAAAACTGTCGGTCTGTTCAGCACGGATGTACTCCATTGGCCAAGACGTGTGCAATGGATAGATGTGTAATTGTACAAATTGATAATTTCCAGTTCCGGCGAGCGGTTTGCCAAATGCACGTGGTCGTACAAACAGTAGCAATACGGGACAGCCTGTGGTCTTGAAATGGGGTATGGCAATATCACCACACGTGAAGTCTGACAACTTTAGCAGGCTTTGAATACAGGTCAGGGCTTTTATCAGTTTTCCAACCCTTTTGCAGTACAGTAATATGGACGAATGCAATGTAACGTGAATGGATAAAAGATGCATATAAAGTTTGGAAGATGTTTGGTTGGTCCTTTCACGGGCACCAAAAGCAGTAGCGCACCGTTCACCGTTCATTGAAGGTCTAAAACCGTCAAAGTGTGGGAATTGTCATACATTACTGATAGCCATCTTCTGTTTTACATAAGAAAACAGAGTTTTTGGGTGAGGTGTCCTCCTTTGTTCCTGCACCCACCAGTTACTTTTGAACTAATTGACTGATTTCTATGAAACTTATTAAACCATGACATCATACACATTTACAATGGCTACGATCAGTGTTAGCGGTCCATAACATGAACGCCATGGGACATTAAGAGCTTGGAGCAGCACTGGCACTGCCTCATGCATTCATGAATCTGTAAGAGGCCAACTTTTTAAAAGATGCATTTTATGTTAGGGAAATCCTTTTATGAAATATGATGTAACAGGAACCTCGAGGTGTATAAATTGGATTTTTTATTTTGTAGTTTTCAGATTCTTTTGACATGAACGGAACTACTTTGAAATGTTTATGCTGTTAAATTAAGCATTGATTTCGTCTGTCCTTGTGGGATTTCATACTCGCAATTATTTTTAAAATTCGGTGAATTTGTGTACCACAATATGAGCATCTTGTGACATTGGCGTGATCTGTGATATATCACCCACATTCGTGATTCCTTTCCCTTGGCCTACATCGTGTGGTTGTCCCGAGCGCAAGGTCATCGGCCATCACACAATATTGCTTTTGTATTCCATATAAATATGCATGTAGCCACTCGTGAATGAGAGTGGAATTTGCTAACGGCGACAACAAAACAATACGTACTGCAGTCATATTCGACAATGGTGATGAAGATGTGGAAAGCTACTCTCCCCCTGTTACTAATTGCTACATTATTCGACTACGTCGAACTGCAGGTACGTTCTTGTAATCGGTTGAAATAAATAACAGAAACGTAATTTGTATAGTACGCAGTTGTACGTTAATGAGTACGATGGATTCTTCAAAGCTGTTTAGTATACCTTTGCCCCTACACGTACTAATGGAAAAAATGTGAGACTGCTATTAACAGTTCAACTGACAGAGCTTCTCGTGTTTAAAGGAATTTTAGAGGTTTAGGTATTTGTTTTTAGAATCCTCTGTTCACCAGAAATCAATTTTGTTTGTTGTACTGGTTTGGACACTGTATTTCCTAAGAAATGAGCTGCAATTTTCAATGCTGTACAGCACATCATTTCTCTCTTGTATTTAAATTGGACTTAGCCTGCAACGGTTCCTACAAAATGAACTTTGTCAAACCTCTTCCATTCTTAAATGGATAAACCTGAGATGAGGTACCCCAGAAGTTGTTCTACTTTCCTGCCTTCGATTGTGCTTTACGCTCATTTCCGTTTTTCCATGAAATAATTTTGGTACTAGGTACCTATTCAGACACAGCAGATAGTCAGCTAAACCTCTTTCACTTAACACTAGAGAGTTTTTGAAGTGTAAATTTGCATTCGCTTTACACATGTATCTGCAGTTTCTCCTGTGCCCAACTGCATACCATTGAGGCGCAGTGACCCTTTATCGTCCAGCACGTTTGCAGTCACCCTGTTAAACGGTTTGTCTTGGCCCGTATGACTGATATTTTGCAGAAGTACGAAAACTCTGTAATGTATCTAGCATCAGGACACGTATCCTTGAACTTTATACTTGTGGGTCATGATTTGTATACTGTATTAGGATTGTGCCTTTTGGCAGTGTTTGGAACGTTCGACTTCATGTAAAAGTCTTAGGGTTTTCAGAATATTGAGAGATGAAATGTAACGACATAATTGAAGGCAGCTTTTCAACTTTATGACGGACGATGTATTCTTAGTTAGGATTGTTTTTTTTCCTGTTGCGAGTCTAAAGTTGCCTCTTCTGAACACAGAACCGCATAGATCATGAGCCCCATGTCTGGAAATGCAAGAAAAGGAAAAAAGCAATAGTGAATGGACACTTGAAGAATTGAAAGTACGCCTGAAAGTGTATTCTCTGTCAGTTTTCTGGGTTTGCATTTACTACAGGAGGTGCAAGTTCCTATGTTAACACGTTAATCTTTTAATCACCAGTATTATAATTATCACCATCATTATCATCATGGTCGTTATCACTACCATCATCATCATAATCATCATCTGGTTATTCAATACTTCGACTAAAACAGTTACGAGAGACCTCAGACAAAATAACCGAATTTTGAATCTGGAACCTCCCTAATATGAAACAAATGCTAACTGCTGCACCTTTCACTGACTGACGACTTGATTTCATTCAGCCAACAGATGATATGTCTGAGGATCAGGTGAATGCAGAGCGCGCGTCTTTTTTGGATTGGTTGCTGAGCATAATAATTCCGGGGAGCAACACGACGGAAGGTGAAGAGCCAGAACCAATAGACCCTTCCAGATGCGCACCGTGTAGTGAGTACCTTGTGTTTTGTTCTGTGTAGCGGGTGGCTTCAAGTGTCGAGTTTCCCATGCAGTGAGTACTTCGTTACATGCTGCAAGCAGTGAGTAGTTTGTACAGTGTTCCATGATGTGAGCACCTGTTCTATCGCAGTGTGTAGCAAGTAGCTCGCTGTGTCGAGTTCCATTTTCCATATTTCATATAGCGAGGTTTCCTGTGTCGAGTTCCATGCAGTGAGTACGTGTTAATTGCAGCTAGTAGTGTGCAGTGTGTACAGGGTTCCTTGTGAGTATCTTATCAAAATCATATACCATATTCCATGAAATAAATGTCTGTGCCTTCATGTTGGACAGTTAACAGTATGTGTGACCTCGGTGCAATCCTCTACATTTTGTGATATAAAAACATAAATATATCTTAGTTCCGTTCTTTGCGAAGGATATAAATCGCTTTGTAAATGTGAAATGAAAACGCGTTGACTGACGTCCATATTAATAACTAATTAATTGCCGTGTATAAAACTTTAAAGAATCGAAATAACATAACCAGAATAGGCGCATCCATAGTTCTAGTATTACGGCGAAGAAAAACGAACCCCACAAACGATATAATTTCTGAAAAATTATTACGTTATTATTTGAATGAGGAATGTAATATGTTTTATTTTTACGAGAAAGATAAAAGTAGCTAAGATACTTCGTGGTAAGTTATTTTTTTTTCTTTCTTTCCGTATTGAAGTAAGACCATATGTTGTTGATAACCAACCCCATTAATGTGTTGGGGCGATGATATGAAAGAGAATATGAAATGGCTGTTACTTTAACTCCACAAAAATATGAAGATATTCAAATAGTTCTTTGTTGCTGTAGTGGTTAGAGTATTAGAGCAAAGTCCAAATGATACTGGGTTCAAATTAAACACTAAATGAAAGAAACATTCACAACTCGTACAGAGTTATTCAAATGATTGTCGGGGTTTTAACAACTTGTCATACACAATACACTTGAGATAGGAGTATTTGTGTTTTTTATTTAATAGAACAACACCTCAAGTTTTTGTTACCTACCTTCTTCTTCTTCTTCTTCTTAGGGCCCGCCAGCTTATGCACCGAATCCACCGCAGCCTTAAGCTTATTGTACAGCCCTAATATTTCATTCAGCACAGCCTCAATAACCCTGCGCCTCGTATGAAGAGGCAAATGTCCCTTATTGAGGCTATGCTTATGTCTTTTGGTTCAACAGTCAGCCTCCCAAAGACATTACAGTGCTGACGAGCCAACGTCTCGCAACAGCAAATAATGTGCTGCACTGTTTCGGTCTCCATCCCGCAAAATCTGCAGATTGGATCCCCATCAAACAGGCCCATAGTATACAGGTGCCCCCTTACAGGAGCATGCCCTGTATAGAGTTACATACCTTACAGGTGCTCTTTGAGAATTTCTAGATCCATCGGTGCAACTACATACTCCTATACATGCAGAGGGTTTTAACAACTTGTCATACACAATGCACTTGAGATAGGAGTATGTAGTTGCACCATTGGATCTAGAAATTCTCAAAGAGAACCTGTAAATTATGTAACAAAAACTTGGATTGCTGTTCTATTTAATAAAAAGACATATACTCCTATCTCAAGTGCATTGTGTATGATAGTTGTTAAAACCCCGACAATCATTTTGAATAACCCTGTATGTTCCCTGCATTTCAGAATGTGTCAGCCACGAAACACATTCTCTCTTTTTTCAAGATGATAATATCGTAACGGTGTTTATATTGATGTCTTTGTTTATAAAAATGAACTTCGTGATAAATGTACAGAATGTGGACTGACCAACAAGAGGACACGTATTGTGGGAGGCGTTGAGACTCAAGTGAACCAGTATCCTTGGATGGCCCAACTACTATACGATGGCCTCTTTTACTGTGGCGGATCGCTCATCAACTCCAAGTATGTCCTCACTGCGTCACACTGCATCAAGGGGTAAGCTGTAGTTTCACTGGACAGTATCCATCCTTTCTGACAAGGGTGTCCAATTAAACTGAGAAAAACTCTTTCTGTCATTCACTCCTTTTGTAAACTGTTTATACATAGTACTTGCCCAAACACACACACTGTAGTCTGATTGCCTGATCTGGGTGTTGTTCGCCAGGCTTCATTTAGTAACAGAGCCACTTACTTTAATTAAAGGCTATGGATCTTTTGAGCAATCCAGTTGGTAGGAAAATTTAAAAAAAAGGGTTTCGTGGCTTTAGTAGAGAAATGTTTGTAATAAATAATTGAATTTTAAAATTCTTGTAGTTTGGAGAAATTTGGATAATTCATGCTCTTAAACACATGTTATTAGTTGAGGCAAATCAACGAATATAACTTATAGGAGGGAATTTATTGAAAGTGAATATGAAATTTTGATCAGACAGCCCGAGGGGAGGATTCAAATTGGAAGACCAAGACGTAGATGTGAGGATAAACGTGAAATGGATCTTAAGGGAATAAGATGTGAAAGTGTAGACTGGATTCATCGGCTCATCATAGGATCTATTGAAGGGATGCAGTGAATATTTTCATACTACTTTGTGTTTAATAATGAAGGTAACTTTTTAAAGCAGCTACGCTGCTATCAACGCAGAAGTGATTTATGTATTCAGTTATGTAGCGAATAAGGCAAAGCCTAAGCCTGTAATTTACAGTTTGAAATCCATTCTTGATTCTCATACTATTTACGCGTATGTATTTCAGATCTGCCACACAGGAGAATCGCCTTATATAACAGTGCAGTGTGACATGTTAAATAGTGAAATTACAGACAAGTTTTTCTTGTTGTGAAAGTAATAGCATGCTAGAAATTTTGTTTGGCATAAAATTAAATGTATATTGATCTAGATACGATTACAAAGAGTTTCAGTTGCGCAAAATTGTGGAGATAATTTTATTTTAGAACTGTAACGTTATTGCCCTATCGGCAGGAAACTTTTACAAAATCATTTTGCGATAGGATTCCATGTGTTGTAAAATTAAATAATCTTTGTGATCACTACGACAAAATACCAATTTTTACATTTCTTCTTCTGGTATTGAATCATGTAATTGTTTTAATGTTTGAAGCCCAGTGGTAAATACACGTACATCTGGCTGCAACTTTAAGATACTTTACAATTTGCCTTACAGTTAATTTCATGTTTCTAAAAATTGACATCGACATTTTCCCTAAACAACTTTAACCAATTGGTTTATATTTTGGACAAGAAATATATTTTCTCTTAGGAGAACTTAGTAGTTTTTCATGAGGTACGTATGTCAGCTTTTGAAGGATTAATTGTGCGTATTTAACTCTCAGATTTTTTTGTAAATTAGTGGAAATTTGCCAGTTTACACTTCTCATTATTTTGGTCAATTCGTACGAGGCACAGGCTTATCTGAAACGTTGCCTTAGCGCAAAAATGACTTCCGTAAATTTAGCCTGGTAGGAAGTTACTTTTTGGTGGAACCTGTTCCGTCTCCCGCAATATGCAGGGCGGAGGTATATTTGAAAACTGTAGGTCCGCCCGAAGATTTTGCATCATAAACGTTACCACACGGCGTCAAAGGCCAAAATGTAAGTCTTTATAGCTTCACGACTTGGAAATTATGTCCTTTTTGCAGAAATGTGTAGCGAAATTGAAGATTTATGAGTTAAAAAAAGAGAGCGGTGTGCGTTGTTGAAATTTCAATTAATTGTCATTTTAATAAACTGAAGTACAGAGACCACTTTGAAGACACAAGCTTAGGTGGGAGGATAGTGTTCAGCGGGCTGTAAAGGAGTGGGACTGGAAGGTGTGGACCGGAATATTCTGGTTTATGGCAGGGACTAGTGGCTGGCTCCAGTGACCACATTAATAAAATATTGGGTTCTGTAAAATTAGGAAACAAATCAAAATTCAATTCAGGAAGAAATTAAGAGCACATTGAAGTCAGGCAATGCTTGTTATCATTCGGTGCAGAATCTTCTGTCTTTCAATTTGCTATCCAAAAATTTAAAAATTAAGATACACAGAACTATAATTTTTCCATTTGTTTTATATGGGTGTGAAACTTGGTCGCTGACATTGAGGAAGGAACGTAGGCTGAGGGTGCTTGAGAATAGGATGTTGAGGAGAATATTTGGGCGTAAGAGGGATGAGATAACAGAAGAGTGGAGGAAACTACATAATGAGGAACTTAATGATCTGTACTACTCACCCAATATTGTGCGAGTGATAAAATCAAGAAGAATGAGATGGACAGGGCATGTGGCGCGTAAGGGGAGGGGTGGGGGGAGAGGCGTGTACAGGGTTTTGGTGGTGAAACCTGAGGAAAAGAGACCACTGGGGAGACCCAGGCGCAAGTGGGAGGATAATATTAAGTTGGATCTTTAGGATGTGGGATGTGGGAGTATGGACTGGATCGAGCTGGCTCAGGAGAGGGACAGGTGGCGGGCACTTATGAATGAGGTAATGAACCTTCGGGCTCCATAAAATGCGTGGAATTTCTTGACTAGCTGCAAACCGGTTAGCTTCTCAAGAAGGACTCTGCTAGATGGAATCAGTCAGTCAGTCACAAAATTAGGAGAATTTCTTGATTGGCTGAGGAACTTCTGAAGAAAGTCTTTGTTGCATGGAATTAGTTCAGTTCAATATCCCGAGACTGCAATCACAGACTGTGTGCGTTTGTTGTGTAGTTCGTGTAATATCAAACTTCATGTCATTATATTCACCTGCTTGTACTGTACAGATTTAACCAAAACAAGTTGGTGGTGCGGCTGCTGGACCACTCACGGACTGACAACGGTGAGACGCGTACCATAGACAGGAAGGTGCGGCATATTGTGGCACACAGTCTATACGATGACAAGACTTTCAACAACGATATTGCGTTGCTTGAGCTCGACAAGGCGGTGCCGATGGAGGGCCTTCTGCGACCTGTCTGCCTTCCTGCAACAGGTACGCGGTCAGTGCCACCTGCCCAGAATTTGAAAATCAGCACTGCCTACACCCTTACCCGTGGTTTTATGTGACCTTTTGTGCTATCTGTATCTCATATGGTGTAGCGTCGACGGCATGATAATTTATGAATGATGATTGGGAGGGATCTAGAAGGAAGCGGCCTTAACTTAGTCGAAGTTCTGGCCCGGAATGTTCCTGGAGGAAATGAGAAAAACCTCGACAGTTCTTAGCGAGGATCTCCGACGTCCCTTTCGTGATTTGAACTGAATTTTTTTATTAATGTCTACCGCTACACCAGGCTACTAGGTTATCTATATCGGACGCTTTTAAATGAGAGCTCAATTCTCTTGTCTACAAGCATAAAGTTAAGATGAAACTATGATTTTATCTATTGTTTTATGAGGATGTGAAACCTGGTCTCTGACATTAAAGGAAGAACTTAGGTGGAAAGTTTTTGGGTGTTGCTGACGAACGTATTTGGACCTAAGAAGGAACAAGGACCAGATGGCTTCGAAACACTGCGTAATGCGGCTCTTCGTAATTTGTATCTGCGTATTAATTACTGGCGTGATGAAGTAATAAGGAAAGCAGCATGAATGGAAGATACAGGAAATGAATGCTAAAATTTTGCTTAAAATGTAAGGTAGGATACTGAGTGGAGGGCGTAGGCTTAGAAGGAAGAAGAACAGATCTGATCCTATTTGAACCAGTCGAATTCTGTCCACGTCATAACCTACTAGTTCTTTCTGATCCTGTTTAATATTAATCTATCTTCTACATATAGTTCTGTCAACTTGTCTCTTCTCGTAGAGTTTCAGAACTAAAATAACTTGCGTAAATTTATTAAAAATGCCAACAAATGCACTTTGGTTTTATGAATGTAATTTTATTGTATAGTGACCGACGACATGTTTCGGCCACTCATGTGGCCGTCTTCAGGGTGGCAAGTGCAAGAATACACTCCATAGTTCAACTTTACGGTTTTAACCATTGGCGTGACCCGACACGCTAAATATATATTTGTATTCTTGCACTTACCACCCTGAAGATGGTTACATGAGTGGTCGATACATGTCGGTGGTCACTATATAATAAAATTATACGCATGAAACCAAAATGCATTTGACATTCAGAGGACCGTGCATCGTGATATATTCCTATAATAAAAGCCATCGAAATGCACTATTTCTCAAGTTTATTTTGATAAAGAACTCTACATGTTTAGGACAGATCTACTGTCCATCATCAGGAGTCTCAACACTGCATACACGGCAACAGATATTTGTCATGTTAGTTATGTTGACTGTCTGCTAGCATGGTCGGGATGGAACTAGTTCCATCCCGATCATGTAGAGTTCTTTATCAAAATGAACTTGAGAAATAGTGCATCTCTTTGGCTTTTATTATAAGAAAAAAATGCATTTGTTGGTCTTTTTAAGAATCTAATTAATGCACGGAATATGGAACATACCAAACTAAAATACTTTGTGCTACATTTTATTTTACTTGGCGCAACACCCCCCCCAGTGGGCCAGGGCCTCCTCATTCATGAGGGTTCTAGATCACACACAACGACGCACCACAGTCGGTAGGACTCCTCTGGACGAGTGATCAGCTCGTCACAGAGACCTCTACCCGACAACACACAACACTTACAAGAGAAATCCATGCCGTCGGCGGAATTCGAACTAACAATCTCAGCAGGTGAGCGGCCGCAGACTTACGCCTGAAACCGAGTGGCCACTGGGATCGGCTTGTGCTACATACACAACCCACATTAATCTTCCTTGATTTGGTCACTCAGAAACTCGTAATATAAATTAGATCATTTTTATGAATGTAGTTTTAAGGTATTTAAATTCCGAAATTTCTGGTCCTGATTAAGAACTGCTGAAACTTGGAAACAAACCTGTGTGTCGCGTACACCCACAGCAGTCTGTTGATGAATCCTGTGGTAAAGGCAGCCTCACAGCAGTAGCAGCAGCAATGGCAAAACAACAGGAGTTGTTTTGCGCCTTTTCTAACGTATGGAATATGCTCTTATGACAGGCAAGAGCTTCACTGGGCTACAAGGCGTGGTGACCGGTTGGGGCGTAACGATACAGTATGGGGCTCCGTCTGATGTTCTGAACGAGGTAACAGTCCCCATCATGTCCAACAAGGACTGTAGGATGACTTCATACGGCCAAAAGAAGATCACGGACAATATGCTGTGTGCTGGTTTTCCAGGGGGAAAGAAAGACTCGTGCCAGGTAAGAATATACTGTTGAAATTTTATAATTTTAATAGTCGGAACACATTAAAGGCTTTGTTGCCCTGTTGCACGTATACAGTGCTTTGGAAAATGATACTTTAAACGTTTTACCTCGTGAAATGTTTCAGTGAGCAGGGTGGTCAGCTGTGGGTTTACAAAATTGGGCATGCGTGTGACTTACAAGAGGATAAAGGTTCGGAAGGTGGTGTGGTCTCTACGCTGACTTTGTAAAATTCGAAAAGTTAATTAACAGAATTACAAACATTCAAGCACGACTGTAAGCTAGGCGTGAACTCAAAAAGGGAGGAGTTTGTGTATCTTACCTTTGTGAAAGCACACTAAAATGCTTTTTAAAGAGAGGCGCAGATTATAAATTTCTAGTCTTGTCAAAATTGTACGGTTTTAGTTAATACAAACATCCAGGAAAATGTTCAACCTGTGGAGAACGCCAGCGTAATTTAATGGTAGTCATTATCTATAAAATTAATTCCTTTTATCTCCATAATTTCTCTACTCCCCTCCTGTCGTGTGATCTGTTTGCTAGGACACCCCGTGAGGCATGTACGCACAGTGCCTTAAAATTATCTCTGGCCACTGCCGCTTCGTCTCTCGGTAACTGTATGTGCTGTGTTGAACAGAGCGATATTGTCATATTCAACAGCCTTATTATCATCCCGTTCCTCAGTTGTAAAATAGTGAAGGTGTTTAGCATCAAGTTGCTCTCTTATGAGGAACAAAACTGATGAAAGTGAGATTATTTTATATTTTATATTTATCTCTTGAAAACTTTGTATATAAGTTAAGGGGGTTGCAATAAAAAATAGTTTCATATTTGATTTTGAAAATTTACTTATTTTGGTACAGTTTCTCTTAGAAGGATGGATACTTCAGTCAGTATTAATCGACAGTAATAAGTGCTCTTTTGACTGCAGGGTGACAGCGGGGGCCCGCTGCATGTAATCAACGAGACAGTGCACAGCGTGGTCGGTAAGTTGACACTGTGCTGTAGGAGTATGTGAAAGACTGCTTTATTTATATGGAGGCCTAACAGCTACCTCCGCAGTCAAATTAATACAGATAATTAGCTGTTCACTGCCCAGTGGCAACCTTATGCACCACCTCCTGCAACCGCACGGAGTGTTGAAGTGTTTCAATTTTCCCACGGTAAGCACCGATTCTATACTCAGCAGCATTAACCCACTGGTCTTATTAATGGAGACAGCCCGATTTTTCTGTGAGGTACAAAACTGAAAATTTGTATAGGATGCTCGTGTAATTTAAATGGTTAATATTCACCATATTCAATTTAATAGCCTAGCTGTTAGCTGGGTGCTTCCCTCCTTCGAGCAAAACTGGAACAAATCCAGTTTGTAACACATCACTTGCCTGAAAAATGGGGGGATTCAAAAGCGTGCCCCAAAGTAATATTATTGAATGACTAAGATTTTTATAGCCCCTACCCGCTGGAAATTCCTTCCTGTGTGCAGAATGTCTCCGTGTTGTTTTTGTGGGCTGCTGGACCGCTAGCCCGAATCGAGTCCAGGCAAGTCGATTCGCATTTAAATCACTAACTGCCCTGGTGGTGGACACGTTTGTTTTGAACAGAACTCTTGTACGCCTCGCTCGACCTGCGACTTCTTAAAGAGTCAGACTTGTTTCGGCTTAACTGGACTCAATTGAATCACATAGTCTGTGGCCTTGCCTATTGGCTTGTTGCGTGATCACAACAGGTTTTTTTAATGTACAAGCTATCTACGTCCGCCACTGTTTGGTTGTTTGGAAACAGTTTGTATTGTGATGAATTTGGAGCGCCACCATGGTAAATAGTAGAAAATTAATTGAATACGATTATAAATCTAGTACTTTCGTAAATGATGAAATATTAAACTCATTTTTACAGAACTGCTTATTAGTTTACAGCAAACGATCGTCGAAAAGATAAATGAAAGTATGTATGTATGAATGAATGAATGAATGAATGAATGACTTTGAAGTATGGTCGTTTTTTGTGGGTATGCAATCAAAAAGAAAGTGTGGATTGCAGGGGTGGTGTCCTGGGGCGAAGGATGCGGATTGCCGAATTACCCTGGCGTGTACACGAGGGTGAACCGGTACCTCACGTGGATCAAACGATATACGAAAGACGCCTGTTACTGCCAATGAAACTTGTGGTGCTGCGCCACATAATTTCCATCTAGTCACATTGAACTGCTGAACGTCACGTGCTGCATGCAGTCCAACCAACACTGACTATTTATTATGATTTATTGACTTGTATGATATTTGAAATAAATCAAGATATTATCTGCATATAAATGTCGCTTCTCCAAATGGTTAGTATTGTTTTCCACCAGCTTGACTCTTTGAGAGCACAAAATACCTCAGCACAGTAACAGACTGTAAGCGGTTTATTAATTTTTGCTACAGTTTCCAGAATGTCTCCGGTTCCCAACCAGTTCTCTATCTAAATACAGTAGGAAGCTGTTTCTGCAACGGTTAAATGGACAGGGTTTCTTGTGACCAATCGCCTGTCACCTAGTGCTGACTATAAGGAGGGATAGTTTCTTTCATGCAAATCCCCCTACATCCTCGTAGCGTTGGTCTTCAGTAAATTATAGTTAAACTTTAAATTTCTTTATCCTTTCTGGAAACTGTCCTAAATTCCATGTTTCTGTCTCTTTTTCGAAGCAAATTTTGATACATTTCCTTAAAATAAGGCACTGCACTTCTTCCATATCCTTCAGTTCACCGTTCCACACCGTTCACATCGTCTGCAAATTCAAGAGAGCGGAACAGAATAGGTAGAATTATAAACCAATCAGAACTTTTCGGACTTTCAGGACTGTCTTTGGGAAGGCTGTAATAGATAATAAAGAAATCGCAATGTTTTAGGAAGAAGCCAGATGCGGCTGCGACTTATAACTAGTGTACAGAAGCTCACAGCATAACGGGTCATGCTTCTACTAGTATAATGTTCAGAGTTCCTACAGCACGTCTTGTCTGCGGGCCTGAATTTGAAACCGTGATCTCCCGCTACAAGTCAGAATGGCCAACTCACATGGAAAGAAATAATAATTTCGTTGCCACAAATAAAAGTATTTTTGTTGTTGTACATTCTTCTCCAACTACTTTTTATTGTAATTAGTGTGCTCGTTGCTTCCAAACGTGTTTTGAAATGAAAGTCTAAACTTAGGCCTGCGCAGTGACTGCCAGTAAGTCATCTCCCTGATGCCGTACATCAGTGATGCAAGTTTGCATCTCTGAATGAACTGGCGTGTGAAAGTACTGCCACAGTTTTGTTGTATTTATAATGAAACATAGTCGTCGATATTCGTTATATTTTAATAACAACAAGACAGGCAATGCACGTATTAACATTAACATTCTGGCGAGTTCGCGTAATGTGTATACTTCTTGGCTGTTCTATAAGCCTGATACCATTTCAGCGGAACAGAGTGCTTTTATGGCGATTTAACGTCGCCGACTACAATAATACGTACTTAGTCTTCCTGTAAAAGTCCGATATTTTTCATCGATTTCGACCAAATTTGAATTTTCTCGACAGATTTTCGTAAAAGTAAGGTAAATCAGTCCCATTACAGGGACGGGGGGGGGGCCCAGAGGGTCCCAGGAAGTTAAGGCTACCAGATTTCGTGACAACGGCACAGGATGGTGGTAGGTTGTCAACCTTATGCACCGGCCGCCTTTACCCGCAGGAAATACTCCTGGTACTCATTTCTGTTAGAGGCTGAGTCGACCCCAGGACCATACTGCGAACGGAAGGATTTTATGTCAATGAACAATTCCACTGACACCAGCTGGGATCGAACCAGCGACCTTCCGATTTGTAGCACAGAACCTTAACCACTGTTCATTGTCGTAAAAGTATCCAATATAAAATTTGACGGAATACGTCCAATATGACCCGCGCTAATACATGCGAACAAACGGAAGGACGGACGGAAAGGACGAGGGTAATTGGCGCTTTTCGCGACTACGCCAACGCGGCCAAAATGCGTTATCTGTCATTTCTGAAACTCCCATGGTACTGATGTTTGTTTATCGCAAATGAAAGTTTCCTATTGTAAGCCACTGAGCACCTTGCGTGACCGAATGTGTATACGAATGTTTCTTTATATTTATGTGGAAGAAAGAAGGTGGAATGCAATTAGGCATTCCTAATTGGCACTAAATTTTCTGAAGTATGAATAAAGAAATTATTTATTCAGTTATGACTTATGATCAGCGTCTATGAAGGCTGAGTACGTTGTTGCAACCTTCCGGACCCCAGACTGTCACTACCTCAGAGCAAACAATTTACGTAAAGGCATGGGTTTCTTATTGTGCTCACCGAAGTTATGAGGTGAGTGGATCTTAAATAATACTGCAGTGGCAATTCAGGTCTAGCTGAAGGATACACAAGACAGTATCATACCGTTCCGCTGGAACTGACCTTCGGGTGAGGATTCGACAATGAATAATGGAGCTGGAGAGCGTGGATTAATTTAATCTGGCTCAGGATAGGGAGAAATGTCAGATTGTTGTGTATACGGTGGTGAAACTTCGGTTTCTATAAAATGTGAGGAGTTTCTTTAACGGCTGAGAAACCAGTAGCTTTTCGAGAATGACTCTGCTTCGTGGAGTTAGCGAAATCTTGAGCTGAACCACGCGTCGGAGTTTGTTGAGGAAATGCGATTCCTTGACGTCATATATAGCAAATTAATTTGAAACAGGCTATTTCTCGCTGGAATAAGTTACAGGGTGGCGGTTTGGGGGCCGACCATATTTCCTACCTCACATACAATATTGAAAAAAACTGTGGAAACTTCTCACCAGCGTGTTGTTTTAACTTGCATACACTTCATTTATGGTTCTTGACGACCACACTTGAATCTCAGTTGTGGAGTGCTGGGAACTGGAGATTTGAAAACAGATATCGAATTTTTATGACCAGCAATGTTTGTAGTACAGAGGACACCACAGCAAAGCCTAACGAAGGATTATTCTTAAAATTCGGTCGTAATGTCTGAGTAATTTATGTACTGAATATAATACCGCAGTGGAACAGGGTGAACAAAAACTGCATACTGTTAATTCTTAACCCTTTAAAGACCGAGTTAAATACCATCTACCATCTGTTGGGATTATTAGGAGCTCACCATAATTTCCACGTTAGCGGGTTAAGGGTTAATTACCTGATGTAACAGAGTCGTTATTAATAATATGACAGTCGCCGAGTTAATTAATTAATTAATCGCCTTTTTTAAAACCCGAGTTTTAATTACCGTGTTCCAAAGATCATATCCTGAGACACACAGTCCAGTTCACTCTCTCGCTCCCTACTACTTTGACACATATTTAGTATTATCCTTCATTTTGCTCCTGTATTCCAGATTATCTCTTTCTTTCTGCTGTTTCGACTAAAATTTTATGTGAGTTTCACGTCTACCGCTGCTAGCGCTGCAAATGTAGTTCTTTGACGAATCGATAGACATTAAGTCAACGGGTTTGCTCTGTTTAGAGTTCGAATGTGATCTTCGGAACAGGAAAAGGAAATGTGACGTTTTGCTGACCGTGCATCTCAATATATTTATCTTAGTAATTAACCAACTTGATGCACAAAATTTTGTTTCGAGCACCATGTGCTCACCATCAGGAGGTCAAAATTGTATTATACAGCCTCTGGTATCATCACACCTATAGGTATGATGATACCAGAGGCTGTATAATACAATTTTGACCTCCTGTTGATGAGCACAACAATGCTGGAAACATGTAGAGGCTTGTAATAAACTTATTACAAAACAAGAATTTGTGCATCAAGTTGGTTAATTACTAAGGAAAATGAATGTTAGGTGTTCAGCAAAAACTTTCACTTTGCTGGACACTATTCCCACTAGTATTTAAGATAAAGTCTGAAAACTGGGTGTGAAGTTTATTTTGTTTCTTATTTTTGAAGTGCAGTTTAGGTTTAACTGCATATAAAGTGGAACAACAAATAGTTTCAATATTATAATTTACTGTAGTGACATGCAGTTATTTCAAACAATCATTTCAGAATATACTGTTTTGCTCGAAATAGATATAAGATATTATCTTAATTAAAATATATTATTTACCATTAAACAAATACATCTTAAATACACGATATAATAATATGTAGAGAAAAAATTCCGAGGTTACCTTTTCTGCTCTCTTAGCACGCACGATGTGGCTTGTATGTACAGTACATATTATGGTCATTCGCAAACAGCGGTTTCCTGTAATTATTTGCATTTATTTGTTATGTGCTCATAAAATTTTATGAACTTGCTCCATCAGTTTTGAATGAATGTTACACATTTCTTACGGAATTAGATCAGTACTTAGTGCACACGTTCCTTAGTGGAGCCCAACAGTGATTCTTTAATTTTCAGTAACATACTGTTGTATGGTTAGCAATTGTACTACTAATTTCTGTCAAAAGGAAAACCTTTCTTAGCGGTTACTCATTTCATTGTACCCGACATGTTTCGAATAATTGCTTACTTCTCATAATTTCATGTTTTGAATATTATTGAGGCTTTGTAGCTTGTGAATACACAATAACCAACACCACTGGAATGAACAAATTAAACTTAAATATAAGGTGTACATTTTGAGACTTAAAGTGGTGAGTTGAAATATTAATGAATGCGTGACTTGTTAATAGATTCAGATCCATCTGCAGTAGTTGGTTTGGAGTCCGTCGCAGACGAATTGTCCTGCAACCAAAATGTTTCCATCTCCCCTTTCCCCTGAAAAATATAACATCACAACTCTCTTTATCCGTAGATATTAGAAACAATTATAGGGGCAGGTTAAATTACGTTACCTTCGGTGTGCGTAAAAAAGCTGAAACAGGTGCCTGCTGCGTAGCGAAGCAGGTATATTTAATATTCTAATGACTGTGAGTGATCACAAGATTTTTCAGCTGATTGCCGGGATAATGAATAAATTGCGTTAAAATACGATTTATTCTCTGAAAAATTCGTATGATTAAAATTCCTGTTATCAGAGCATCGAATTTGTGAACATCGTAACCTCGAAGGAGAGTGAAACGCTGCATTGTGGGCAGCAGGATAAATAATTTGCTTCAGACTTTATGGTCTTTCATAGTGTTCAGACTGATACCCTAATCAGGGAAGTGAGTAAAATAAACAATGGTTGTCCGGTTATAATCATAAACTAACGGTACAGGTAAAACTTCTGCCGAAGTATGCACTGAGACCAAGTACAGCGACGACCAGTCACATCCATACAGAGTAAGGACTGACGGTTCGGAATCTGCATCTGTCTCAGTTATCAGATTAACTAAACTGTTTTTCTTCTGTCTAAGTTCGTGAAATGAAGAATGCTGTCCGGTAGGCAGATATGGTATGTGTGTGTTCTGACTAGCTTGTACTAAGAGTCACATCGGTCGTTGCGATGGCCCAAAAAAGGCAGCATGATATCACAATATATCAGTCCTCTGAAGAATAAAAAACCAACTAGATGCCACTTATTATTTTATTGTACTTCTTGTAGGCTCAACATGTTTCGGACATTACTGTGCCCATCATCAGGAGCTCGCGACTATGGTGAATATTGCCACATTGGTCGTTTCGGTCTTGGTTTGCTGTATGTTGGAGGTTAGGTGCGGTTACGCTGGAGTGGTGTCCGGGCTGCAGGCTAAAGCACAAGCAGTTGCGCTTTAGCCTGCAGCCCGGACATTACTCCAGCCTAACCACACCTAACCTCCAACATACAGCAAACCAAGACCGAAACGACCAATGTGGTAATCAACACCATAGTCGCGAGCTGTCGATGATGGGCATAGTAATGCCCGAAACATGTTGAGCCTATAAGTAGGACAATAAAACAATAAGTGGCATCTAGTTGATTTTTTATTCTTCAATTATCACAATGATGCACGGTCCAGTAAACATCAGATAGCATTCTTCGTTTTGGGCCACCTGACCCGGTACTTGGCTGTGCTATCAGTAAGGAACCTTAAGTCTTTGTTCCTTTCCTTGATTACTGCGATATTGGAAGCGACTTTTCTGAACTCTTGATGGAAGCATATTTCATAAGTGTAACATTTACGTTTATTGAGAGTTAACTTTTTTCCCATGCGTGGCATGGGGCCGTAATTGCTTATTCCTTCTACACAGGGTCAATTATCCTTAACTCCTTTACTGTATATTCTTTCGCCTTATTTCCATTCCTGGAGAGTAATTGTAAAAATGCACTATTGTACTTAGAATTTAAGGGTTTGCCTGAGGATGGCTGTTTACAGCCAAGACATTTACCAGGAAACGACGAAAGTAAAATGTACAGCTGTGCTGACTGTACCTTTAAATATACTTGCCTATAGCACCACGGGATTTCTCTGCTCAAAATATAAATACGTCTCTAACAAAACCATATGGTACGAAAGAAAGAAAGAAAGAAACACACAAACAAGGCTGTTGTGTACATACTTTCACTGTGACAAGTCCTCTGGGTTCAGTGACGTAACGATCGTCAAGCAGTTCCCGCATTGTTGTCGATATATGTATCTTTCCAGGCTGCAAGCAAACAAAATAATCAGATCAGAGGTTAATGTACAGAAAACGCGTGCAAGATAGCTTATCGGGACACAGCGACATAGGACTGAATTTTGTCAATGTACGTCGGTTTGCGAATGGAGAACGAATTGAGAGGGAGAAGGTTTGTCTTCTCTATCGAACACTCACTTAGCCACTGATTACCATTTTCACAAGCGGTCATAAGCCCAGTCAGATTTCGTACGTATTTAAATTTTACATTTATCGACCTCGTAAAGCAACTTTTAGGATCCAGACTTCGTCTGTACGGTAAATTCTGAAACTGTAGATTATGTTATTCTGTTTCATATTAGTCGTCTGCATTCTTAACTTCACTCAGTCGAACCTCTTGTGCCTGTAGGTTAAGAGGGAAGTGACGTAAAGACAATTTGTTTGCTTTTAATCACCTAAAATTTTGCAAATGAGGGGGCTGGCCCGAGGTATCCTAGAATTATTTAGGGTTTACTCCCCTAGGAGTGTTGGCTTTATCACGTCTAAAGAGCCTCCACCCCCCCCCAGCCCCTACCATACCCCATAGCCATTTTCCGGGTTCTCACCCTGGCCTTCTTGGCTACAGTAACGATGCTGGGGATAAATTCCCGCCCTACGTCACCCTAGCGAGAAATTCTGTACTGCTCCTGCCCACCCCTCGTGGCGAGGATATTGAGATTTTATTTTGAGGTGCCGCTTGTATTCTGTGTGTTACAGAAAGCAAAAAAGCAACGCGAAAACTGTGAAAATCATTTCCTCGTGGTGTGTTGCGGATATTAACCGAGGAAAGCATTACATAAACTCATGAAGTAGAAAAATAAAATAAAATTTTCTTATGTAGTGGGCGAGAACTGATGCCAGGGGCAATTAAACAGACGTCTAGTAAGTCGTACCGACTCGTATTGCTCTTTTTCGGGGTAAAACACAGATGCATTGTAGCTATGCAAGCTTATTAGCGTTTTATGAAAGGCTACTCACCAAGCTGGTGGTTTGCATTCTGGCCGCGGTATTGACTGTGTCTCCAAAAAGACAATATCTTGGGACTTTGAGACCAACAACGCCAGCAGCTACAGGGCCGGAGTGGATTCCTGCCATTGAGAAGAACAAAGGCATATACTCTTACTGTTCAGGGCTTAGTTTTATGGTACGAAATAACTGCTTGCCATGATCTTTTCGTGTCACCAAAACAAAAATGTATTTATTAACAAGTAAGCCGACTACACTAGTTTTGTATTAAAAATTCACAGATTTCAACTCCTCTTGCTACATTTATCAAGAATTTACTCTTAGTGTTTTTACGGCTAATTAGTTGTAATATTAATAATACTGATGAAACAATAAACTTAAAATTTTGGGGACTTATTGGACCTTGATGATGAAGACAGTATGTTCGTTTGAAACGTCGGGATCCGATTACATCCTGACGCAGTGTCATATCGCAGAAAAACGCAATCGTCGACAACGAATGCCTTTTGTTAATAATGTAGTTGATATAATTACGGAACATTATTTATCTGCAGAGATTTTATACTGTTTAATGAGACATGACGGTGCCATACGTGGTGACATTCTAATAAAGTGCAGTGGTCTATCTAGAGGATAGCCTAATCTCAGGAACTCACCGATTCTGATCTGCATGCTGATTCCTGAGGGTAACTTAAGCCGTTTGACATGTCTGAGCAGACACAATGCAACGTCGGCGACATTTTCTGCATGTTCGGGGGTGTACTCAGGAGCCCCGCTCACTGCCATGTACACCTGCCCCACCGTCTCTACCTGACAAATAAACGTTATCGAAAAGTTACATCCACAATGTTGAATTGCAGTATCGGTACAAAAAATTAATATCTGGTGAAGTACTCTTAAGAACATCAACTTTAATCGGCGATTTATTTACGACTACAACTTGGTACCGCGCCATATGTGAAGAACAGAGGTTAAGGACGTATTCTGAGCACAGTTACAAAGTTTGCGGTTCTCAAAATGAGGCGCCGAATTTCTTGACCACTGAGCTACTATTAGTTTCCCCAGATCTCTGTTTGTTGTTATATGCTCTGCAGACGCATATGAAGACGTATATGAAACGAAACGCGGAGGGTCGGCTTCATATACAGCGTGTATGTGGTGATGGGAATGAACAAAAATTGTTGGTTGGGGCAACTGAAGAGCGCCCGTGTTAAACCTAGGCGTCTTTGAAAGGGCAATGATTGAAGGTCTCTTTAAGTGCTATGATGTTTGGGATTCAGCTGGCTTTAAAGTCTTATCGATGTCTCAGCTCGGTTTAGGTTAGCTGTTAGATAGCCAACCCACTTGGTGACCGAGTGCCTGAATTTGGCTTATTCACGGGAGGATGGTTAATGAAATACAGTAATAGGGTAGGAGAGGTCACTCTCAAGTATTCGTGTACCTAAATGCTTATTTGTTCATGTCACAAAGTGTATAAAAGGAAGTCATAATTGGGAAGAATTTTTATGCGTTCCTAATTCACCTCCATGAGTATAAGATGTGTTCTGATTACCACTGGCTGTCCTGTTACGTGCGGAGAGAAATGAAGGGGCATGCAAAGATAACAGGAATGTTTTTGCAACTTTTATTTGCGAAGCGCCGAAGGAGCTGCTCACAGCTTTATTTAATTTTCCCCAGCCGGGATGTATTCTGAGAACCACAATTCCAATCGAATTACAGTCCACATATTAGAAGCCATTGGCATATCAAGTAGTTTCCGTACCTTGTACACATTGTAGCGGTCCATAAGAGCATCGAAGCAAGAGAAAACTGCGTTTATACTCATGACGACATCCATGGCGTCCTGTAATGTTGAAGAACTGAAATCCACCAGTTCGCAGAACAAGATGGACACCGCGTCGAAAGACTACAAATAAACACGCTTGTTACAAGAAATGTTAATTTTTCATTAATTTACTTTATGTCAGTCAGAGTCTGGGTCGAAGCAGAAGGGTAGAAGTTTGTGTCATAAACATGTTTACTTTGTGGCACAAAACAGCACTTGTCAAGCAAAAATAAAACAATTTTAATTAGTGATACGTGCACTGTGTAATATTGTACGTGTGTAGGAACTGTTTTCGGTTTCTAACCATTGCTTCTTGTACACCGCGTCTACTTACGGGATGGTCTGAATTATGAAATGGAAAGGATATGATAGACAGCGTTAGTGATTTGTTTTTAAGGTATTCGTCAATTATTTTTGAGGACTTACAAAAATGCGCAGTCAGAGGGACCAGATTTGAAAGTGGGACCTCCAGAATACCAAGAAAAATTAACCTACGAAACGTTCAATTGGAACGTTCAGTGTGTGTGTATGCGTGCGTGCGTGCGCGCGCGCGTGTGTGTGTCATTATTTGGGGTCTAAATTATGTATCGTGTTTACCTGTCGTGTCTTCATTGATATATTTTACAATGCTATATTAAATATTACGGTTATTAAATATCAGATGTACTTTAGTTCAATGAATATGAAAGGGTTGTTTAAACATGTGGGTGGAAGAAGTAGTAGACTACTGGAAGTAAGTGTGTAAGATATGTACTGCTAGTAGTGGCGTGCGAGGTGTTTTGTTTGTTGGCTTGTTTAATGAATACTGTGTCGTATATATACAGGGCCCGCCAAAAAGATGTATACACACTTTAACGAAAGAAAACTCTATGTTGTATGTTAGTACTAACTTTAATTGTACATCACAAGTTGAACACACGTTACGATAGAGCACAATACAAGTTTCCTGTACCTGTACAGTTAATGGAGGTGCTCAAAGTGCTTGCCGTTAGCGGATAGACACCTATTACAACGGCGAGCAGTTCATTGAGCTACCTCGGTCAAAGTGTTTATGGTGATTGCTGCACATGTCGCTCTAATGTCTGCACGAAGGTCTCCCAGCGTAGGCGGTTTCTTGCGATACACGACATCCTTCAAGGTCCCCTAAAGGTAAACGTCCAGAGGTGTTAATTCTGGTGAACGTGGTGGGAATTCAAATGTACCTCTTCGTCCTATCCAGTTTCCTTGCAGATTCTCATCCAGGAAAGCCCGTACGTCTCGGTGGTAGTGTGGGGGTGTCCCGTCTTGTTGGTAGAAGACCTCACTGTTTTCATAAAGTACACGTATAACTGGTAAAATGGATGAGCATAGCATTTCCAGATACGCTTCACCAGTAACAGTACCTTCAAAGAAGAAGGGTCCTATTAAACCTCTAGCTGACAGTCCACACCAGACATTCACCCCCGGTAGACTGACCGCCTTGCCAACATGAACGTGTAAATTTTCTGGTGCCCAGTAAACACAATTATGACGATTCGCTGTTCCATTAAGCTTGAACTGGGCCTCATCATACCACACAATCTTCGTCACAAACTCTTCACCCTCATTTACTATTTGCTGAAACCACTCACAAAACTGGATTCGGCGATCCGGATCGTCGTCATTTATTGCGTGCAATAATCTGGGGATGTACACTTTCTACTTAAAGGCTTTCAGAATGCGTCGTACACTTGTACTGCTAACCATTGTCTCACGTGCAAATTGTGTAGCAGACTTCCGTGGCGACGTTGTAAACCTTTCCAAAACCATAGCCGAAGAAGCAGGACTTGTGGCTGTAAGAAGTCTTCCGGTTCTTCCCCTATTCACATCACAAATGGTACCATGTGTATAAAACTTGTCACAAAGCCATGTAATTGTCAAACATGTTGGAGGTTTTGTTTGAAACTCACGCTTCCACTGACGTTGAACTTCAGCGACATTTTTAAATTGAATTGAATTATCATTACAATACAG
>Ga0131853_10002815_pt1 | contig 31201 bp, 25 predicted proteins | sample TergutLab28metaG_FD_92764 | JGI IMG/M metagenome (GOLD analysis project Ga0131853, IMG submission 92764) | Labiotermes labralis P1 segment gut microbial communities from Petit-Saut dam, French Guiana - Lab288 P1 (version 2) (version 2) | ecosystem: Host-associated > Arthropoda: Insects >... | reverse complement strand
AAATAAAAATCCTCGGGCGAGAAGTAAAGCCCCACCTTCAAATCGTATTTCCGTAATGCGGTTACATAATCCAAAAGCAGGTCTTTTTTATACGGTGTATTCATAATGTTGAAGTCGCATGTCTTTGTATCCCAAAAACAAAACCCATTATGATGCTTTGCGGTAAACACAACATAAGAGAACCCACACGCTTTGGCAAGGCGGGCTAATTCGTCTGCATCAAAATTTTTAGGGTTGAAAGTCGGGGATAGGTCGTTAAAATATCTGTCGGTGTAATCCTTTGATGCCCCTACTAAAGTATGGCTAATTACGACCCCAAGCTGTACGTCCAAGGAATAGTGTACAAATAACCCAAGCCCGGCGTTTTTGAGCCATTGCAGCTTTTCCGGTTTGTTTTTGGATTGCGACGCTTTTTCCTCTATGTGGCTGACAGCGTTTTCGTCTACAGTAGACCTCCTCGGAAACTCATTCATGCGTGCGAAAATGCTCCCTGATTCCGAAACATTTTCGCACGCTTCTGGCAGTTTCCGGGGAGGTCTAGTATTCTTGTTTAGGCTCATGACTTGTCCACCTTTGTTTTATTCTGCAGTATAACATTGCAACATTGTTGTTGCAATATATAGTTCCATATGGTACTATACTTAATAGGACAGGAGGTGGACTATTGGAGCATGAAACACAAGGCGGGTTTTTAGTTTCTCAAATAAAACAGGTGAGCGGCAGGATATTTGAGAAACTTCTTACAAATGCCGGAATTGAAGCATTTAACGGCGCGCAAGGCAGAATATTGTATGTCCTGTGGCAAGAGGACGGCGTACCTATTGTTGAGCTTGCACGAAAAACAGGCCTGGCGAAAACCACATTAACAAGTATGCTAGACCGTATGGAGAGCGCAAGTCTAATCGTGCGCGTGTTCGACAAAACAGACAGGCGTCAAATCCGAATTTCCTTAACCGAAAAAGCGCGGGAACTAAAGGAAGGGTACGAACGAGTTTCACACGAAATGAACGAAATCTACTATGAAGGGTTCACCAAAGAGGAAATTATCGAGTTTGAAGATACTTTGCGGCGAATACTTGTAAACCTGAATAAGAGAGGAGCTAGCAAAAATGATGCGTAACCCTGAACAAACCATTGGAAATTTGATTGACAAGCAAAGTGTTTCCCTCGTTGGTTCAATTGCCGGGGATGGTTTCCCTAATGTTAAAGCAATGGGAACGCCGCGCAAGCGGGAAGGTATTAAGTATTTTTGGTACAGCACCAATACATCATCAATGCGTGTTGCACAATTCTGCAAAAATCCAAAGGCTTGTATTTACTTTATGGACAAGCGGTTTAAACGCGGAGTGCAGTTAATTGGCACCATGGAAGTCTTGGAAGATGCCGAAAGCAAAGAAATGATATGGCTAGATGGCGATACAAGATTTTATTCCCAAGGTGTAACCGACCCGGATTATTGCGTATTAAAATTTACAGCGCATAAAGGGCGGTATTGGTCAAACGGCAGTGAAGAATTTGAGGTATAAACATATAGCCAATTAAAAGGAGTGTTTAATATGAAAAAATCTATATCCGCAGCCAACGAATTATGCCCGCAAACCCTGTTTCTTTACGGAACATATAAAGAGGATGGCACACCCAACTTTGGACTGTTCTGTTGGTTCAGTTATTATTGGGATTCTAAGTTGGGTGTAATGGCCTGTATCGGCGGCGAAAAACTAACAAAAGACAGAATCCGCGCCACAAAAGTCTTTTCTGCCAATCTTGTCACGGAAGAAATTTTGCCCCTTGCAGATTATTTGGGGAATAAAGGCGGCTATAACACAGACAAGATGAACGTGTCAGCAGATATTGAAAAAGGGAATGTCCTTAATGTGCCGGTTCTTACAAAAAGCCCATGGGTTTACGAGTTGGAAGTTGCCCAATCCATTCCTACAGACGATGGCGAAGTGTTTCTATGTAAAATTCGAAATGTTCTTGTTGATGAAGTATTGTGTGGCGATAGTATGACCCATGAAGAAAAGGTGAAAGCGATAAAGCCTGCTTTAACAGTTGGCGGAACTTATTTCGCTTGGGACGGTAATGCAATTGGCAAATGGGGAGTGCCAATGAAGTCTATTGGGGCGTGTTCCCACTAACGAATACACACCTTTGCGGCTGATATTTCCGCTATTTCGTACAAGTTCTTCCTTGCGTACTTTTAGTACGCAAGGAAGAACTTGCCCAAACTTGCGAAAAATCAGGCTCTCAAATCTGTGTATTCTTTATAGTGGGAACACGCCCTAGACAAACGACCAAAGGATAACTGTCACAGCAGCAGCTATAACCCCATGCAGAACCTTACAAAAAAGATATGGTATAACTTTAACCCCTGTTCCTTCCGTAAAATGAAATGTCTGCATATGGATAGAAAGCCCGCCAAATGCTATAGCAAATGCCGCAAGTCCAAGGTTTAATGCAGATATTCCATGTCCTGAAATTTTGCGGACACCGCCGGTTACTTCTATCACGCCGGATAAAACACCGGCTAATAAGCCTGTATCCGGCAAGCCAACTTTGCCCAGCACGGCCACAATAACGTTAAAAAATATGATTAGCCCGCCAATTATAGCCATGGATTCCATGGCATTTTTTACAGCACTTCCTAAGGCTGTGCCTATAGAAATTTTAAAGTTTTTAGGTTGACGTGTGAAAGCAGGCTTGGGAAATTGCGCTTCGGTTGATTCCGAAACCCGGCCGGTTGAGAATGTGTTGCGCTTAAGCAAAATCCCTAAAATCATTGCTGCAATTACATGCCCTGCCCACAAAACATATCCGGCTGTGCTACTGCCAAAAAGCCCGACTCCTACAACCCCCAAAATAAAAAGCGGCCCGGCATTGTTGCAAAACGCCAACAAATGCTGCGCATCCCGCATGGATAGGTCGCCGGTTTTTCGCAAGTCCGACACTACTTTGGCGCCCATTGGGTAACCGGACGTAAGGCCGGTAATAAGTACAAACCCGCCAATCCCGGGTAAACCAAAAATTCGCCGCATTACAGGGGTAAGCAGTCCCCCCAAAACGTGAGCAAATCCCAGGGATACAATCATATTTACAATAATCATAAACGGCAAAAGCGCGGGCATCACATTATTAAACCATAAAAGCAGGCCTTCACGCGCTGCAACCAGCGCAATATCAGGAAAGGCAAGGAAAAGCAGCTTGAATGTGACCAGTAAAAACAGTATAATTATAGAAAGGCATTCGGAAGCAATAATGGATTTTAGTCTTTTAAATAGTGAAAAAAGGTGAGAATCAGATGTCAAATCGTAAACCTCCCAATAAAAACAACCCCCGCAATAAAATCGTGCGTAAGCCCCAGCGTGGTCATGGTTCTTCTGCCGTGCCGATAAATATTAGAACGGCATCGTCTCGTCCTAAAACGATGTCAGCCTCGGTGGCATTAATTGCGGCTTTACTTTTCATATTTGTATTCGCGTACATGGTGCGTTCCATTCATGCTGCCTTTACCCCGGGTGTTGCAGAAGAGGTGGTGCGCATGACCGATATGGGCAGGCAACGGTATGTAATGGGTATGATTGTTAGATATGAAGAAGTATTTTATGCCCCAAGAGACGGCAGGTTTGTTCCCTATGTTAATGAAACTGATAGGGTACGCCGCGGCACAATGGTTGGGCGCATTCAAGACACAGATGCTGTGGCACGCCTTAGTACAGATGTTAGGGACGTTGAAGACGAAATTATGAGACTTAATGCCCTAAGACCCTATTTTGAATCGGACGCGACAGTTCAACGTATAAATGCTAATTTGCAAAATGCTATGAATGGAAGCATACATCACTTTTCGGCATCAAATTTATCTGAAATAAATTCCTTACACGATCGCCTTACACAGCTTACAGACACCAGAGTTCAGATAATCACCAGTGATGGGCGGGGTGCGGTCGGGGAAATTGGCCGCCGCCACGAGCAATTGGAAGAGCAGCAAAGAAGGAGCTCCACCAATATGTATGCGACAGAAACGGGGATTATGTTTTCAATTTTGGACAGACATGAAAATATTGTTACCCCGGCAAACATGCGTGAGTTAACGCGTGATGTGCTTGCTACGCCTGTAGATCATACAAGGCTGTTCCCTGCCCGTGATGTAAAAGCAGATGACCCGGTATTTAAAATTGTAGGAAATACGTGGTATGTAGCGGCATTTATGCCCAACGATATGGTATCTGATTTTGTACAAGGTACCGAACGCCAAATTTTTTTACTAAATACGCAAACAGGTAATTATGAGCCGATGACAATGCGCATAGAGCATATAGAACAGCATAATAGAGAAAGCTTGGTAATATTCCGAAGCACTAGGAATGTCATGCATTTCTTAAACCAGCGCAATGTAAGTATCCGTACAACGAACTATATTTCACGTGGGCTGCAAATCAGCACTTCGGCCATATCTACCAGACGGTTTATTGGGATACCTGAAACACATATTCATGGGTTTGGTAATTACTATGTGCTGCATCGTACAGCATATGGCCTTGAGCCGATAGCAATAGAAGTAGATAGCAGAACGGAAAATACCGTGTATATAAGGGAAGATTTGTCTGGCCTGGTTATAGGCGATAATCTTGCGCCCGTTAACTTAAACCTCCGGGATTTTACTATTACCGAAGCCGCGGTTAAACGTTTACATGGCGTATACGTGACGTCTCAAGGTTCTGCATACTTTACTACCATAGTTTTAGAAAGCGAACCTTTGGAAACAGATTTACACACCTTGCTTGACCCTGCTCGAAATGCCAATTTAAGGCAATTCGATACCATCGCTACAGATGCATCAACCGTCACGCATAGGCAGATTATCAACTAAATAGCACATTTGTTCGATTGCATTTGTTCGATTTTTCGAGTGTAAAATATCCATATATAGGAAGCATTGGGCCCATGTGGTTTTTCAGGGTATAAATAACGTTGATTTTTTAAAAAATATCTGAAATTTCTTAAAAAACCGCTTGACATATAAACTAATCCATTTTATTATAAGACTGGAATCTTACCCCATAGGCAAAGTCATTAACTAAAAGTGCTATTTTTCGGGGGGGACAAGCTTTCGTGGCAATTGGAACAAAACGGCTTTGCTGCTTTTGTTTCAAATCGAATTGTTTTAGAAATTGCAAAGCAATTTCCGAAGGCATAAAATATTAAACAGGAGGTTGCCATGTTCGGAGCTATTAAAAATGTAGGAAGCGCTATTAGGCAAAAATTAATGTTAGCCGGTGGAGAAGATGTCTACAACGACGAGTATTATGAAGACGAAGAAAACTATCAAGATGACATGTATGAAGACGACCCTATGCAGGAACATTATTCTCGTGCACCTATTAGTCGTAAGGCACCGGATAAGGCATCTAAAGTACGGTATGCGGACAAAATAGTTGAACTTGGCTATTCGCATCCAAGCAGTGTTGGGCCACAGAACTTTACCCAAAATGTAATGCCGACAGCTGTTATTGCACACCCAAAAGATATTAAAGATGCTTGTGCAATTTGCGATGATATTTGCAGCGGTAAGATGGTAATTGTAGATCTTTCAGGTTTAGATTCTGCAAATTCACAACGTATTGCAGACTATTTGGGTGGTGTTGTCCACACATTGCAGGGTAGTACAAATCGGGTGAACAAAGGCATTTTTGTTATCTCCCCAAGGGAATACGAAGTTATTTCTTCTGGTGTAGAAGATTCACCGTCAAAGGAATACGGCATGTTTAAGATGTCATCTTCTGGCCGGTAAGTATAAATAATAATGAAGTAATTATACAAAAGCACCCCTCAAGTTTATGATGATGAGGGGTGTTTTCTTATTTTTAAGCCTATTTAGTTTTAGGTCAATCTGTTTTTTGCTCTCCACTGGCTGGGAGAAGTTCCTATAAATGACTTAAAAGCACGAGAAAAGTTAAATGTGTTTGAATAGCCTAATGCGTCACTAATTTGGTCAAGCGTTTTGGTGGTAGTTTTTAGTAAGTCACAAGCTTTATTCATGCGGCAATGAGCAAGAAATTTCCGCAAAGTAATGTTCATGTGATTTTTAAACATTCTGCTTACATGAGCTCTGTCTAGTTTGAAGAATTCTGCAACATCTTCGACTTGTACATTTTTATGTGAATTTTTTTCTACAAAGTTTATTATCTCTTGCACATAAAAATCTTGCAGGCCGCTTCTTTTTATTAGCTTTCGATTTATATTAGATTCTATCAATGCGCTAATAAAAATATAAAAATGCCCCATGAGCTCGTACATTGAGGTTTCTGGATTGGATATAATATGCAGTAAAGTTGCTTGCATTATATTTTGCTTATCTATATCGGTTGCAACATAGATTGGTTGGGTTAATCCGGATTGTGCTACGACATCATTGGCTCTTACCCCTCCAAACTCGATGTATGCGTATTGCCATGGGTTGTTTTCATCTGCAATGCAGGATGCCTTTTGGTTTGGAGAAATAAGGAAGCCTTGACCAGCATCAATTTGTTGGGAAAAATGTTCATCTCCATTCATTTCTATGTTAAAAGTGCCGGTTCCGGAAAGTACATAGTGAAATGTGAAATTATCTAAATTATTGAAATTAATGGTATGTGTGGGTTCGCATTTTTGAATGCCGCATTGATATATCTTTAAGTCTGCAAAATAGCAATGTGGGAAGTTATTGTTAGTTTGTTCCGACAAGTTAATTCTCCCTTCTTACTTTCAGTGGTCTTATTATATCATTTTATGATTACATTTGACAATATAATCTTGAAATATCATATGGGGATACAAACAACACATTTGGAGATATTCCCTTGTGTAAGAATATAATATATTATCTCATTCATGTAACAGAGATGTAATATTGAACGAGGTGGAAGCATGAAACGAATAAAAAACAGTGCAGTTTGTATAATCCTGGCCTTGGTGATAGCTTTGTCGTCTGTGTCAGGGTTACAAGTTAATGCCCAAGTGGCAAGCGAGGGAAGACCCCTGGCAGAGCACTATCAATCTATAATTGACGTTTTTGGGGCGGCTTATCGTTTTGCAGACTTTATGGCTGACAGACAAGATGCCGCGCGCCCGGATGCGGAATATATAATATCCGCTGCCGATTATACTATAATATCCGGCATGGAATCTCGTTTGTATGAAGATTTTGAAGGTATGCCTGGCATATCTGTATGGACAGATGAAGAAGGTATTATTACATGGGAAGTTGATGTTGCGGAGGGCGGTTTATACCATCTTGCCGTAACTTATTTCAATGTACCCGGCAGAAATACAGAAATACAACGTGCTATACTTATTAATGGAGAGTTACCGTTTTTTCAAGCGACTTCTGTGCAATTTTACCGCACATGGGTTAATGAGTTGGACTATATTGTTCAAGATGCAAATGGTAACGACCTTAGGCCAACCCAGACAGAGTATCGTTTGTGGCGTGAAGTTGGGATAAGAGATGCCAGCGGCCAGCACAATGAATATTTGTCCTTTTATTTTAATGAGGGGCGTAATACGATTACATTTCTATCACAAAGGGAGCCGGTGCTAATACATAGTTTACGTATTTTCCAAATGCCGGAAATCCTTTCGTATGCAGAAGTGTCAGCAGATTTTACTAACTTGCCAAGGCCTGGTATAGGTACTATCCGAATAGAGGGACAAGATGCTGTACGGCGTTCTACTCCAAGGTTAGCGCCAAGGGCAAACATGGCTGGCCCCGGGGTGTATCCGTTTAACCCCAGGAATATTGTTATCAACTATAGCGGTGGATCGCCTTGGTCTGAGCCGGGTATGTGGATAGAGTGGGAATTTGAGGTGCCTGAAAGCGGTTTGTATAATATCGCAATGAATGTACAGCAAAATTTTCACCGTGGAGCCATGTCTTACCGTCGCATTAGTATAAATGGCGAAGTGCCGTTTGCTGAGCTTGAAGCCGTGCCTTTTGGGTTTAACAACCGTTGGCGGGTAGATACTTTGGGCGGCGCAGAATATCCGTTTTTGTTCTACTTTGAAGCCGGTACCCATACCATTCGTATGGATGTTGTCTTGGGCGGATATGCGCCATATTTGCGTGAAATTCAGGAAGCTATAACTAATCTTACGCGTATACACCGCCAAGTTGTAATGATTACAGGATTAGATCCCGACCAACATAGAGATTATCAAATAGGGCGTAGGATTCCTACCTTAAGAGATGATTTGACATATGAAAAAGAGCGTTTGCAGCGCACTTTTGAAGGCTTGAGTGCCCTGTCGGGCGGCAATTTGAGTGAAAGAGACGTATTAGTACGCAACACCTATCAAGCATTGGAAACAATGCTAAGAAATGTGGATGACATTCCAAGGCGCTTGGGCGATCTTAACCAAAGGATAGCCGGCCTGGGTACATGGATTTTACAAGTTCAAGAACAATCTTTAAGCATAGATGGTATATATATCCTATCCGTAGATGCACCAACCCCAACAAACACTAGCAATTTCTGGTCGCGTTTATGGCACGGTATAGTTTCGTTGGTGCTTTCTTTCATGATAGACTTCTACAGCATGGGCGACCCCGAAGTTGGCGGGCGCACAATAGAAGTATGGATAGGCAGTGGTCGTGACCAGGCCATTGTTTTGCGCTCCATGATAGATGAAACATTTACACGTGAAACAGGTATAGGCGTAAACCTAATGTTAGTAGATATGGGAATGCTTTTGCCGGCTACGGTTTCCGGGCAAGGGCCTGACGTAGCACTGGGTATGGGCATGGCACTTCCTATGAACTTTGCCTTCCGCGGAGCTGTAGCAGATATATCCGGTTTCCCGGGTTTTGACGAAGTTGTGCAGCGTTTCCCGGAGGCGGCCATAGTGCCGTTTATGTACCAAGACAGCGTTTTTGCTTTACCGGAAACATTAACATTTAACATGCTGTTCTATCGCAGAGATATACTTCATTATTTAGGGTTAGAACCGCCGGACACTTGGGACGATGTGCGGGCAAGTATAGCAGTACTTGACCATAACCACCGGAATTTTGGTATGCCGGCCGATACAATGGACGATATTATGCGTAGTTTTGGTATGTTCCTTATGCAAAATGGCGGGACATTCTATACCCCGGATGGCAGGGCAACCATGTTGGCCACAGACGAATCATTATCAGCATTTAGGGATTTTACCCGCTTCTACAGCGATTATGAACTTCCTAGGGTATTTAACTTCGTTAACCAGTTTAGGACAGGCGAAATGCCAATGGCTATACAAGACTACACTGCTTTCAACACATTGCAGGTTTTCGCACCCGAGATAAACGGGCTATGGGGCTTTAGGCCAATTCCTGGTACGCCTCAGCCTGACGGTAGTATAAACAGGGCCGGCCCAAGCGGTGGTACCGGTGTAATAATGATGGAACAATCCGATGATAAGTATGCTGCTTGGGAGTTTATGGAGTGGTGGACAAGAGCAGAGACACAAGTTCAATTTGGAACATTGCTTGAATCTGTAATGGGACCCGCCGCAAGGCATGCGACAGCTAACTTGGAAGCATTCGCAATGATGCCATGGGCAGTAAGAGACTACCGTAGTCTTATGGCACAATTTGGCTATGTACAAGGTATTCCGCAGGTGCCGGGTGCCTATCTAACCCCTAGGTATATACGTAACGCTTGGGCAGAAGTAGTCATTGACGAAGAAAGAGAGCCTCGCGATGCCTTAAGAAGCGTAGTCCGCTTGATAGACGAAGAGATTACCATAAAGCGGCGAGAATTTGGCCTAGACTAATCCTGTATAGCTGGAGGGTATAACAATATGAACACAACGGCAGTGAAAAAAAGACGACGTTCGATAAGCCGCGATCATCAGCTATACGCGCTGATAGCCCCGTATTTTATTCTGTTTTTCATATTTACGGTGTTGCCGGTTGTTGCGTCTATAATTATTAGCTTTACCGACTTTAATATGCTACAGTGGCCTAGCTTTGTAGGTTGGGACAACTACTTGCGTTTGTTTTTGCGGGACGAAGTTTTTATTATCGCTTTACGTAACACAATAATTTTTGCGGTAATAGTTGGGCCGGTAGGTTATGCATTAAGTTTTACGGTAGCTTGGGTTATCAACGAGCTTAATCCAAAGGTTAGGGCAGTGATGACATTGCTGTTCTTTGCTCCGTCCATTTCCGGTGCTGCGTTTACTATCTGGGGTGTTTTATTCTCGGGTGATAGACATGGTTGGGTAAATGGTTGGCTAATAAGGTCGGGTATTTTGGTAGAGCCTACTGACTTCTGGAGAGATGCGGACTTTATCTTGCCTTTGCTGATAGTCGTTCAGCTTTGGATGAGCCTTGGGGTTGGTTTCCTTACTTTTGTAGCCGGTTTACAAACAGTAGACCGTGCGCTGTATGAAGCATCTGCAATAGACGGCATAAGAAACCGTTGGCAGGAACTGTGGTTTATTACTCTGCCCTCTATGCGTCCTCAGCTTATGTTTGGTGCGGTTATGACAATTACAGGCAGCTTCGCCGTTGGTGGCATATCCAATGCCCTTGCCGGGTTCCCTAGTGTTAACTATGCCGGGCACTTTATAATAAACCACTTACAGGACTTTGGAAACGAGCGTTTCGAGATGGGTTATGCATCTTCCATTGCGGTGCTGTTATTCCTGTTCATGATTGGTGCAAACAAAGCAGTGCAAAGGCTTCTAAGAAAGGTGGGGACATGATATGGGTGTCAGTTTGGCTACACGCATCAGAAGGAAGTTTTATACCAGAAGGGTAAACCGTTCCCTTGGAGGCACTATATTCTTGTTTTCGTTGTTAGCACTTCTTGCAGGGTTAATGTCAGCACCTTTGATACTTGTAATTATGAATGCCTTCAAACCTTTGGATGAACTGCTTCTGTTCCCTCCGCGATTTATTGTACACAACCCAACCATGAGCAATTTCCAAGACTTGGCTGTGCTTATGCAAGCTACTTGGGTTCCGTTTTCCAGATATGCACTTAACACCGTTATCATAACGAGTTTTGGGACGGTCGGGCATTTGCTTTTGGCATCTATGGCAGCGTACCCGCTAGCTAAGTGCAATTTCCGCGGCAGGGGCATATTATTTAGCATAGTAGTTCTTTCGCTTATGTTCTCTGGCGAGGTAACAGCAATACCAAACTATATGATAATAACTTTTTTAGGCTTTAACAACACATACTTAGCTATAATTGTACCGGCTTTTGCGGCTTCATTGGGTCTATATCTAATGAGACAATTTATGACTCAAATACCGGATTCTTTAATTGAATCCGCTAGGATTGACGGTGCGAGCGAATTTAGAATATATTCCACCATAGTAATGCCCAATGTAAAACCTGCTTGGCTTACGGTTATTATTCTAATGTTCCAAAGTTTGTGGGGTACTACAGGCGGCGTGTTCCTACGTAGCGAGCAGCTAAAGCCGCTTACTTTCGCACTTAACCAAATTGTTGGCGGTGGTATTGCCAGGGCAGGTGCAGCGGCGGCTGTAACACTGTTGATGATGATTCCGCCAATCCTATTTTTCATTATAAATCAGGCACGTATCATGGAAACAATGGCAACATCGGGTATGAAAGATTAGTTTTCGGGATTTATATAGATTAAGGAGGTATTTGGAATGCGGAATATTAGTAAAATATTGGTTATTGGTTTGTGTGCTATACTGATTATGGCGTGCCCATTGCCTGTAATGGCGGCAGTTCCCTATCAAGGTTATACTTTCAACCACTGGGGTGGGTTGATACCGGCACCGGTGTCGTATACTGCAACGCGTGTCATAACTGCGGCAGACATTTGTCCGGAATTGGGTTCATTTCTAAGACCCAATGATATGGCCGTGGATAAAAACAATATCATCTATGTTTTAGACACCGGCAATAATAGGATAGTGGCCTTTGATCAAGATTTAAACCTCGTACGTATAATAAGCTACTTTGACCGAGACGGGATAACCGATACCTTTAATAACCCTGGTGGTATATTTGTTTGCTATGCGCTAAATATCTATATTGCAGATACGGAAAATAGGCGTGTTGTTATACTGGACTCAGAGGGCAGGTTCTTGAGCCAAATTTACAACCCCGATTTGGGCGATATTGACGATGCAGTTGATTTCAGACCTTTGCGTGTGGCGGCAGACAGAGCCGGGCGTGTGTATGTAATAGTAATGCATGTGTTTGAAGGTATAATGCGGTTCGATGAAGACGGACAATTTTTTGGATATTTTGGTACTATTGAAGTAAGAATAAGTGCAGCGGATATATTTTGGCGCAGGTTTGCTACACAGGCCCAACGCGAAAGGCAACGCCGCTTTATTCCAACAGAATTTACCGGCATTGATGTAGATGACTATGGTTTCGTTTTTACTACTCACTGGGACTTACGCAGTAGTAACGACCAAGTTATGCGCCTTAACCCGCGTGGCAATGACGTGCTTAGAAACCTAAATGAAAATGTAGTTATTAATGGCGACCAGCGGACCCGTTGGTACGGGACTAATTCATTTTTTGTGGATATAATAACGAGGCCCAATGGCCTGTATTCTACTTTAGATGCTACCCGCGGCCGCGTGTTTACCTATGACTCGGAAGGTAACTTACTATATGTATTTGGCGGGGACGGTAGTGTAATGGGCATGAACCGCAACCCCGTGGCTTTAGATGTTATTGGCGATAATATCATGGTTTTAGATTCCTTAAGGGGAAGAATTGTATACTACGAGCCTACAGAGTACGGTGCCCTAATAAACTTGGCTGCTGCTTTGCGCTATCAGGGTGACGAATTAGGTAGCGTTGAAGTATGGCGTCAGGTTATGGTTTTAAACGAGCATTCCGAAATGGCTCTCTCTGGTATAGGTAGGGCGTATTTGTTGGAGGGCGAATATGAACTTGCTATGGATTACCTAAGGCGCGGTATGAATTTGCGTTATTACTCATTGGCACTTGGGCGCCGCAGGCAGGTATTTGTAGAAGATAATTTACCGCTTGTTTTGTCGCTTGGTCTATTGGTTGCCGTGGCTTTAGCCGTGCGTTCTGTATACAGGAATGTCAAAGGTATTGGTAGAGGGGAAGAATTATATGATTAAGCGACTATTTAGCTTTTACTCCCTGCCGCTGATGATGCTAGTCCGCCCAATTAACGGTTTTTATGAAATGAAATTTGAAAAGCGCGGTACTTTGCGTTTGGCACTTCTTAACTTTGTGCTGACTGGTATAGCATTTGCTTTCATGAACCAATATACGTCTATTTTGATAACGGAGCGGCACCCTTTGGCATTAAACTCTTGGTCGGATTTTCAATATATGGCTATGGCTGTGGTTCTATTCTGTGTCAGTAACTGGGCGGTTACGTCGCTTACAGATGGGGAAGGTAAGCTTAAAGAAATATTTATGACAGTATGTTATGCCATGACCCCTTTGGTTATTTTATTAATACCCGCTACACTGTTTAGCAATATTTTAACAGGACCGGAAGCGGCGTTTTACCATTTAATTGTTAGCTTAGCGGTTATATGGTTTGTGTTGTTGTTGTTTATTGGGCTTATTGTCGTGCATAACTACACAGTGACAAAGGCTATTGGTACGGCTGTGCTAACATTTGTGTCATTATTGGTTATCCTGTTCTTAATTACTCTGTTTTTCACACTAATTCAACAGTTGTACACATTTATTAACAGTATTTACCGGGAACTTTCGTTTAGAGCATAGTGACACATTTTGGAGGAATCAAACATGAAAGAATTGTTAAAGCAAAAGTTAATACCGGGCCGTAAGACGGTCAAAAGATGGCGCAACCTTCTTATAGTTTTGGTAGTGATAGTTGCCGCTTATTATATACATGGTTTTTATATCAATAGTTTCCAAATATATGACTTTTCCCATTTGACGCCGGTTGTAAACATGGGTCAAATGAGTGAATTTGTCCCGCTTGCAGGCGAATCTGTACCCGGTATGGTACGGGCGGCGCAAAATGAATATATCGCACTGTATGTTTATCCGCAACATACCACCATTGCGGTATACGACATGCGTAATGGGCACATTTGGTACTCCAGCCCTCCGGGAAGGTTGCAAGATAGCAGAGCTAACCCTCAAGAACGCAATATTATGCACTCTATTGCCGGTATTCGGTTTTACGATGCGCGCCGCAACAATTTCCGTTGGACTTATAACGACTCTGTGGCACATGAACAAGCAGATATATTTAGCATCCCCAACGGGATAACCATTAGATACCTTATCGGTAATACGGATTTAGGTATACATGCTTTACCAAGATATATAGAAATTGAGCAGTTCCAAACCCGTGTGCTTGACGAAATAGAAGACGATGCCGACCGTGGTTGGCTTTCCCGTAACTTCACAAATACTCCGGCAATGCCCGACTTCATGAGAATGGGCAGCGGAATTATGAGTGGGGTAAACGCCCAGCGTACACTAAGAATATTTGAAGAAATAGGTTGGACAGAAGAAGAAACGGAATTCGCTAATGCTATTAGCGGACATGTGCCTGAAATTACAAGGGACTTGGTTGTAATTTATATCGAATTTGCAATTGATGGGGATAGTTTGATAGTAAATGTACCGTTGGACCGTATCGAGATGTCCAATGAGGTAAACCGTGTATCCGATATCGAACTTATGCGTTTCTTTGGAGCGGGTAGTGAAGAGGACGAAGGTTTTCTCCTGATACCTAGTGGTTCTGGTGCATTAATTGAGTTTAACAATAATAGATTTAATGAGGAACGGTTTATCGCTCCTATGTACGGGTTCGACTTCCTTACCAATCCGCGCCGCCCGCAGGTGTTGCAATCGGTACGCCTTCCGGTTTTCGGCATAAACCATGGCAATGCTGCTATGATTGCGCATGTAGAGAATGGTGCTGCGCTGGCATCTATGACCGCTGATGTTGCCGGGCGGGGTAACTCGTTTAACTATGCTTGGTTTAGTTTTTCCATTCGTCAATCGCAGCGGGTTGAAATAGGCTTGCCGGGTAACCATCGTGTAAATAGTATGAATATAATTCAACAATATGCCTACTATGGTGACATTACAATACGTTATCATTTTATTGCAGGTGACGGTAATATTGCCACTCTGGGTGATATGGCTGCTGCATATAGGCAATTTCTAGTTAAGAATGGTGACCTCACCCCAATTACCGAAAATAATGACAGGACATTTTACCTTGATATTATAGGCACAGTGGATGTCGTAAATCATTTCTTGGGCGTTCCTTACATGACAGAACAGGTTATGACTTCGTTTGCAGATGCGAATCATATTTTGGATAATTTGAACGCTGGCGGCATCTATAATGTGCAAATGCAGCTTCATGGCTGGTTTAACGGCGGTATTAATCATTATGTAGCCAGGAATGTTAACCAAAGCAGGAGACTTGGCAGCCAAAGCGAAATGCAAGCGCTTAATGCCCGTTTACAAGCAGATGGCGGAGCGCTTAACCCCGCAGTAAATTTCATGCTGACAAATTTCCATTCCAGAAGGTTTAACAGTACCTTTGAGGCTGCCAGAGATATTCCCGGTATGCGCGGTGTTATGTCCCGTGTGGCAAGGGATATGCTAAGTACGCGGTTTTCCTATCATAGTAATGACTGGTTCTATATCGTTCACCCCGGTGTTATTCCTTTCCATGTCGAGAGTTTTATGCCGGCATATCGCCGCAGTACAGGTTTGGATAGTTTGGCACTTTTAGATATGGGCGATTTTCTTACAGAGAGTATGTATAGGCAAGGTTCTGTTGACAGAGAGCATTCACGTTTAATTTCAAGAGAGCAATTAGGCCTGTTAAACCAAGAGTTTCCGCATTTAGTTGTGTTTGGCGGTAATGATTATGCCATTAGGTATGCGAGCCATTTGGTTGATGTGCCTACAAGGGCAGACTGGTTTTATATAATTGACCACGAGGTTCCATTTTATCAAATGGTAATGCACGGATACATCGAGTTTGCTGGTTCGCCTGTTAACTTACAGTCCAGCCCGGATGTGCGGGGCGCATTGCTTAATTCTATGGCAACAGGCGCATCACCTAGGTTTACCATGACGGCAGAACCTACAAGGATATTTCAGTTTTCCCCGCATGAACGTATGTACTCTACACAATACGTAAACTGGATTAGGGCTGCAGTAGACCACTATCAAGAATTTAATGATGTGTATCGTTACCTGCTTACCGAGCGTATTATAGACTTTATCCCATTGTACGGAAGCGTTGGAAGCAGTGTGTCTGTAACAGTATTCTCGAACGGTACGCGTATTTATGTAAACAACACAAATGAAGAATTTGTAGGCCATGGTGTAATCATTCCGCCTATGGACTTCGTAGTTAAATAGAAAGGGGAGGATACCAATGGAAAAAGCAAAAAGCAAGCGCAAAGGGTTAACGATGCGCACAAGAGAAATGCTTACAGGATATATCTTTATTCTCCCCGCTGTGATAGGCCTTGTGTTTCTCTTTTTACCAATGCTTGGCCGGGTTGTGCAATACGCTTTTAATGACATTTATATTCCCATGGGTGAGCGATACGTGCTTGAGCCTAGGGGGATAGACCACTTTTACGATGCATTTCGTGTACACCCTACGTTTGTGCGTGTTTTAACAGGAATGGTTACAGATATTTTATGGAATGTTCCCCTTATTATATTTTTCAGTTTGTTTATGGCAATCTTGCTTAACAGGCAATTTCCGGGGCGGCTTTTGGTCAGGGCAATTTTCTTCTTGCCGGTCGTACTGGCAGTTCCTGCTATACAGGACACATTGACCATGGTAATGGCAATGATGGCAGAAGGCATGGGCGATATGAGCGGAGAAGTAGAGGTCGATACGTATTTTGATGCGGGAGCTGTTGCCTGGATGCTAATACGTTTTGGCGTACCAATACAGTTTATTGCCTTCGTTGTTGGAGCCGTAGCACGTTTGCATATAATTATACGTTCTGGCGGGGTGCAGATGCTTATTTTCTTGGCGGCCCTGCAATCAATCCCAACGTCTATGTACGAGGCCGCCCAGGTAGAAGGTACTACTGCATATGAATCATTCTGGAAGATAACGTTGCCTATGATTAGTCCGTTAATTATAACAAATATGGTGTACACCGTTGTGGACATGTTTGCCGTAAGCGAACCTATAGCCATGGCACACACGCTTGCTTTTGGTACGGCACGTAATTTTGGACTAAGTGCTGTGTTTACACTAACCAGTTCGGCTATAGTTACGCTTATGATACTCATAGCAGGGTTCTTAATTTCACGCAAGGCAGTTTATCTGACATAGTACCACAAGGAGGATTTGAGCATGACAAAAATGCAACGTTTGATAGGGTTAAAGGATATGAAATTAAAAGATATTAACCTTGAAAATCCGCGCGTTCATAAACTGACTCGTGAGGTAAAAGACTTAATTCTTGGACTATTTGTTGCTGTCATATTACTTGGCATTGTTTACACCATTTTGGCACCGGTTATTGGTATATTTTCGCTGTCGTTTATGTCTGCAGAAGACGTATTTAACCCCACGGTTTTCTTGATTCCGTTAGAGCCAAGTTTTTATAACATTAGAGCCGCGGCGTTTCACATGCGTTACTGGTCTGTTTTAGCTTACACCCTTGCTTATGCTTTAGGTATGGCACTGTTGCATGTGTTGGTTGCTTCTTTTGTGGGTTATGGTTTTGCACGGTATAAGTTTTGGGGAAATAGTATTATTTTTGGATTTGTACTTTTTACAATCATAATCCCTGCACAAGCTTATATGGTGCCGCTGTTTATGACATTTCGCTTTTTTGGATTTGGCCCATTTGAGTGGAATTTGCTTGATAGCTACGCTACCATGATAATATTAACCGCCACTGGCGTGGGCTTGCGTTCCGGGCTGTTTATTTACGTTTTTAGGCAGTTTTTTAAAGGCTTGCCCGTAGAAATTAGTGAAGCAGCTTTTATAGATGGTGCCGGGCCTATGCGCACTTATGCCACTGTTATGATGCCTAATGCCAAGCCTGCAATTATTACAGTTTTATTGCTTGCGCTTGTATGGCATTATGGGGATACTTTCTATAGTGGAATGCTGCTGTCATCTACCACACGTTTTATTCATGTGGCGGCGGCCGGTGTTTTCACCGCTTATCAGACTGCCAATAATATTCACGCACATGATGCGGGTATTATAGCAGCACAAATGGTAACTTACGCAGGAGTTGTGTTGGTTATCGCACCTATTTTGGTTATCTATGCTTTCTTACAACGCCAATTTATAGAGGGAATTGAGCGTAGTGGGATTGTTGGATAAATATAGTGTAAAACGCAAGCAAGTAAAAAAGGAGGAAGTAAAAATGAAAAAGCTTTTAATTGTGATTGCCGTGCTTATGGCTCTCACCATAGTGTTGGCTGCTTGTGACCGTACTCAACCAGTCACACCACCACCAGTAGAAACCACAACCACAGTTGCAACTACACAAGCTGTTGGTGAAACAACTACAACAGAACCGCCAACAACGGCAGGTACAGAGGTTCCTGATCTTGGCGGCCGCGAAATTCGCATGACTTTCAGAGCCAACGCAGGTAGTGGTTACAAAGGAATCTTTGAAGAAGATGGTACATGGAGAGTTCCTAACCCGGAAGCCGGTAACTACCATCATCAATCGCTTCAATATAACAACCGTGTTCGTGTAGAAGAAATGTTTAACTTTGTACTTGTACCTGTTCATTTGCCGGATGCGCAAATTTTTGAAACGATGAGTACAGCAATTATAGCCGGCGATATTCACGCCGATGTTTCGCACACGCCTACAGCTGTAGCCATTAGAGCCCTTGTAAGAGGCTATACACAACCTCTAGAGCCGTTGGCAGAAATGTTGCCAGGTGTTGACCTAGACATTTTTGGCGCAAGGCTTTATGCTTGGCCTTGTACTGTTGTTGACGGACTAACTTGGAACTTTACACGCCCTCTACCAAATATGAACAACCAAGGTATTTTTGTTAACCTAGCCCTTATCGAAGCTTTTGGCGCGCCAAACCCTGTAGAATTGTATGAAAGAGGACAATGGACATGGGATGCAATGCGCCAAATTATGGAAATGACCACTGCTGACACAACCGGTGACGGTAACATTGACACATGGGGCGCATCAGGCAACCTAGGTGCTGCACTACGCCACTTGATGATAGCAAATGGTACAGTTTCCTTCTGCCCAGACACCCTACAACTTAACCACAACACACCTGAAGCGATGGCTGCTTTAGAATTTGTTTATGAAATTATTGCCAATGGTTGGTTTATGCCAGGTGACCCTGAGCATGCCGCACCTGCAAGGGGTAGTTCCGTTAATGACCTCGCATTTGGTCAAGGTTTAACCGCACTTGGTATATCAACAACCCCAGGTAATATGAACAACCAATTCCAAGCAGGTCTTGAAGCTGAAACAACAGCATGGGTACCATTCCCTCTAGGCCCTAATAACACAGATGGCCGCAACTCTGAAAGCGGCGGCCGCGGCGGTGCTGCTATTATGGCTATGGCAGAAGACCCACACTACCTTCTTTGGATTATTGACCAATTACACCACTGGCCAGGCGACGAGTGGTATGAAATGGAATATTCTGCTGACCTTGAGTGGGCAAGAAGATTTATGGCAACCGAAGCCGATGTTCAAAGAATTTACCAAGTTGGTGTTAGAGGACAACGCATGGATCTTGGCTACAGAGCAGGTATTACTGGTGGATTCCATCAAGACATGGTAAACTCATGGTGGTTTGGTGAAATGACCGTAGCACAATCTGTAGAATATTGGTTTGCAGAAAGGCAAGCAATGGCTGACGAATTCTTTGCTGGTTGGACACCTGGTGGCCATGAGGCAGCAGGCGTTTCAGTTGGAGCTGGCAGATAAATAGTGCCCGACAAAACACGATAATGTAAAAAGCCCTTGATGTAGGGAAATGAGTATGTTAAACCCCTGCTTCAGATTTAATTGAGGCAGGGGTTTATAATAATTTAGGAGGAATAAAATGAAAAATAAAATCAAATTTTTACTCGCCGCCATGTTAGTAATGGCTCTTACAGTACCGCTATTTACTGCTTGTCGTGAGCCTGAACAACCACCTGCTGCAACGACAACCACAACGACGACGACACAGCCGACAACAACAGCACAACCTGGTGATACTACACCGCCACCGCCAGAGCCAGTAAGCTTCCCTGATTTGGGCGGCCGCGTAGTTCGCGCTGCTACAATCGAAGGCGGTATGTTTGGCTGGGTAGGAGGGTCATTATCGGTAGACCATGAAATCCCATATCCAGACCCAGAAAGCGGCAACTATCACAGAATGCGCTTAATGTGGGACAACGCACGCCGTGTAGAAGAAGAATTTAATATTGTAATTGACCCGCACCGCATGGTAACAGCTGATGCACAACCTTTAGCACGTTTGACTACAGCTTTCTTAGCAGGTGAAATTTATGCCGATATTATTGATGGCGGCGTAGGTCAAGTTTTCCAAATAATGGTGGCTGGTTATATTCAATCGCTTACCAATTTGGCCAACGAGCTACCTGTTGAACTTGATTTTATGACCAACCAGCACTGGACATGGCCATGGATGGAAATTGACGGTCATGTTTGGGGTATTGGCCGCCCATTGCCTGTAATGAACAATCACGGTCTTTTTGTAAACTTTGATATTATCGAGGCATTTGGTGCTCCAAACCCTGTAGAGCTGTATGAAAGAGGCCAGTGGACTTGGGATGCAATGCGCGAAATTATGGCAATGACCACCGCAGACACAACAGGTGACGGCCAAATAGACACTTTTGGTATATCCGGTAACTTAAATGACCTTATTCGCCATATGATAATTGCTAACGATGCTCATATGGTTGACCCTGTTACACTAGAATTTGCCTATAACACACCTGAAACTATGGCTGCTTTGGACTTTGTTTATGATATTATAGCCAATGGCTGGTGGATGCCAGGCGACCCAGACCATGAGGCACCTGCCAGGGGCAGCGCACCTAACTCACGTATATGGGAGGAAGGCCGTACTGCGCTTGGTATAGCCACAGCATCCAATATTGGTCATGCTGTTAACGCCGGTACTACCGAAAACTTTACCTTTATGCCATTCCCACTTGGGCCTAACAACACATCCGGCCACAATTACGAAGGCGGCGGACGTAATGCGGTAATGATTCCAAGAGGTGTAGAAGATGCTCACTACATGTTATGGATTCTTCAAGAATTGTTCTCATGGCCTGGCGATGAGTGGTATGAAATGGAATTTACTGCCGACCTTGAGTGGGCAAGAAGATTTATGCCAACCGAAGACGGCGTTCAAAGAATTTTTAATGCCGGACTTCATGGTAGAACTTCAGATCTTGGCTCACTTGCCGGTCTTGTAGGCGGCCTAAATAACAATATGGTAGATGCCTGGTGGCGCGGTGAAATGACCGTAGCACAATCTGTAGAATACTGGCGTCAAGAAAGACAAGATGCTATCGATAACTTCTTCAGCAACTGGGAGAGAATGATCGATTAATTAAATTGCTATAAGGAGCTGTCTTCTGGTGAGACAGCTCCTTTTGTATTTGCTTTGGCGCAATTTTATCATTATTATGACTAAATAAGGTACAAATTTTGCCTGAATTCTATCCAAATTTTATCGTTATTTGGATAAAATTCAGATAAATTATTTTTCTTTGTGAAAATATTTACAAATTTACTGTCTACTTGACAGGGGGGCGCTTCAAATTTCCTTGGCGAGGCAGCATTTTAGGCTAAAACTCGGCAAATTGTTAAATATCATCCACAATTCGGTGGTATTTTCCCATAAATTGCTAGGTGTATTTGTATTTACAAATCAGATAAAGTTAGATATAATTCCGCTATACCTAATTTTCACATGCATTTTGAGTAAGTTTTTTTGGACACTCTACATAGCAATTTTTTAGTGCTATACCATAAGAAAGGAAAGTGGATGGTATGTTTTACTACTGTTTGGTAGTACTGTTAAACTGTATTATTGAGCCTTTTGGCGGTGGTGGTTTCCCAGGAAGTATTGAACCACCGGAGGGTGATGGATAAGACTTAAAATGCAGACTTCTATGCGCGGGGCAGCTGTATTGGCTGCCTTACATAGCACTATATTCACTATTAACTAGGAGGTCGATTATGAAAATCGAACATACAAGAGAGAGTCTGGTAAAAAGATACTATTCATTAAAAAGCACTAGTGAAATGCCCAAATTGAACGCATTAATCACCGATATAGAAAAATATATTCCTGAAGTAGGTTCTGACAAGGAGTTGGAGTATCTCTTGTTGGTGTTAAAAGCGTATAAATCGGATTATTATGACAATAACTTTAGCAAATGTTGTGAAATGGTGCTTCCTATTTTTGAAAGCTTGCAGGATGTTAGAAATTTAAGTTTTTTCGGTATTTCAATTCTTGCCCAAGTTGTCAATTATAATGTAGATTACAACAGGTCTATAACTTTGGCACATGAAATTATGGACACCCTAAAAAAAGAGCATTCTCATGAGAGAAGTTATTTAGGGGTTACGTTCGTAGTTGTGGAGAACATGACCCTGCGCCTGCTGCGTGCAAAATATAGCACTACCACTGCCAAGCATAAGGAAATTAATGCCCAATTCTCACACTTCTTAGGTATTGCCATTGATATGAGTGTGAAATACAACCTACCTGCAAACAAAGCTGTGTTTCTGGTACGCGACGGTGTGTACAATGCCAACTACGACCAAATTCGTGAGAATTTAGCATGGTTACACAAGGCTCCTGGCGAGTCTAGAAGGTACAAAACAACAATTGACGAGATTGGGGAGTATATCCAGCACCTGGAAGATGATAAAATAGGCAATGCCCTTATAAACTGCCTAATTGGGTTTAATGCTAAAAAGCAAAGAGAGCTTTTAAAGCTTACCCAAGATGATATAGCAGATGCTTTAGAAACAGAGCGGAATGTTGTTAACCAAATAGAGCGGGGCGAAACAGGTACCAGCTATGAGCGGTTGGCCAAGCTTAGAAAAGTGCTGCTTGTAGATTACAACTATCTTTTTGGCATTACTGATAACGCAGAAGAAGATATGAGGATACACACGATACATCAAATGCTGACGGATATTCCCAGTGAATATCTGCAAGATGTGCAGGATTGTATCAAATCGATATTAAAGATTGCCACAAAAGGTGCGGAAGAATAAAAGCTAAGAGGTTGTCTCGCTAAGCCAAAAAACTTAACGGGACAACCTCTTTTAGTTATCGAACATACCCTAATGGGGTGCATATTTTTCTGATGAATAATCTCCTATTTTTTTGCCTATATCTTTGCCGTTGTTTGGTAGTTTATGCCTGCGCCGCAGCCAATTTTCTATTACAGCGCGTTCCTCAGGGGTTGCATGTGGCGGCAGGAAGTCTGGTACAGTAGACTGCATGGCTAGAGTAGGCTCATATTTGTTGTCATATTTTTCTATAACCACCAGGGTACCTGCCGCCATGTCGCCTATTCGTTTGTGTTTTTTAGAGAAGATTATTGCGAACATGCCTACATACAATATATCCAGTGACGAGCGCATGATTCCGCGTATTAATGATTGAGTAAATTCTATCGGCTGGCCGTTGTCGCGTATTGCGCGAAGGCCGAAGAGCCGCTTGCCTAAAGTTTGGCCATTCATTGTCATTTCGCAAACTATGAAGTACCCGAAGTAGATAACGAATGCTACAACAATCATTATGGCCATAATTATGCTGCTGCGTATTGGGGTACCCAGTTCGGTTAATTGATAGTTGATACCAAATAAGACGCCGAAGAATAGGGATACTGCCAGAATCTGAATTAAACTGTCTATGATTAATGCCGCCGTGCGTGACCCTGCACCGGCTAACTTATATTCGATTTCTATATTGGATGGGGTTATTATTGTAATGGTTTTCATGATTGATTTCACTCCTTTCATACTTGATTCCATTCCTTCCAGTCGGGCAAAGCCCTCCTTGCGGAAGGCAGAAATAATTTGATGAAAAAAGGAAGTTCGTCTTTTTTCATACTTTACCTTGTCGCCTGTAGGTACCGGTTAACTGCCGATACTGTAAATTGCTCTGCGGCACTTTCTACGCTGGGTATGCCCATGACGTTTAGTTTGCGGATTATTGTGCGGCGTTCGGTATGAAATTCTTGGGCGGTTTGCTTTAGCATTTTGTCGTAGGGCTTTGTAGAATCCGGGGCTTCGGCCATAGCGGTTAATGCCTCGTTTTCCAGGAATACGACTATAGGCATGTGCCGTCTTTTTAATATGGCAATGTGTGCAATCAGGTCTTCCGCTTCTTCCAAAATCTCGAAATCTGTGAATATGAAGACTAGACTGCGGCGTTTTTGCCTTTCGCATAATGACTGAAATGCGCCTTCGTAGTTGGCGGTTTGGCGGTTTTCTGCTATGTGATAGAGTGTTTCCATAAAATTGTTACGGTGAAGCGCACCTTGCCCGGGTGCGATATGTGCCCTAATTTGGGAGTCGAACACCAAAAGACCGGCTTTGTCGCCCTGCTGGTTTACGATATCGGATAAAACAAGTGCTGCATTTATAGCATAGTCCAATTTTTTGAAGCCGTTTACGGTGTAGCTCATAGGCCGCCCCGTGTCAAGCAAAATATATACGGGCTGGTCACGTTCGATTTGGTATTGGTTTAACATGAGCTTATCTTCCCGCGCGGTTGCCGCCCAGTTAATTTTGCGGTAATCGTCGCCCTCAACATATGAGCGCAGGCTTTCAAAGTCGGCTCCTGTACCGTATTGACGGATGTTTTTTTCGCCTTTTGGAAGCAAGCGGTTTTTTTGCATCATTAGGCGGTATTTGCTTAAATCTTTTACATTGGGGTAGACCATGTATCTGGCGGGGCAGGGTAGTGTTGCATGTTTTATGCACAACCCCAAAGGGCCTTTGTAGCGTAAATATACTTTGCCGGAATCGAAACTACCGCGCTTTGTGGGAACTACAGTATAGGAAAATGCTTGTTCTTTACCCTGCGGTATATTGTGGGTTAGGTTGCGTTCAGTTACGGTAAAATGCCGCAGAATTTCGTCCTTACCCTCTATCTTCAGCATTTGGCGGTACGTGTTTTTTACGTAAAATGTAATGGTGTTCTCGGTTTTGAAATATAGCTTTTGTTCACTTTCGCGGTAGACTTTTAGATTGTCTGCGCTTGGGGTTAGAATAGCATCCAGACCCAGCAAACCAAGGGATAATAGGTTCCAAAATAAAAAGATTGGAGCATGTAAGTTGAATGGCCATGCTGCAATGGTTAGAATGATGCCTAGGGCGGTCAGATATATATAGTTTCTTGTTACGCTCATTATGGAACCTCCTGTCCATTAGTATTAGTGCAAAAGCCGACCTTACCGGGGTGCTTTAACCTGGGAAAGAATGCCCTCTATCACTTGGTCGGTGGTTATTCCTTCTATTTCTGCTTCCGGCCTTAGCATTATGCGGTGGCGCAGCACCGGAATGGCTAAAAAGTGAACGTCGTCAGGGATAACAAAATCGCGCCCTTGTAGCGCTGCGTATGCTTTTGAGGCCATTAGTAACGCTACATTGCCGCGCGGGCTTGACCCAAACTGAACCGCGCCAATACGCCTGGTCGTTTCTACTACACTTACGATGTAGTTGAAAATGCCGTCTTCAACAGCTACGTTTTGTATCTCTTGTCTGGCTTGTGCAATATCGGCGGCGCTACAAACCGGCATCAGGTCATCCAGTTGGCTTGGGTTAATACCCTGATGATACATTTCCAGCATTTGTTTTTCTGCCGCAACGCCGGGGTAGGTGATGTTTAACTTCATCATAAAACGGTCTGTTAATGCTTCGGGCAGGGGATATGTGCCTTCGTATTCAAGCGGGTTTTGTGTTGCCATTACAAAGAACGGCTCGTTGAGTTGGTGGGTTTGTCCGTCTATGGTTATGGCGCGTTCTTCCATGACCTCTAGCAGGGCAGATTGAGTTTTTGGGGGGGTGCGGTTTATCTCGTCTGCCAAAAATAGTTGTGTGAATAATGGGCCCTTACGCAACTCAAATTCCGTTGTACGCTGGTTAAACACTTTTGTACCCAAAATATCCGATGGCATTATGTCAGATGTAAATTGTACGCGCTTGCATGTGACATTCATTAACCTGGCCATGGTTTTTGCCCAAAGGGTTTTGGCAAGGCCCGGTACGCCCTCGATTAACACGTGCCCGCCTGCAAACATGGCGGTTAGGGCTAGGTCTGTTAACTCTTCTTGGTTTAAGACCCGGCTGTTTAGCTCGGTTTTTATACTGCTTGAAAGGTTTTTAACCATCATTGTTTTTTCTTCCTTCCGGTTTTTTTCCGATTTTCATATATAATCGCGTAAGTGCGTGTACATGCTCATTTTCCATGCGTTCATGTTCTTCATAATACGGTACGGTATTACCAAAACGTTTGCCCAAATGCCATACTATTATTATCCCCACAATGCCGAGTTGTATAAAAACCAGACGAACAACGAGCGGTAGTCTTACGAAAAGGTTGTCCGCTTCTCTTGCACCGTGATAATATTCGCCAAATCGGATTCTATTTGCATCCCATGCAGATAACACAGAGTGTATTGCTGTGCCGGTATTTGCATTGCCGGCCATATTTCTATTTGTTATTTCATTTGCGCGCCCTGTTACCACGCTGCCCCGCCCAAATTCGTATACCGTAAGGTTGCCATAACGTATGCCTTGCACGGGGATTAGTATATCAAGAACTGTAGGGTAATCATTTTGCAGGAAAATAAGCCTGCCGCCAATTCCTATCCATGCAAGAATTTCTTCTACATCCGAAATATCAAAATATTCGGGTTGGATAATAATATATGCGTCGTCAATACTTGTTTGTAAATTTAAAGGCCTGCGGCTAGCACTAACAGGGTAGCCCATATGCTGCAATGTGTCGAAAAGCAAGCTTGCGCCATGCACCCCTGTAGAGGACGAAACGAAGGGAAGCTCGTCTTCGCTACGGTCAAATACATACAGTACCACAGCGGCAATTATTACAATTATAGCCGGAAGCAAAAGACCCGACCGCTTACGCATTTGTATCACCACTTAACAGGATAGAATTTACGGCATTTGTGAAATTTTCATATGCCGAATCGTTTATATCTTTGTACCCAAACCACGTAAGGTGAAAAGCCTCGGCCATACATTCAAATTGCGGGATTAGGGTAGGGGATGTCTCTTTTATCTGCCGCAGAATTACAGCATTGGTTGCAGACGGCTTGATTTCGATAATGTTTTTTTCGTTTAAAAAAAGCAATGCCGCAATGTACCTGTAACGGATGGAAAGCCGTCTGGTATCGGCATTATCGCTTAGTTTTATAAGTTCCGTAACAGTGTAATTTTTCTTGGTCAGTTCTTCAAAAATATCGGAAAGGTCGTGATGTTCGGCTTTAGATGTGTTGCGCAATGTACGGTAAATGACTATCCCCGCCACAATGGCAATAATGATACCAACCGCAATAAAAGATATAGAAAGTATGCTAAGGTCGTACTCGGCCTCACTTGGCTCAAAATTAAAATTGAAATTTAGGTTTGATAAAAAATCTGTGAGTACATCATTTACCCATTCCATCATAGAAGCTCTTACGTCTGCGCGCCGCCCTGTAAGCCAGTCGTAACGGGAAGTTTGCAAAACTTCGTTCATAGCCTCGTAAAAAGTCATACTCATAGCGATAACCTTCCAAGGCTTATTTCGATATCTAAACCTTCCTTTTTTATGCGCTGGTTAAAGTACAATGTTGCGTGAAAAACGCCGCTAAGCGGCATGGCTGCAAATGCAACCGCGAAAGATAATAGGCTGGTTATCATTGCGGTAATAAGGGTTACAGACGTAGTAATAACGGCACTAAAGCTTAACATTTCCATAAGCAATGTTACCAGCATACTTACCAGAGATAATCCACCTTGGATAGAATATGCCAATACAGTTGAGACTAGAAACCACAGAATGCGCATACCCAATAGCTTCCAATATTCGCCTTTTATCAAGTCCCAAGAGCGGAAAAGTGCGCTAAAGAACGTCTTTTGTTCAAAAACAGATACGGCAACAGCCAATGAAAAAAGATGGGCAAGCAATAAGTATGCCGCTACTAAGACCAGGACAAAGCCCAAAATTACAGCAAGCCACGCATTATGTAATGAGCCTGCACCTTCTACAAGCGTGTAAATTAATAGCGCAATAGCCCCGGCAAAGGGTAGAGCGACAATTATCTGGGCTATAAGCGTAAAAAACACGCGTACTGCTACACGTGGTACTTGTCCAACATCCAGTCTCACTTTATGGCCATAAAATGCCTGACGTGAAAGTAAAATATGCCCGGCCGAGGCAGCAGCAGACCAAAACAAATAAACAGGCAGCAAGATTGCGCCAACAATCAAAAGAATACCAATGACAGCACTATCTGCAGGCGATATCGCCACCAGATAAAGGATAGCGCTACCCGCAACAAGGCTTGCAACCATAAAAGCCATGAAAAAAATAATCCCAAGAATGGCGGCAAATGCAAGCTGCGGCCAAAACGATTTTTTGTATACATAAATGGAACGATCCATAAGCTCTGCTGCGGTCATTGGATAAAAGTCGTTCTGCACGTAACAAAGCACCTCCCTTGCTAAAAATCGACTTTATAACTATATCACTAAAATGAATAAAATGCTAGGGCTTGTTCGGACTTGCTTGCACAGCCGCATGGCATGTATAAATGAGTTTCCGTGGAAGTCTATTTGTAGTATACTATGTACATCCCATAATTGATCCCCCGATTAAAGTTTGCCTTGCAAACTCTAATCACCCCCTTAGAAAGGGGGATTGTGACACCAGCCTATGGAAAGGTTTAATTGGTGTCACAATATCATAAAAGGAGCTTAATATGAGACGTGAGTTGCATTATTTCGACATATACCCTAAGGTTGTCCCTACGGGTAAAGAATCTGTAGTAACTGTGAAATTTTTGGAAAAACGCTACATGCCGGAAGATGGCGCGGCCGTTCATGTTAAAATTATACCCATGACCCAAATCGCAAGCGGCGCAGAAGGTTATATGATAAAGGAAGTGGCTATAAAAGACGGCGTTTTGTCGTTTAGCCACATGTTCGAAAAAGAGCAGGAACACGGTATTTATGTTCATATAAATGACGAAGAATTTGCTCGGCTTGCGGTTTATGCAGTGGATTCCGATTTATATGAATTAACGCCGCTTAAAGGTGATTTTCATGTGCATTCCACTTGGTCTGACGGAAAGGAATCCCCGGAAGCGGTAGTTGCATATTACCGCGAAGCCGGATACGACTTTACAGCGCTTACAGACCATCGTATGTACAAAAGTTCCTTGGTTGCCCAGGATTTTTACAAGGATGTTAAAATTGATTTGAATATCGTTGCCGGGGAAGAAATACATGCGCCTGGTAATAACATCCATGTAGTCAATTTTGGCGGGGAATATAGCATAAATGAAATGTTTCAAAATGACCCCGATGGATATAGGGCAGAAGTTGACGAAATTATAAAAAATCTTGATCCATCCATCGTTTTTGATAACGACGATGAAAAGTATAAATATGCATCGTGTTTATGGGTTTACGGCAAAATTAGGGAGGCCAACGGGCTTGCAATTTTCCCGCATCCGCACTGGAATATTAAAGCGTACAATGTAAGGGACAGTGTTACACGTTTGCAATTTGCCAATAAATGTTTCGATGCATTTGAACTGGTTGGCGGGCAAACGGCAATTGAAAATAATATGCAGCTGGCCTTTTATTATGCGGCGTGTAAGGATGGGTATGGAGATGTGCCCATTCTGGGTTGCAGCGATAGCCATGGCACAATTTACGAAAAATTTGAAGGTAGTAACTTACCGGGGAAAAATGGCCCTGCATATCCTTTTACCGATTTTTATACAATCGTGTTTGCCGTCTGCAACACAAAAGACGATATTATCGCCGCCGTTAAAAATAAAAATACAGTGGCTGTAGAAACTTACCAGGGCGGCCCTCCAAGAGTTCATGGAGATTACCGGCTTGTAAGCTATGCGCTATTTTTAATGAGTGAGTACTTTCCGCTGCATGGCGAAATTTGCCGTGAAGAGGGACGATTGATGCGCCAGTTGGCATACAACAGGGGTGAAAGCGATGCAAAATTAAACTTGGAAAAGCTATCAGGCAGAGCCGCTAAAATGGCGCGCAAATATTTCACCGGTTCTATGAAAAAATGACAGAATGCGGCATTGAAGGCAATATAAAAAAAATCATTGATAGCCGTACCATATGGCTGTTATTTGGGCTTTGCTGGGCAGTATATTTCATCAGTTATATAGGCCGCATGAATTATTCTGCCGCAATGCCAGATATAATCAGCAGCGGCTGGCTTACCATTACGCAGGCTGGCAGTTTAAGTACAGTTTTTTTTATATGTTATGCCGGAGGCCAGTTTATAAATGGTTTTTTAGGTGACCGTATTAAACCGGAAAATCTTGTTTTTGCCGGACTTAGCTTGTCTGCTGTTGCAAATATGCTTATCCCCTTTGCGCCCGGTTATGCATTTGCTTTGCTGTTTTGGGCAATAAACGGTTATGTGCTATCCATGCTTTGGCCGCCGATTATTCGCATATTTGCGGACATGCTGGACGAAAGAACAATGGTGAAGTGCGGGATTCATATCACATCATCAATGGCGGCAGGAAGCTTGTGCGCGTATTTGCTTGCATCTGTGATGATTAGGCTGTTGGGTTGGAGAGCAATGTTTTTTGCCGCGTCTGTTTTGCTTTTTATTACAAGTATTGTTTGGCGTTTAGTTTTTGCTCGCATAAAAAAACGCCGCGAAAAATACGGCGTTACTTATACTTTGGCGGCTTCCGAGCCGGAAAAAGATTCCAAACCCGCAAGCTCCCAAAGCGGCTTTATTCGATATTTATTGGGCTCCGGCATCTTTGTTTTACTACTGCCTGTTGCCATACATGGCGCAATAAAAGATGGTGTCACTGCATGGATTCCCACTATGCTGGCTCAAACGTTTACAGTGCCTGCATATACGGCAGTTTTGGCAGTTTCCATACTGCCTATATTCAACCTTTCCGGTGCATATATGGCAGGTTT
>Ga0131853_10002814_pt1 | contig 31202 bp, 30 predicted proteins | sample TergutLab28metaG_FD_92764 | JGI IMG/M metagenome (GOLD analysis project Ga0131853, IMG submission 92764) | Labiotermes labralis P1 segment gut microbial communities from Petit-Saut dam, French Guiana - Lab288 P1 (version 2) (version 2) | ecosystem: Host-associated > Arthropoda: Insects >... | reverse complement strand
GAAGTAGAAAGCCAGAACACTAAATAGGCTCTATGTAGTAGACGGAGAGAGAAGGCATTCACGACACAACGCTTGTTTTGCGGGGTTCGTATGGAGATATTAGTGAAGTTCTCTGCTTCTCCGGACGAAAGAAGCTCCGTTAATGGTGTTAAACCGAAACGGAGTTTTTTTGTACATCTTTAAAATGTGATGGTGCTTTTGAATCTAAGCCGTTGCCGCCATATGGCAATATGCTGCTAAGGTATTGGATTAGTATTTTATAAATTAAGATATATAAAAAAATATAGCATAAAAAGGCAGAAATAAAACTTTCCGCCTTTTTTATGCTATATAGTTCGATTAAAGCTTAATTATCCGACTAACGCCAAATAGAAATGAGCGATAATTGCAGAGCCTAAATAAGTACCTGCAAAAGCTAATAATGTAATAACAACAATGCCGAGGCCTTGCTGCTTAAATGTTTTAAGATCTTTTCCTAAAGAGATGCCGGCATAAGCAAGTATTGGAGTAGCCAAAGGCAGAAGCCCAACTCTTGCGTTTGCGACAGCGAACTCAGCCGCTCCTGGAACTCCCGGTATGCTTAAAATTATACCAATTATCGAAATATAAACGATGATAGGCAGATTGATTTTTGTTTTTGAAGTTATGAAATCATAAATAATACATCCAAGCAGTATCGGAATGAACATCATTAAAATTGCCAAAGCCGAATCCAAAATGCTGACTTGCGCAATGTTAGGGTTGCGGCCTGTTGCGATAAAGTTGCCAATCGTGCCAAACACACCCGAAAAACCAAGAACTTTTAAGCGAAGTGCCCAAGTAGCCTTTAAATCAGCTTTAGGAGCTTCTTCTTTCTCTTCTTTTTTCGTAGCGGCTTCAGGAACATACTCAATAACTTCGATGCCTTTTTTTGCCATTCTTTTTCTGAATCTTTCTTCACCGTTCATAACTTTATACATCCAAGCACAGACAGGGAGAGTGATAAACATTGAGAAGTAGATTCCCGTTGCATTTGTAATTATGTTAGAAGTGGCGGCAACGGCCGACAACTCCTCCCACCTATCGGGATAAGCAAACTCCATAGGGGCTAAAAACGCCGCCATCATAGAAGCTGAGCCTGAACCCGCGCCCATTGCAAGAGCGATAGGGTTAAATATACCAAGTCCAACGACTATAGAAGCTAGAATAGCGCAGAAAATAGTACCAAGAACAGTACCTACGACATACGCGCCCATAACGCCTTGACCTTGAGGTGAGTCTAAGCCGTACATGGAGCTTACGACAGCAATGGAAGGCTCGCGAGACTTAGAAAAGCTTGCGCCGATAGACTGCTTGCCCATGCTGAATACAAATATCGCAATAGGCATAGCAAAAAGAGCGGTTCCCAAGTTGCCGAACTCTTGAAGTATAAACGCAGGGCCAGCTTCAATCAAAGCCGGAAGGTTAGGGCCTATACCGATTGCAAGTTTTGATATAAGCCACATAGTAGCAATACCTATGTATGGGCCGGCGGCATTAACAGTACCTTTGTCCAAAAGCTTAAGCAGATATGCAATAATTCCAAGTATCATAGCATATAGCATGGGGAAAAGCACAAAGGTTATCGGCATACCCAAAATGTTAAACGGCCCTACCACATAGTTTCCGATAAGCTCTGCAATTATTACAAAAATAATAGCAAATACGTGCACTTTCCAATCAGTTAAAAATTTTGTCAAAATATCTCTCCTCTCATTCTGCCAATTGCCTGAACGCACCCAATTGCAAGTAGGCGCTAAAAACTCTTAAATTCTCTTTACGTATCCTCTCTCGCAGTATTTTATCAATGAAAGAATTTTAGCATAGCAGTCAAATACTGTCAACGAGGCTAATAAAATTTATTCATATTTTATTTACAACTTTGACAAATTATGATACCTTTAACATATGGAGTTGGTTCTTTAATAATTATAAGGGGGCTTTTATTATGAGAATAAGTAAAAGGGAGCTTAAGAAGCGTGCTATCGAAGAGATTGACAAAAAGAAAGATGAAATTATTGCTATAGCGGATTCAATTTTTAACGAACCTGAACTTGGTTATAAAGAATTTAAAACTGCCGAAAAGGTGAAAAAGGTTTTTGATGAGTTAGGTTATAAGTATAGAGATGAAGTAGGTATAACGGGTGTTGTGGCTCCGCTTAAAGGTAAAGAATCTAAGGCAAGGGTGTCTGTTATGGGTGAGCTTGACGCGGTTGTAGTACCGAATCACCCATGCGCAAATAAAGAAACAGGCGCGGCGCATGCTTGCGTTCATAACGGTATGATTGCCGCTTTAATGGGCGTTGCATATGCTCTTAAAGATACGGGAATTATGGAAGAGCTTTCGGGAGATGTAGTTCTTATGGCAGTTCCGGCTGAGGAATTTGTCGAGATTGAATATCGCAAAAACTTAATTGACGAAGGCAAAATTTCTTTCGTCGGGGGCAAGCAGGAATTTATCAAGCTTGGAGAGCTCGATGATATTGACATGGTTTTAATGCACCATAACGAAAACGACAGGGATGGCGGAGTTCGGGCATGTGCGGGATATACCTCTAACGGATTTTTGGGCAAGCTTATTACATATCACGGCAAAGCTGCGCACTCAGGCGGCGCGCCCCATCTTGGAATAAACGCGCTTAACGCGGCTAATTTAGGGCTTAGCGCAATAGCTATGCAAAGAGAAACTTTCCAAGATGGCGACTATATCCGGATTCACCCAATTATTACAAAAGGCGGCGACCTTGTAAATGTTGTACCGGATGAAGTAAAAATAGAAACTTATGTAAGAGGTGCGAGAGTAGACGCGATTTTAGACGCTAATATGAAAACGGACAGAGCTTTAAAAGCGGGAGCTGATGCCGTTGGCGCGACTGTTACTATTAGAGACCTTCCGGGCTATCTGCCGTTTAATATGAGCAAAGACTTGATGGATTTATGCTATGCAAATCAAGTTCAGCTTCTCGGCGAAGATAAAGTAATGTATGAAGCTCCTATGATGGCCGGCTCAATTGACGCAGGGGATGTTTCTATGATTATGCCTATGCTTCACTGCGGTTTTGGGGGTGTTGAAGGCGCGTTTCACTCAGCTGATCTTAAAGTAGTGGACAAAGAAGTAGCTTATATAGACGCGGCAAAATGCCTTGTTATGACGGTTATAGACCTTCTTGCCGATGACGCAGAAGAAGCGCTTAAAGTTAAGGCAAATTACAAGGCGCCTATGACTAAAGAACAATACCTTAAAGAATGGGGCAGAATGTAAAATATATAACCATGCTGATAACGGCTGAAATAAGCTTTGTAAGTTCTGAGCCCCCATTTTTATAAATGGGGGCTATTTATATATTATACAGCTACATCGGCTTTAGGACGCTTCCTCGTGCCGATTAAATACCAAACAAGTACGACTGTTCCTCTTGCGAATGCGCCTATCGTCATGCCAATCCATACGCCGTTTAGTCCGAGCTCTGTTCTTGAAAGGAAAAACGCAAGAGGAACCCGAAGCGCGTTACACGTTATGCTTGAAATCGAAGGAGGAATTGTTTTACCTGTTCCACGGAATGCGCCTGCGGCAACTGATTCGATGCTGCCTGTTATTTGGCACATAGCTAGGATTTTTAAATACTCCGAGCCGATTCTTACAAGCTCAGGTTCTTGCAAAAATATCGAGAATAGAAACCCGCCGCCGAAAAATAAAATCGCTGTTACGATTACGCCCCAAATGAACATCGCCCAAAACGACATTTTAAAACCCTTATGTATTCTTGACCAATTACCTGCGCCGAAGTTTTGACCGACAAATGCCGTAACAGCCGTTCCGAACCCGCCGCCTAAAAGCCACGAAAGTGACTCAATCTGCCCGCCGACACGCATTACTGCAACCGCTCCCGAACCAAATCCTTCCGCGACGATTCTCGTAACTGACATTGATAAGACTGTAAAAAACATGCTTTCAAGTGCTATCGGCAGGCACCATTTCACTATATTCATGATCTTTTCTTTTTCAGGGACTACAAAAAATTTATATTCACCAAAAGGGCGGCCTTTGCTCTTTTTAAGCGCAACTACCATAATTATTAAGGCAGTCCATTGCGCGATAGGCGTTGCAACCGCCGCGCCGACAATGCCCATATTAAATATGAAAATAAAAATAGGACTTAAGATCATGTTAATTATAAATCCTATGGAGCTCGCTATAAATGGAAGCCTTGAATTGCCTGACCCATTGAATGTTCCGCCTATTGCCCAAGAAATAAACACAGCAGGCATCCCAAATCCGACGATTGCTAAATATGTAGCCGCATCCCGCGCGACATGCGCTTCGGGGATTGCAAAGACAGATATAAGTGCGGGGCTGAAAAATATCGCCATAAGCCCGCTGAAAGTCCCAAGTACAGCAGAGAGAGATATCGCGCTTTGTGAAAAGCGTTTCGCACTTTCCGTGTCTCCCTTGCCCAAGTTCTGTGAAACGCCGATTTCTGCACCCATCCTCCCGATGAGCATTAGCGCCATCGAAAGCCACATAAACATGCCGGCAGAGCCTGATGCCGCAACGGCATCTTCTCCATTTGGAAGCCGGCCAAGCCAAAACATATCTGTCAGATTATAAGCCATGCCAAGAAGCTGCATACCCATTATCGGCATAGCGACAAGCAGTAATTTATCAAGTATGCCGCCGTTTGTTAAGTCATATTTTTTCGTCATTTTTACCCTCCCTATAATTCAGCATGATTTCATTGTATAGAGAGTGTTATCAATTCTCCAAACACATCTTTTGCCGCCGCGGAAGCGGCCATTAAAAATCCCGGTTCATATTGTTTTGTTTTAAAAGTGTCAACCGCTTCTTCATACATTTTAATGAATGAATCATATTCCGCTTCGAAACTTTCGCCGTAAAGCGGCTCAAATACTGATTTTATTTGATCAAGTGAATAGACATCTTTCAAAATATGTATAATCGTAAGCGCACAGATATGCAGCTTGCCATAATGCCTTTTACCTATTAAAGGCGGCAAAGCCCCGCTTTTTAAGTAATGCTGAATCATAGTTTTTGTAAAGATTATATTTTGCTTTTCGAAAAACATTACAACTTGTGAAAGGGTCATTTCGCTTTTATATCCCATAAAAGCTTTAACAGGGTTTATAAACTCGTTTTTCATAATTTATCACATCTTTCAAAAAGTTCGTCAAGGTATGGGAAATAATCCCGTCCGATAAATTCGCCCGATTCAATCATTTGAAGGATTTTATGTTTATCTGCTAAAATTGCATCGCATGTTTCGCCTTCCTGAAAAATGACACCACCTATGTCAATATTCTGTTTAAAAAGCCACGCATTATAAATATTGTTTGAATCATCATCTTCAAGCTTAAATTCCCACAACATTTCGCCGCTTTTCGGGTCAAGAGTTATTCCAAGCTCTTCTTTGACTTCTTTTAACGCAGTCTGAAGACTTGTATGCCCCGAAACAGCTGCCCCACCCGTGCATTCCCACATATTCGGGTAGCTTTTATTGGGCGTTCGCTTTGAAACAAGAAACTGCCCGCTACTGTTTACAACCCAAACATGCACGACAAGATGATACTCTCCCTTTGGAAGAGGTATACCGCAGCCACGCTCATACAGCTTGCCTGTTTTATTACCATTTTCATCCAATATATCCCACAATTCCGCCAACTTTTACACTCCTGTATGCCCAAATCCTCCTGAGCCTCTTTCTGTTTTATCAAGCGCTTCTACTTCTACCTCTATAAAATCAGCCGTAACAACGGTATTTATAACCATCTGAGCAATCCGGTCGCCGCGCTTAATTTTATAATCCGCTTTTCCAAGATTAATTAAAATTGTGCAAACTTCGCCTCGGTAATCCGAATCAATCGTGCCGGGCGCGTTTAAAACAGTAATACCAAACTTGGCCGCCAACCCGCTCCTCGGACGGATTTGAACTTCATAACCAATCGGAATGCTTATTGAAACGCCTGTCGGCACAATTTGAACTTCGCCCTTTTTTAAGACAAGCTCATCATTAACTTTAGCATAAAGGTCAATTCCGGCCGCACCGGCGCTCATCCGCGCCGGAAGAGGCAAATCTTTTGCGTCGTCGGTTTTTATAATTTTGAAAAGATTACTTTGCATACGCTTTCCCCCAAGATAATATTATACTGCTTTTGAGTTGAAATGACAAGACTTGCATAATCCTTTTTAAACCGCGCAAAATAATTGACATATGTGACTGAGGAGCTGATGAGTTTGACATTAATTTCTTTGGCGATTGCGCCTATACTCATTTGTGCGTTTTATATTTTTATTCGTGATAAATATGAAAAAGAGCCTATCAGATTGCTTGTTTTGGGTTTGTTTTACGGAGCGCTTATTACTATTCCGATTATTAAAACCGGTCAATTTTTACTGGTGTTTATTCCAAACGGCGGCGTTATGCTTGACGCGTTTTACAATTCATTTTTCATCGCGGCATTAACAGAGGAATTTTTTAAGTACACAGTACTTTTTTTTCTTGTATTTTACAACCACAACTTTAACGAAAAGTTCGACGGCATAGTTTACGCCGTTTTTATTTCACTTGGCTTTGCCGGTTTTGAAAACGTGATGTATGTTTTAAACCCTGAACTTGGCGGGTATCAAACAGCATTTGCGAGGGCGTTTGTTTCTGTGCCGGGTCACGCGCTTTTCGGCGTAACTATGGGCTATTATTTTTCGCTTATAAAATACGAGCCGAAAAACAAGGTTAAATATGCGATACTGGCATTTTTCGTGCCATACTTAATCCACGGCGTTTATAACTTTATTTTACTATCCGGCATAACCTATATGTATGTACTATTTATTCCATTTTTATTGTATATGTGGGTTAATGGGTTTAAAAAGATGAAACATCACATTGAGCAATCACCTTTTAAAATAACTGAAAATTTATATTGAAATATTTTGGAAAAAGGGTTATACTTTTATTTATGGACGCAGGTGTCATGCCTTGCATCAATTTGGAGGAGTAATAATTATGATACTTGCTGTAAGCTGCGGAGGGGTGGTTATACACAGAGGCAAAGTCCTCTTGTTATATAAAAATCAAAACGGAAAATATATAGGTTGGGTTATGCCCAAAGGCACTAACGAGGTCGGCGAAACTTATAAGGAAACAGCAGTTAGGGAAGTTAAAGAGGAAACGCAGGTTAATGCGAAAATCGAAAAATATATCGGCAAAACCGAATATAACTTCCAAGCGGCTGATGACACGATTAAAAAAACCGTGCATTGGTACTTAATGTCGTCTGATACGTTTCATTGCAAGCCTCAAGCGGAGGAATACTTCGCTGACGCGGGTTATTACAAGCAGCATGAAGCCTATCATCTGCTTAAGTTTAATGATGAAAAGCGTATTTTACGCCGTGCTTATGCAGAATATAACAGCTTGAAACGCAAGAAATAATTAATCCATATAAATCTATAATTAAAAGGGGAGCTCAAAATGAGAATGTTTGGCGAAGACGCAGCAATTTGGAGCATGAAAGAAAAAATGGCGGATTTAACAAGACAACACAAAGTTGCAGTAATAATATTTAGCGTAGTTGGTATATTAGCTGCTTTGGCGCTTATCGCGCTTATGGTTTCAAAATTCAGCAAAAAATGCAATGATTTTGACTGCTGTGACTGTGATGATGACGAAGATTTCTTAATTTTTGATGATGAAAACTTTGAAGAAATGGGCGTTCACCACATGGAGCACGGCCTTGCAGGTGGGTCTGACGATCAGTAATAGGAAACGCACTAAACACCCTGTCGACCCAGTCGACGGGGTGTTTGTTAGGAGCTTACATATGCCAAAACTTTACAACCCCGGCTGTGCGCTTATGCTTTATAAGCCGCATTATGCCGATAAATTGCTTAAGATACTTGGAGTTAAAAAGCATGATATTTGCTGCCATCATAACCCGAATGTGGAGAGTGGCACAGAAATTATAAACACTTGCGCCGGTTGTGACAAACGTTTCGGCAGCTTATATGAAGGAGTCAGCACAATATCTCTTTGGGAAGTTATTGCTAAAGACGAGACTTTTCCGTTTCCAAATTATGATAAACTTGAGCTCTCTGTTCATGATGCTTGCCCTGTTCGCAATAGAAGTGAAGTTCATGACGCAATTCGGGAGCTGCTTAAAAAAATGAACATAAAAATAGTCGAAGCTGAAAAAATTCGCAAAAACTCAATTTGCTGCGGTGACAATTTCTATCCGTCTCTGCCTATAGAAAAAGTGCATGAAAAAATGCGTGAACGCGCAAATTCAATGCCGACGGACGATGTGTGCGTTTATTGTGTATCATGTATAAAGTCAATGAACATCGGCGGAAAACGCCCAAGGTACATACTCGATCTTCTGTTTAATGAACAAACAGAATCAAAAATCTGCGATACGGTTAAGTGGCATGAGCAGATTAATGATTATATTGAGTCAACACGGCCAATCCACTAACCTGCTATATTTAGCCGTTTATGTTGCCATCCCCCATTTTAACCTCATCCATAAGCGATTCATTTGACTCTCCGATAATCGTTGGCTCGCTAAAGCTTGGACGCATATTACCTATTGCGCCTGTCAAAAACAAAGCGTATACAATTAGCCCGCCGCCAAACAAAAGCGCAATCGGCGGACTGCTAAATAACAGAAGAAAAACCGCCAGTGACTGAAAAATAAGCGCAATCGCTCCAAGTGCGATAAGGATAGGCGCTCTTTTTGGATTTTTCGAAAATAAAATCCCCAAAACCCCAAGCAGAAGCAGATAAATGCCTACTAATGCAAAAGCGTTGCCAAGTATGCCGAATGTGCTTAAGATGTCATCCATTGAAATGCCTGCCGCTGTTATAATTTCTTCTGCATTTATTTGCTCAAGCATTTCTGCCCCACCCGAGCCGATAAAAGCAAATGACGCAAACGACATTAGAAGCGCAAGTCCTGCGAAAATTATTATAATTACTGAAGTTGCTAAAATTAGATTTCTGCCTTTTGGATGCAAAGCAATCAGCGCCTTTCTATAAGTTTTTCAAATAATCCACTTCTTTATCAGTCAAATATCTAAATTGCCCTTTGTCTAGATTTTCAAGCTTCAGCTCGCCCACTGCAACGCGCTTTAAAGCAAGCACCCTATGATCAACAGCTTCAAACATTTTTCGCACCTGTCTGTTTTTGCCTTCACGAATTGAAATTTGCACAAGGCTTGTTTGATCATCTGCTTTTATAATGCGGACTTTAGCCGGAGCGGTTTTATACGACGATATTTCGGAGGACTTATAAGGCGTTTCGATATCTCCCGATATATCAGGATTAATAACGATCCCCTCTTCAAGCCGCTTAACCTCTGAATTTAGCATTTTCCCCATCACTTTCGCTATGTACACTTTATCAATATTATGCTTAGGATGCGTCAATTTATAAACTAGATCACCGTCATTTGTCAAAAGCAAAAGGCCGGACGTGTCAAAATCAAGCCGCCCGACAGGCACAACCCGCTCTTTGACATCTTTTAAAAGCTCTAAAACGGCAGGGCGGTCAAACTGCTCTTTAACAGTTGAAACATAACCCTTCGGCTTATTAAGCATAATGTAAACTTTACGCGCTTCGGGTGAAATAATTTCGCCGTTTACTTTTACAACGTCGCTCTTTGTGTCAATTTTCGTTCCAAGCTCAATAACCTTTTTATCATTAACAAATATGGCGCCCGAGCTTATAAGCTTTTCTGAAGCTCTCCGCGACGCGACGCCGCAGTCGGCTAAGTACTTTTGAAGTCTCACTTCCATTTATGCCTACCTTCTTCTAAAATAACTAATAATATTGATTATATTAGAATAGATACTGTTTGTAAAGTGTCGATTTGTTCATTTTTTGTAACAGTCTTGACATTTGTATTATTGTACTATATACTTAATACAGTAAACATGAAAGGAGGTTAATCATCATTGGGCTTAAAGTTTGAGGCAAATAGGCCAATCTATTTACAAATAATGTCGCATATTAAAAAGCAGCTTATAAGCGGCGCTAAAAAACATGGAGACCAAATTGAATCGGTTAGGGAGCTTGCTCTTTTATATGGCGTAAATCCAAATACTATGCAAAAAGCGTTAGCAGAGCTTGAACGCGAAGGCTACTTGCACAGCGATAGATCGTCCGGGCGAAGCGTTACATGCGATGTTTCCGCGATAGAAAATCTTAAAAACTTCGAAACCAACAAAACCATTGGAACTTTTATAAAGGAGATGGCAGAACTCGGCATCGGAAAAGATGCTTTGCTTAAAAAGCTTGAGCAATATATATCCAATTAGGAGGACTTAACCAAATGAACATTGTAGAAATACAAAACCTTTCAAAGTCATACGGCGCAAACCATGCGCTTAAAGGCGTGGATCTTTCAATTCCAACAGGGAAGATCGTCGGCCTTTTAGGGCCAAATGGCAGCGGAAAGACGACTATGATTAAAATTTTAACCGGGCTTTTGCTTGATTATAGCGGTGAAGTGTTAATTGAAAGTAAGAAACCGGGGCCCGAAACATCAGTACTTGTATCATATTTACCGGATCGGCCTGTTTTACCCGTTTGGCTTAGAGTTAAAGATGCTATGAAAATGTATAAAGACTTTTATGCTGATTTTGACATGGACAGAGCCGTGAAAATGCTTGGATCAATGGGAATTGATGTTAACAAAAAAATTAAAGCGCTATCAAAAGGAATGAACGAAAAGCTGCAGTTAACGCTAACGATGAGCCGCAGGGCAAAGCTTTACATACTTGACGAGCCTATTGCGGCTGTTGATCCTGCGGCGCGCGAGTTTATAATTGATACAATACTTAAAAATTTTGATTCAGAAAGCGCAATCCTTTTGTCAACTCACTTAATAAGCGATATCGAATCTATAATCGATTACGCCATTTTCTTAAAAGAAGGCGAAATTATTTTGTCGGAAGAGGCAGAGGCTATTAGAGTGCGCGAAGAAAAGTCAATAGATCATCTGTTTCGGGAGGTATTTAAATGCTAGGCAAATTACTTAAATATGATTTAAAATTTGGAGTCAGACCGTTTCTTGTGATGGGCGGCGGTATGATTTTCGCGTCGATCCTTTTAGGGCTTTTTGATTTTGATACGATATCCGGCTTGGGGCTTATGTTTTTATTCCCTATTATTATTGTCACGATTTTTATAGCATGCGTTGCTTTAGTTTACCAAAACTTCAATCGAAACTTACTTTCAAACGAAGGCTATTTTATGATGAGCCTGCCTGTTAAACGTTACAAGTTTATCATCTCGAAGCTTATGACTAGCATAATTTGGTTTAATTTTATGATTTTGGCCGGCGTTATTTCAGGTATATTCTTAGTTGACAGAGATTTTATGCGGATTTTTAATTTCAGCATCCCATTTTTTGTTAGTGTACTCACTGATCTTTTGCTAGGTGCGAACCTTTTTGCTGTAAATGCAATTTTAGCACTTTACTTACTTGCTGTTATGTCAAATGTTTCAATTGGCGGCAAGAAAATTGGTTGGAGCTTAGGCGTGGCTTCTTTAGTTGCATTTTTAGTCATCGAAGTTATGTTTATAATCCATGTTGCCAACCGCATTTTTAACGGCTTAAACCTTTGGGTTGTTATGTATGAAAGAGAAGGCGGCGGAAATTCTCTTAGCTTTTATCTACATGATTCTGACCTTTGGCGCGTTTTATTTTTGGAAAGAGATCAAATGCCTTATATGATATCGAGCATTGAGATAGCGCCCACTCTGTCGATAATACTTTTTAGCGTCATAGCGTTTTTTATCATTGAATATTGCCTTAGAAAGCAAGTAGATTTGCAATAAATTGGATATTGTATTATCAAACAGATTGTGATACACTATTTGGTAGAAAATTATTTTAAGCAGCTATAATGCTTTAGACGGCTGCCTAACCTAAGGAGGATACTTACAATGAATTTTTTAAAGAAACTGCCTGCGTTTGCTGCTGTTGCCCTAATCGGCACATTACTTATGGCAACTCTCGCTATGGCAAATCCTGCTGTTGCGGATGATTACACGTTAATTTTTAACGGCGTAGAAGTTAGTTTTACAGATGAAAACCCACCTGTAATCGTTGATGGCAGCACTCTTTTACCGCTTCGCTTTCTTTTTGATTTAATGAACGTAGATGAAACAGGTGATCTTGAATGGGATCCTGGATACAGACAAGTAACTATTATATTCGATGAAACTGAAGCAAGGCTTTGGATCGGAAACACACATACTGTTATTAACGGAGTTGACACTCCGATTGGCGGCGCGGCCCCTATTTTATTCAACGACAGAACTTATGTTCCGCTTCCCTTCTTAGCGCAAACTTTTGATATGACAGTAGGTTGGGACTCAGCTTCAAGAACAGCTTCCTTAATTGATAACACAAAACTTGACCGAATTATGGAACTTGTTGAAGCAAGCGCTCCTAAGGAACTTGAAGATTTAAGAATGAGTATGGACTTAAGCGGTGACATGTCTGTTACAGTGAGCTTTATGGGCGAAAATGAAGAAGTTGACATGACGCTCGAAAGCACAATGCGCATTGACCTTACTGAAACGTTTTCTCATGCAACTGTGACCATTGTCGCAGAAGGTGAAACTGTAGTTACAGAACAGTTTGACGATGGCGAATGGCTCTACACAGTAGTTGAAGACGTGGTTATCAAAATGCCGTCAATGCTTGCGCAAATGGATGACTTAAATGTGCTTATGGCACAATTTGAAGCTTTAGGCTTCGGACGTAAGTTCTACACAGCGTTCAGACTTGAAGAAGCAGGCGATAACTATATTCTTTCAGGCCCTATGTTTGTTGGGGAAGACATGTTTATGGAAATCTTCGCAGCAATTGGTATGGAAGATATGCTTGGTGACTTAGGAGCTATGTCAATCAGCATCAGAGGTCTAAGATACAACGTTGTCATTAACAGAGAAACAGGTTTGATGATATCAATGGATTTTCAGTTTGAAGCTGATTTTTCAATGACCATTGAAGGCGAAGAGATGCTAATGTCGATGAACGCTGATTTAAGGATTACTAATCTTGACTTTGACGCTGAGTTTGACACAGTAGTTCCTGCGGAAATCGTTGAAAACGCTGTTGAACTTGATGCTCTTGATACACTTAATGAGCTTGATGAAGATGATGAATAACAAATAAATTATTAATATAAACTTAATGTTAACGACGCTTGCTTACGCAAGCGTCATTTTGTATTGCTATCTCCACCATAAATCTCCATGACGTCTCCACATGAAGTTGTTTGTAGACCACCAACTGTGTGTCCAAGGGCCAAAACCATAATTCCAATTATTTAACCACATAAGCTCACCTCCATAGCTAAACTTATGCAGTTATTTTGACAGGCGTGACAGGCTGTTAAGACTTATTTTTATTTTGTATCGCACTACATTGCTGACATTTTCCAACTTACACTTCCAAATCTTTTAAATGTAAAATATCTTTATAGTCTGCAAGATTAAGCCCCGGATAGAAGTAATCGCCGCGTCCTGCGCCTTTTGCCATCGTCATTGAATTATAAAGCGCCTCCTGCACAGCTTCAACAGCGGCGATAAAAAACGGGTTCAGCTGTGAATCGTTAAGGTAATAATACTGCCCGGCTTTGCTATAAATGTTGCGGCGATTCTTTTCGAAGTTGCTTGCCGCTACACAAAAATCTCCGCTGCCGTTTTGCATTATGCTTCCTGTTTCTGTCATGCCGATTAGGCCACGCTTTGCAAGCCTTTTTAATTGGCGGGATGAAAGCGGCGCATCTGTCAAGAGGACTATCATACATGAGCCGTTTTCAGGCTGCGCTTGCAAAATCTCATTTGACTTAGGAAGTTTAGGCACTGTTTGACCGTAAATTTTAAGCCGTCCGCCATAATTGCTTTGCACTAGCGCTCCGACTGTAAAATCCTCATCTTCGACAGAAATAACCCGCGAAGAAGTTCCGATCCCACCTTTGAATCCAAAGCAGACAGTACCTGTTCCCGCTCCGACATCTCCCTCTTCTATATCTTTAGATAAGAGCGAAATCGCTTGAGTGACATGCTCCGGTCTTATATGAAATCCTTTTATGTCATTAAGCCTACAGTCATTTGTTTCACCGACTAAGACATTTATCGAGTTATAATCCTCAGGCAGTTTTGGCGCGTGATAATTAACAAGGCCCTGCATTAAAGCGGCGACCGACAAAGTATTTGTAAGGCCAATTAGCGATTCTAAAGCGCCCATTTCTTCAATTTGAAGCGCGCCCGCAAGCTTACCAAATCCGTTCCCGACTGCGACAGCCGCCGGCAATTGATTTGTAAAGACATCGCCGTTACAAGGCGAAATTATCGTAACGCCTGTATTAATGCAGGCTTCCTTAATTGTCACATGAGCAGCAGTAACGCCCGGCACATCAGTAATCGAATTGCGATCTCCAGGCTGAAATTTCCCCGGTATTTCCATCCAATCTCGGATTCTCTTAAACTTTTTTTCATTTGATAACATAATCACACTTACTTTCTATGTCAAGCATCTTAAAGTATTTCTCTTCCATCGGTATCCATTTTGATTCAAAGTCTCTATACTGCTCAAAGCCATTTCTGTTTATAATTCGCTCCTTTTGCAAACTTGGGGCAATGTCGCAAAAGATTTTTAAGTCGTAAATGTCAATAAACCGAGGGTGAAGCGAGTATGCGCCTTCGATAATTGTAATGTCTTTTGGAGAAACAAACTCTGTATGCGAAAGCATCATAGATTCGCAGTCAAAAACTCCGTACTTAAACGATTCATTGCTCTTCAGCTCGTTTATAACTTCATTTTCAAAGCGCTCATAATGTATGTTGCCGCCCGGCTCGTTAAACCTTGACTCTGTACGTAGATCAGGCGGTAAGAAAAAGTCATCAGTTGCGATAACACTGCAATTGAGAAGCTCTTTCAGATTTGTGGCCATCGTAGTCTTCCCTGCGCCACAACGTCCATCAATTGCAACTATAATCTTTTTGTTTGCGCTTTTTAATATATTTCTTAATGCTAAAATATCCAAAGCCAACCGCTTTGGATATTTTATTTCGCCATAATTTAAATCATCATTTATCGTTTTCTTCATTATTTTCGCTATCTTCGCTGCCTTCGCCACTTTCATTATCGGTTAGCATTATTTCATTAAATTTAATTTCCTTTGTCAAGACACCTTCGGGGAACAGATTTCTGACCTCTTCACCTGTAACTTTTTCTTGAGCTATAAGAAGCTCGGCGATTTTATGAAGAACGTCTATATGTTCAGTTATCAAAGCTTTTGCTGTTTTATAAGCTTCTTCTACGATATGTTTAATTTCTTTATCAATATCCGTCGCTATTGCTTCGCCGTAATTACGCGTTTGCGCAAAGTCTCTTCCGATAAACACCTCTTGATTTTCGTCGCCGTAAAGAATCGGGCCTAGGCTTGACATGCCGTATTTTGTAACCATTGCTCGCGCGATTGCGGTTGAACGCTCAATGTCGTTTGAAGCGCCTGTCGTAATATCGTCAAGCACAACTTCCTCAGCGACGCGGCCTCCCAAAAGAGAAACAATATCCTGCTCCATGCGTTTTTTCGTCATGTACATTTTATCCTCGCCAGGAAGCGGCATCGTAAAGCCGCCTGCACGCCCTGTCGGGATTATAGATATGATATATGTTGGGTCTTCTTCGCCCAAAACTTCGGATAAAAGCGCATGACCTGCTTCATGATACGCAGTAATGCGGCGTTCTTTATCGGAAATGACACGACTCTTTTTCTCCGTTCCGACGCCGACTTTAATAAACGCTTTTCTGAAATGTTCCATCTCGATTTCTTTCTTATTATCTCTAGCCGCCAAAAGCGCGGCTTCGTTTACTAAATTTTCAAGATCCGCAGGGGTAAAGCCTGCTGTTGTCTGCGCGATAACTTTTAAATCGACTGATTTTTTAACCTTTTTCTTCTTGACGTGGATTTTGAGCACCGCTTCACGACCTTTAACATCCGGCCTTCCGACTACAATTTGTCTATCAAAGCGACCGGGACGTAAAAGAGCCGGGTCTAAAATGTCCGGGCGGTTTGTCGCCGCGATTATAATTACGCCTTCGTTTACAGCAAAGCCGTCCATTTCAACCAAAAGTTGGTTAAGCGTCTGCTCCCGCTCATCATGACCGCCGCCAAGCCCCGCTCCTCTTCTTCTGCCGACTGCGTCAATTTCGTCAATGAAAACGATACATGGTGTGTTTTTCTTTGCCTGTTCGAATAAATCTCTAACACGCGATGCGCCGACACCGACGAACATTTCAACAAAATCTGAACCGGATATACTAAAAAACGGCACGCCTGCCTCACCTGAAACCGCTTTTGCTAGATACGTCTTACCCGTTCCCGGAGGGCCGACAAGCAATACGCCTCTCGGAATACGCGCGCCGATATCAACAAACTTTTTAGGGTCTTTAAGAAATTCAACGACTTCCTCAAGCTCTTCTTTTTCTTCTTCAAGACCGGCGACCTGTTCAAAAGTGATTTTATTTTTAGTGTCAACTGATATTTTAGCGCGGCTTTTACCAAAGTTCATAGCTTTGCCTCCGCCTTGAGACTGTTGCAGAACGATAAACAAAATGAATATCGAGACACCCATTACAAGTATGAACGGCCAAATTTGTGATAAAATACCCGATCTTGGAACGGGTAAATGTATGACATCAAAATTGTGATATCTTAAAGCTTCATTATATTCAGCTGTGAAAACGGGCATTGAAAGTATAATGACGGTGTGGCTTTCTTCGTCGCTTAAATACGCAGTGACCCTGCCTGTTGCCGCTGAATCAATGTCGAGTGTTATTTCAAGCCGTTCAACGTTACCGCTGTGTAAATCCCTAATCAGATCACTGTATTCATACACGCTTTCCGTTTCCGGTTGGCTCATCAATCTGTTAGCAAAAACCGCAAATAAAATGAAAGTAAAAATAATTAAATATAATCCGAAGCCCCTTGAATATTTGTTCAAGACTTAAGTCCTCCTTGTTTAGTCAATAATTTGGTCATCTTCAAACTTCAAAATTCCGATATATGGCAGATTTCTATATTTTTGTGCATAATCAAGCCCGTATCCTACAACGAATTCATCTTGAACCTGGAATCCTATGTAATCAACGTCTGCTCCTTCTGTGTTGCGCCTTGCCGGCTTGTCAAGGAGTGTGCAGACTTTAAGAATTTTTGGATTTTGCGCACGCAAATGCGTAAGTATTTTAACCATTGTTTGCCCGGTATCAATTATATCTTCAACCAAAAGAACATTTTTTCCGGTAATTGAGTTTTCAAGGTCTTTATTAATTTTAATATGACCACTTGAAACAGTTGAATCTCCGTAGCTCGACACATCCATAAAGTCCATGTGGACGTTCATTTTAAGCTGCCTTGCCAAATCAACCATGAAAAACACGCCGCCTTTAAGCACGCAGATAAGTGTTATTTCATCATCTGAAAAGTCGCTCATTATTTCCAAAGCGATTTCATTAATCCGCTTTGTTATTTCCTCTTCGGAAACTAACGGCTCGATAATTTCGTTCATTTGTACACATCCTAATAAATCAAAACATATATTTTTTTGTCAGGATTTTCAGCAAAATATTTTCCACTTGTCATCCCTTTTTCATCCATAATCCAAAGCACGTCAGAGCCAATTGTCAAAAGGGGGATTTTGCTCCTTAAACTCCTCGGGATTTTGTTGTCGATAAAGTAATCGCTTATCTTTTTATGACCTTTAATCTCGCTTAAGTATATTCTATCTCCCGGCAAACGGCTTCTGATTTTCATACCAACTTTCATTATATCACAACTAAACGCCTTAGTACAAGTATTTATTATTGCGCCGCCAATTAAATTATTTTTACATGTTGGTGGCGCTACCCCCTTTCTAAGGGGGTTATTTAATTTTGCATCGGCAAAATTAAATTGGGGCTTCATTGCATTATCTGCGCTCACTTTTACAGTTTTGCCAAGTTCAGGGATAAATAACGGCTCGTCAATTATTAAGTCATAACAAAATTCAGTAGCTTCATTCGACTGTTTATAAATAAACAGCTCATTATAAATGCGATTTGCGATAAACCCACCTGGTAGGTTTATTGATTTATTCATATCTTTTTTACATATGGTTAACACAGACTCAATATGCACAAATTCAAGATTTTGAGCGTTTCCCGTACTATTTTCATACAAAATTCTTATTATTCTTCGCTTAATTGCGTCATGTAGATTATTAAACTGCTCTAAGTTAATCCCATTTTCGGTTCTGCATTTAATATAATGCTGATTTGTTTCATCCGTTAAAAAGTCATTATCATCTTTTACAATATACGATAATCTGTTTAGATTCGCCGTCAAGTCAGAGCTTAAGTTCTTTTCAATAAACGGAAAAACTAAATTTCGAACTTTATTTCTGTAGTAAATATCGTTAAGATTTGTTTCGTCATTTCGATATTTTATGTTATGCTCACGCAAAAACATTTCTATTTCACTTCGATTAAGCTCTATTAACGGGCGTATTATTTTGCCACGAACCGGCGGTATGCCGCATAGCCCCAAGATTCCCGATCCTCGTACTATGTTAATAAAAACCGTTTCGGCATTGTCGTTTTTATTATGACCGGTTGCGATTAGATTGCAGTCATTTCGCTCTGCTTCTTCGTTAAAAATTCTGTACCGTACTTTTCTCCCGGCGAGTTCTTCCGAAATTCTATGTGATTTTGCTTCTTTTTTTATATCAATCAAATGAGTCGCAAGCGTTATGTTCATTTCTTTGCACAAGTCAGTAACAAAACGCTCGTCATGTTTTGCATTATCGCGAAGGTTATGATTGACATGCACAGCGAAAACTTCGGCGTTATACTTATCTTTAAGCATATTTAGACAGACTAGCAGACAAACTGAGTCTGCGCCGCCAGATAACGCAACCAAAATTTTAGAATTATCGTCAATCATGTTATGCTTTTCAATTATCTTTGACAGCTTGCTCAATAAGTCAGGCTTCATTTGAAAATCACACTCGGATTATACATTGTCGTTAAAAAACTTTCGCGGATTTTTGGATTCTTCTGGCGGGTTTTGCGCATAGCATCAAGCGCAACTTGCTTATTATCAAAGATGCCGAACACAGTCGGGCCGCTCCCGCTCATTAACGCACCAAGCGCACCATTTTTAAGAAGTTCCTCTTTAATTTCGGCAATAATTGGATATTTTTTAATTGTCACATCTTCAAGTGAATTGCAAAGCTTACTTGAGAGAGAGGCAGCATTGCCGCTTGCAAGAGCATTAACTATCCCGTTAAAATCGGGGCGAGTATTTATACGCGAAATGTCAAATTCGGCGAATACATCTTTTGTTGAAACATATACAGGCGGCCGAATCAGTACGATAAATGTTTCTCTATGCCCTTTATTCACAATCGATGTTAAAATTTCGCCTATGCCTTCTGCCACGACAGAGCCGCGCTTAATGCAAAAAGGCACATCCGCGCCGAGACTTTTACCGATTTCCATGAGCTCATTGTTTGTAATCTTTAAATTAAAAAGCTTTCTCATCCCGACAAGCGTTGCGGCGCAATCTGCGCTTCCTCCGCCAAGCCCTGCTGCAACCGGAATCCGTTTCGTCAGTTTGATAAACACACCGTCTTTTATGTTGTAATTTTCTATAATAAGCTTCGCGGCTTTGTTAACGATATTTCTCTCATCCGTTGGCACATGGCGCACATCACAAATAAACTTATATGGAAATTTATCAATCCTGCGAATTAAAATCGCGTCATGAAGCCACAAAGTTTGCATAACCGTCTTAATATTATGATATTCATCATCGCGTTTGTTTAAAACGTCTAATGCGAAGTTGATTTTTGCATGCGCGCGTAAGTTAATGTATTGCAATTAATCTCGTTTCCAATCTTTTATTCATTTGCATTAAAGCTTTCAAGTCGCTTGCGTTTGTATACCGCAAACTGCCCGCTATCAAGCGCATTTCTTATTTCTTCCATAAGATTATTGAAGTAGAACAGATTATGAACGACAGCAAGGCGCATTGCGAGCATCTCTTTTGCTTTAAAAAGATGGCGAATATATGCTCTGGAATGATTTTTACATGTATCGCATTTACAGTCGTTATCTATCGGGCGGTCATCACTTTCGTATTTAGCGTTTAGCAGATTTAATTTCCCGTTATTAGTGTAAACATGACCGTGCCGACCATTTCTAGCGGGCAGGACGCAATCAAAAAAATCAATGCCTCGGTCAACCGATTCGAGCAAATTCTCAGGCGTACCGACTCCCATTAAGTAAGTCGGCTTATTTTTAGGTAAATATGGCACGACACTTTCAAGCACTTCATACATCTGGTCATTTGTCTCACCAACAGCCAACCCGCCTATCGAATAACCGGGCAAGTCCAAGCCGGAAATTACTTTCGCATGTTCGATACGAATGTCATTATGAATGCCGCCTTGGTTTATTCCGAACAGCATTTGATTCTTGTTAAGCGTGTCAATCTGCGAACTGAGCTGCGTAATTTTTTCTTTGCATCTAATCAACCACCGCGTCGTTCTTTCTACGGAAGCCTGTATATATTCTCGCTCAGCCGGATACGGCGGGCATTCGTCAAACGCCATAGCAATCGTCGCGGCGAGGTTTGATTGAATTTCCATGCTTTCTTCAGGGCCCATAAAAATTTTCCGTCCGTCAATATGTGAAGAAAAATAAACGCCCTCTTCTTTAATTTTACGTAAAGCGGCAAGCGAAAAAACTTGAAAACCGCCTGAATCTGTAAGAGACGGGCCTGTCCAGCCTGTGAACTTATTAAGCCCGCCTAAGTTTTTGACGATTTCATCACCGGGGCGCAAATGAAAATGGTAAGTGTTCGCAAGCATAACTTGGCATTTTAGAAGTGGAAGCTCCGCGGGGGACAGAGCCCCTTTAATCGCCCCTAAAGTCGCAACATTCATAAAAACCGGAGTTTCGATAACGCCGTGAACAGTTGTGAGCCTGCCCCTTTTTGCGCGGCCTTCGGTTTTTAATATTTCGTACATTCAGCCTATTCTCCTATTCATATTCGACATGACCAAGCAGAACGTCAACCATCGGTAAGTTACCCTGCACTTCAACTCCAACTGGCAAAACCGCATTAACTTGCGCGCTATGCGCGCCTTCGTCTACGCCCGACATGTCAACGTACAAATCTATGTTGTTCTCGTCAATTTCATCTAAGACGCTTGCAAGACCTCTTATCGTAATCTCCACATACTCATCCAAAACATTAAACGGCAAAGACGTACCTACGGCGGAAACCCTATCAGATGAAACTATAAACTCTCGATTTTCAAGCTGCTCAACTACAACAGTCACGGTCACAATATGCGGAGTTAAGTTTCTCACATTCAGATTGTTCTCAAGCAGAAACGGACGTATGTCCACGCCAAATTCTGTCGTACGCGAAATGCCCGCTATTGATATGTCTAAATTTATATCTTCAATGCTTAAAAGAGCGCTCTCATCGCCGACAACTTCGATAACTCTTGGTGAGTGATTAACAGAAGTGACGACAAAGTTTTCAGCCGGCAAACCTATAAGATTAGGATGCAAAACATTAACCGAACCAATTTTGCTTACTAAAAGCGTAATAGATGTCGTGTCTGAGTTTAAAGTGACTCTGTTCGTCAAATCTCTGTTCAGATCGTTAAGTACTGTTATTTCTTTCGTCAAGCTTGTAGTTGAAGTAATTTCCGTTTGGTCAATTGTGACGCTGACTGTGGCGATATCGTTAATCGCCGTTCTCGGGCCGCTTATTACAACCGTTGGCGGATAAAGTATCGCCTCTGAGCTCGAGAAACCATCAGGAACATCTCCTATATAAATTACTGATATAGGAAACGACCTTGAAACGTATCTGTCAAGCACTATATTGACCCGATCCGGGGAATGGCGCAAAACTTCAAAGGAATTATTAGGAAGAGAATAGCGGACCGTAATCGGCATCGCTTCGCCCAAAAGCGCAGTATGAGAAAAGTCAATCGGCTCAAGGTCAATGTATGCGCTGACAGCAGATAAATCGCTTGATAACTCTTGCAAAAGCGACCTCGGCGCGCGGATTCGTATTTCGATACCCGTCGCTTCAAGGTCAAAGCGATTAAATATCAAAAAGTTGTTATCGGTTAGAGATCCTTCGTTTATAATCGAAAGAGGTATACGAAACGTAGCCGTTTCTAGTGGATTTGTGTAATTTATAACCATAAACCAAATTAAGACAGCAGAAGCTAAGGAAATAATTTTCCAAATAAAATTACCCGCTAAATAACCGAAAATAGATTTAAGTAGCATCATCTTCCGCCTCCTTTTTCTTGTTCCGCTTGCTACGTTTTTGCGTATTATCCTTTGGCTCAAAAATCTTCTTTGCATCGTGAATTGTTAAATTACGGCGCAATTTGCCGTTTTTAGCAACGGAAATTGCGCCTGACTCTTCAGAAACAACGACGACGATTGCGTCAGAAACTTCAGAAGCCCCGACGCTTGCTCTGTGTCTTGTACCAAGTTCGCTTGATAGTTCTGATTCTGTCAAAGGAAGTATACATCCTGCGGCAGCGATTCTGTTATTACGAATTATAACAGCTCCGTCATGCAACGGAGTTTTATCAATAAAAATGTTTTCTAGTAATTGATATGAAACTGCTGCGTCAAGCATAACGCCTGTCTCTTCATGATCGCCAAGCGGAACGTCTTGCTCGATAACGATAATCGCACCGGTTCTATCTTTTGATAAAGTAGCGGTGGCACGAAAAACTTCCGTTAAAGTGTGCTCGCTGACTTTATGACCTTCCGACTGGTTAATTAGCGACGAAACTATTTTCCCTCGCCCGATTTGCTCAAGAGCCTTTCTAAGCTCGGGCTGAAACAAAACGACAACAGCAATCATCCCAATTGCGAACGCATTTTGAACAAGCCATAAAATCGTATGCAGCTGAAACAGGTATGAAACGACACCAAGACATAGTAAAACGGCAATGCCTTTAAAAAGCGCCCACGCCCGCGTCTCTTTAACCCAAACGATAACTGTATAAATAAGAAGCGCAATAAGAACGATGTCAATAACATCCGTAATGTTAACAGCTGTAACACTTCGCAAGGTTAAGTTCAAGTTAAGGTCGTCAAGTATATTACTAAAGAAGTCGGGCAAAGACTTTCACCTGCTTTCAAGCAACTATTATAATAAAAAGCTTACAATTCTTTTCTGCCTCGGCTCTGCATTTGGCTCGGGTCGGTAGGATGCCTAAGCTCCGAAGAATGCCTGTTTCCCATAACTCGTGGCGGAGTTCCTTGCCGCTCAGGGCGCTCTTGTCTTGGATTGCGTTCGGGGTTAAGCATTGGCTTTTGTGGCGGCTCTACCATGCGCTCCGGTTTGGTCGCGCTAACGTGCTGCTCACCCTTGCGTCCTGAGCGTGCATTAGCTGCCGGTTCAGGCTCCAAAATTTGTATTTTAGGCACTATTTTAACATGGTAAACGTTATCATCATCTTCAAACGTCACGCGGTCAGATTTTTTGTAATCGAGCGCGACATCAAAAAATTTAATCACAAAACAAATAATCGCCGTCGGTATACTCATTAAAAACACGCTTAAAACAGCCTCAGAGTCAGAAATTACAGTTCCGACTATCGCAAACGAGATAATGCAAATCACAATGCCAAGTCCTATCGAGATTTCCGATGAATAATTAATTTCCTGCCTTGACATAAAATGAACGACTACGATTACAAGCGCAAATACGAAAGATGTCAGAACCCAACTTGTATTTGCGGCAAGAGCTTCGCCGAGGGAAGCAAACATTTCTAAAAATGTTCCCGGAAGCTCCATAATATCAAGATTTGCAACGGTAACCGCTTCAACATGCGCAGGTATTAATCCGGCAATAACCGGGGAAAAGTTCCACGCAAACGCTCCTATTGTGACAGGGATTATTGATGTAAGGCCAAAATAAAGGCCGCAAATTATCGGGATGACGTAAGGGATTCTGAAGTAAAACGCAAAAAACGTTGCCAGTATCAAAAGGCTTTCTCTAGGCGACAGCCTGACATAAAAGAACATGATTAAAATGACGAAAATCATAGCCGCAAACGCAACTTCTAAAACAGCCGATAAAAAGATTGCAAGAGAAAACGCAATTGCCAAATAAATAATCATAGGCGACATAAACGCAGTAACCGCGCCCATCGCCATTAAATACATAGTTCCGATTGGAGGGCCGTCTAAAAATTCGAACATCGGCATCAAAAGCCCGAAATTTGCAATTAGACTGAATATGAAAAAACCCGCAAAAAATTTAATCGCCGGAAATAGAAAGATATCAAACCGCCGGAAATATTTTACTGCATTTTCTCTTAAAAGCAAAACTTGCTCCATTTTAAAAAGCACCTCTATCTCATTTCATCAAGTTTTTCCAAAAGCAGATTATATTTTGAAAGCCTTTTCGCGGCCTTTTCATAGTCCGACGTTGCTTTTATTGAACCAATCGCGGTATATATAAGGCATACTATGATCATAGTAATAAGTGCGAAGCTTGCATGCCAAACAAAATTTTCAACAAAATAATCTATCCCGCTTGTAAATACGATATTGACCCAATATATCCCAAAAATTATAACAAGGCCGCATATTACAAAAAAACGCGTCCACATGTTTTTTAGATATATGTAGTCATGCCGAAAAAAGCAAGCCGCCTTTTTATCATGCTTGCCAAAACGCCTGTCATAAAGCGCAAGCTTTGTCATAAGTATTATTTTATCCCTGTCAGATGATTGCTTCAAATGTAATACCCTCCGAGGCATAATCATTTCATCCTAAAATTATAGCACAGAAAAGCATGGTTAGTCAATTAAAGAAAAAATAACTTGCTAATTGCCTCAAAATTATGTATACTGATCCCCCGATTAAAGTTTTCTGCGAAAACTTTAATCACCCTGCATGGGCGAGCAGCACAAATGACTAGCCCCCTTAGAAATGCGAGCGCCACCAAAATATAGGAATAGCTTAACTTAGTGGCGCAATATCTTATAGCAGTATTTAATTTCAAAACAAGGACGGACAATATGAACTTCAGAGCATACAAAGTTTTAATGTGGATGGCAATTTCATTTCTGCTTTTTTTCATTTTCTATTTCGGGGACGTGTTTATGTTCACCGCAACATATCTTTTTGCGTTTTTCTTTATGTCGTTTCGAGCAATTCGGATTCGTACGCGAAAGCTGATGGTTACCGGGCTTATAAGCACTTATTTCTTTCTTTTCTTAATCCAAGCTGCCTTTTCTTACTATTTATTTGCTGAAATGCAAACAAGCGCGGACTTTAATTATGCGCAGCGCTTGTTCGGCATCGTACTCGCACTTTGCCCTGTTTTAGTCGAAAAAAACTTTACCGTCAAAAAATATGTTGACTTTTATCCTCCGCATTTAAGCGAATTATCAGCTCTAAGCCTCGCTGAAATTAAGGAAGGTCAGGAAAAAATAATCGGGATTGTTCGTAAAATTAAAGAAATCAATGAAAAAGTAACCTATGAAAATCTTTCAAAGTCGATGGAGGATGTAACTAGGACGAGTTCATTTCGTTATGTAGCAAACGGGAATTTGTCGGATGAATATTTTGACGTAGCGTATGAAAGTCTATCGGATGATTATATTTACATAATTATTTCAAACACGGGAAGCCCGCCAAGTGAAATTTTATCTGTGCTGACCGAAAAACCATATAATCATGCGTCAATTTCATTTGATGTTGACTTAAAAACAGTCGTTAGCTACTCAGGAGGCGAAAAGGTGTATCCTCCTGGTCTTAATATGGAGACAATTGAATTTTTTAACAAAAAAGAATCTGCATCAATAATTGTGTATAAGCTTTTTGCAGGATATGACCGTAAAAAGAAAATAATTGATCATGTGAAACAAATAAACGAAGAGGGCAGCGCGTACAACGTATTAGGGCTTGTGTTTCGCAAATCAATGAAGCCAAACATTATGTTCTGCTCTCAGTTTGTATATAAAATGTTAAAACATGCAGAGCTTGAATATTTTGATAAAAGCGACGGAAACATCCGTCCGACGGATTTAATTGAACTCGATTACTACAGAAAGCTTGAGTTTGCATATGAGATTTATTTGAATGATGAGAGAGAGGATAAGAAAAATATATAGACATAAAAAAATCGCCCTAGGGCGATTTTTTTATGTCTAAGGCGCTGAGCCTTTAATCTCCAAAATTAACAATATTAATGTAATCCCTCGCAAGGTCAGTACGCATATACTCAATCAGCCGATTTATGAGTGCAGCGGCTTCCGCGTTTGAAACAGTTGTTCTTGGGTGGATTCTGCCGTTTGCGTCAGCGACTATAAGGCCGATGCGCTCTGCCGCCGCAAGCTCACGCCTTGCCCAAGATGCAATTTGCGCGTCATCAGTAAACACTGTTTGTGGGGTAGGGTCAAGCGCTAAATTTTCAAGCCCCAAAGTTCTAAGAAGTATGACGATTGCTTCCTGGCGGTCGATAGTCGAATCGGCGAAGAAGTTGCCCCCTGTTCTTCCGACTGCAAGTCCGGCTCTGTACGCCGCCATAATATAGTCATATTCAGGACGATCTGGCTGCACATCCGGGAAAACGATATTAAGTGAAGGCGCGCCGCGACCTCTTTGAGGCTGTTGGGGTTGAATCGGAAGCTTAATCGCTCTTGAAACAGCCGCGACAAACTGCCCTCTTGTAATTGCTTGCTCGGGTCTGAAATGCCTTGTCTCTCCGCGTAAAATATTCATTGCGAAAAGCCTCTCAATATCAGATTGCGCGGGATGTCCACGCAAAAACTCAACATCTGGCGCGGGAAGTTGCTCAAACGTGTTATGTGACTGAATAGATTCACTGCCTGAGCGTGGGAAGTCGAAGAATTGTGTCGGGCGGGCAATTATATCCCATCTTAGCCCGCTTTGGCTTTGAAGAAGCTCTCTGTAATTTCCGGCAAAGCTAATCGCTTGCGGCTCGTTACGCGAATATTGAAGTTCTTTATTAACCGATACGCTCGGGCGAACTTGATACGTCATTTGCCAACCATCGTGTATAACAGCGCCGTTTACTCTATGCGTTTCCGTTGCGCTCCACGCAGAGCTGTATCCATAAAACGCTGATGAAGTCTCATGTCTTACAATAGTTAAATCATCGCCCGTTCCAAGCTGATAAACTGCTCTTTGTGACACATTGCCCTTATAATAAGTGACACCCGGAGTATTATCAATAATAATAGAAAGCCCGAAATACGACTGAGATGGGTCAAGAACGAACGCATCATCACCGATCCATATTGTTTCTTGCCATCTCGTAACTCTATAATCTTTAATAACTTGTGAACCATGCACGCGGAAGTTAACATTGAATACGATTTCTCTGTTAATTCTTATATCAGGATTCGTTAGTGAGCTGTTCCTAACGATATACGTTTCTGTAAAATTTCCGTGCAGCTGACCTGCGGGAATCTGCCCGTGGCGAACTTCAAGAGTTCCCTCGAACGTAACAGGATGCCCACCTAAAAATATTACCTCTTTGTAGGGAAGGATTGTATTCGGGTTCGGACGGTTGCCTGTAGCATTCGCGATAATCGTTTCTGTCGTTTGAGGCAGGCGAACTCCTTGGCTTATGCCGCCGAAAAAGCCCATACTTCCCATTCTTGCGTAAGCCGTAATACTTTGTCCCAAAAATACAAATATAAGCGTCAAGCAAATTGCTACTTTTACCACTTGTAGAATTTTTAGCGATTTTTTCATTTGGTTTCCTCCTGTTACAATGCTTTTATCTCTCGTGGATGATAATATATCCTTCGACTGTAAAGCCCGGGTTCATAGCAGGCAGACCAGGTGTGAACACTTTAATTTGATCGCCGATTCTAAGCTCATTACTAAGAACAATTTGATTATGCTTAGCTATTATACTATTAAAAGGAATCTCTATTATACCCGTGTTGTTAACATGGCTTACAGGATTCCAACGGCCTGTCGCTTCGTCGTAGAATAATACATCTCTTATTGCAAGAGCCGAGCCTGTGTTTTCAAAAATCGTGCCTCGAATCATATTCGTCGCGAATGGCGCGGCGATGACTCTTGTCGCTCTTGATCCTTCGAATACAACGTAGTAAGTGTTGTTAATGACATTATTAGCTGTGAACCCAAGAAACTGATCCATTCCAAACGGTCCGCTTTCACCAATAAATATCGTGTCATGCCCGATTGTAAATTCTCTTTGAATCGGCGAATATATCCATTCACTGCCTGTAAGAAGCGAAAGCGCAGTCGTAGTAAAGCTTCTGCCTTCGTTAACCGAGAGAATTCTGACTCTCGCGATGTTAACTTGTGACACATCAGGTGAAGGGCCGATGCTTACAACAGCCGCTCTGTCCTGACCGTTTAACACGACGCTTACATGGTCAAACGGAAGAATGTCATTGCCCGATACAAGTCTGCCGTTTCGAACGACGATTGAGCCTGCATCGGTCATAATTCCGCCGCTATTTCCAATTATATGGAAAGTTCCCGTTCCACTGGCTGACATTACAGTGTCGGACGGTAAAAGCTCTTCTCTGCCTGTCCTAAATGAAACTTTGCGGACGCGATCGCCCGCGAAATTACCTTCAAGCGCGATATATACTTCGCCATCCATACGTCTTAAGCTTGTTGTTACAAAATCAAGCGAAACGCGCCGCCCGTCAAGGTAATACGCAATGTCATTACCCGCAAGGCTAAAGTTTTGCACATTTTGGTGGTTTCTCCAACCGCCGGGCGTTAAAATTTCGGCATGTTGAATTTGCATTTGTCTTTGGATAGGGTCAATACCTAAAAAGCGCCCTTTTACGACATCTGTTATCAAATGACCGTCTGATTCAATTTGCATTTGGCGAATTGATTCCCAAATATGACCCGGTTCAATTTGAGCTTGATTAATTAAAAGCCGCGCTCTGTCGCCGACTTGTACTCCATCCATTGAAACAGCTCGTCCGTCTTTTAAAATGAGTATATCAGTAGCTACGTCAAAAAACGCGATTTGTCTGTTATCATATTCAACAGTAAGTGAAGTTGTGGGTCCGTTGCGTGTAATTTGCACAATCCTTGCAAATCTCGTTGTATAGTTAGTCGCCGCGCTTATAAATGCGATACGGTTTGGGTTTTCGGGGTCAGGTCTGATAAATACAATATTACCCGGCTCAATTTCGCTGATTGCCGATTCAAGCGGGTTAAATCTGAAATTTGGGAACACTTCGGAAATGTACCCTATCATATTATTAACATCAAAATACTGCCGTTTTAAAACACGCATGTCGGATTCATCATACTGCATAGTGATTAAGTTGCCGTCATTGCTAAGAACGGTTATATATCCAAAATTTGGGTTGTTTTCAACGACGATACCTCTAAATTCGTTCACGACAGAGGGTGCTCCGATGAAGCTTATATTGCTGACAGTGTTATTTAAAAGCGTAAGTTCAACGCGGCTTCCTATTGGAAGCTGGTTTTGCGGGATGTATCTGCCATCAATTCTGACGCTCGTTTCGTCATATAAAGCCTGCTGCATATTATATATAAAAACTCTGCCGGTGCCGTCAGTTAAAGTAACCGCGCCTGTTTCAAGGCTAACAGAGGTAAGAACTCCTTGCACAGCTCGCGCTTGAAGCTCGTTTACGACGTTTACATAAAGCACAACATTATCTTCCGCTCTGTAAAAATATTCTATTTGATCGCCAACCTGAAGAGCTGTTAAGCTTACTGCTCTTCCGTCTCTGAAAACAACTGCATCGGTGATGCCTGATTGCGGTGATCCTGATCTTGAAAGTTCGTAATTTATATCATCTCTAAGTCCTGCGGCTGTTCTAACTTGAATTTGTCTTACAAGCGTGTCTGCGCCTGTGACAGTCGTTTGCGTATCAACGATTGCACCGACAGTTCCCACCCCTCTGTTAATTCCTGCCGATTCGAAATAAATGCTGTCTAAATTAGCAAGAAGCTGAGCCATTTGCGCACGAGTCAAAGATGCTCCGGGCGAAATTGTATTTGGCGTTGTTCCTGAAATAACATTACCTCTGACTGCCGCTTCCATAGCTTGCAAATGCTCTGCTCCGATATTACCCCAGTCGTTAAACTGACGAACGCTCACGAGATTGTCGGTTAAGTTAAAAGTTCCGGGCGTCATTATATTAACACCTTGAACAATCCAAGAGACAACTTGCTCTCTCGTTGCAGGGGCCTCGCGCAAAAAGCTGAACGCAGGGCTTAAAAGCGCCTGATTTTCAACGGTTGAATCATCAAAATCTTCTTGATCAATAAGCCCTATCGTCATTGCGTGATTAAGATATCCGAGAGACCAAAGGTTTGCAATCGGTGAGCCTTCAAACTCCTCCGCCTGCGCAACTCTTGCGTTATTTGCCACATTTTCAAGCCCCATCAAGCGTATAACAAACGCTAAAGCTTCTTGGTTTGAAACAGGAGAGTTCGGCGAAAAGTTAGTTCCTCCAGAAACCATGCCAAACGCGCCGCCGCGAATTATGCTTTCATTTGCCCAGTGCGCCGCGCCGACATCGTTAAAGTTAAGAGTATTAATGAGTGCGGAAGCTTCTCTCCTACCCGTGAGCGTATTTTGAGGCGTAACGACCGAAATAAGCTCGTCCGCGGTTATTCGTATATTGGAAAATAAAGTAAATACAAATATTATAGAAAGGAATAAGCATGTCAATTTTTTCATAAATTCGCCCCTTAGGTAGAGTGATACATATATTATAATAACCCTTTTGATAGTGTTTGTCAAATTCTTTGAAAAATGTAATATTTCTGTAATTGTAATTTATTAAATTAAATGCGACAATAGCTAAATAGAAAAATGCAAGGAGGTGCGCTTATGAAAAAATTATATAGACTTGCTTTTATACTTTTATCATCATTTTTTATTCTAGCGCACATTGCTTATGACGCAGACGCGAGAATCAGCAGAATTAACATAGAAAGCAGGGCTGTGTCCGAACGCGGACTTGGCTTTACTGCAATTGGTGAATTGCCGATTGTTTCGTTTCCTTCAAATGCGGCGCTTGAAGAAGAAATAAAT
>Ga0131853_10002813_pt1 | contig 31208 bp, 23 predicted proteins | sample TergutLab28metaG_FD_92764 | JGI IMG/M metagenome (GOLD analysis project Ga0131853, IMG submission 92764) | Labiotermes labralis P1 segment gut microbial communities from Petit-Saut dam, French Guiana - Lab288 P1 (version 2) (version 2) | ecosystem: Host-associated > Arthropoda: Insects >... | reverse complement strand
TCTAAACGGCCGGGTAAAACCCAACTTTGCAGGGACGGCCGGGAAATAGGGACCAAAAATTGGCCCCCGGGGGGAAGATTCCCTTGAACCCCCCCCCCCCCCCCAAACAAGGGCAGACCTTAGCTGGAACTCTCGGCGGACAACGATTTTCTCTTTCATGGTTTAAGAGTATTTTTTATCCGTCTGCAATTCCACAGTTTCTGATCTCAAACTAGTACTTGTACACGACACCGTACATCTGCACTATCCTGTACATATGAAGCGGTATGAAAAAAAAAATCAATTTATACCTCCCCTTAATATCGCGCCCTAGACGGCAGCCTATTTGGCCATATCCACGAACCAGCCCGACTTCCGTTTCAAACGCGGCTATTTCTTTGCTAACGTCAGCAGAAACTCCAAACTTACAAAACAAATGTACTTTTTGTTTTTTGCTGGACGTGCTGCCAAATATAAGCAATCTGTCACCAGAAACAGGATGCAGGAATACAAGATGAATGGCAAGAAACTGAGTAAGCAGACTTGTTCCTGTCTGTCAAACATTGGTACTAGGAGAACATGTACAGGGGCTGATGACAGCATTATTTCCTTACTGCACAAACAACACACATTCAAACGAAACCCTGCTAAAGAAAAACCTATCCAGTAATCAACAGTTATTGCCACACTCAGATTCCTGTGCCAACAACTCCTAAGTTCAAAGCAGCAAGGCACCCTCCTGTTTTGACTCACTCTGAATTTAATAAAGCCATTTTTAATTTGGGGAATGTAAGGTCTAAAATTGGATTTTAACTGTGTGGCTTCACACAGACAGATGCACCACTAGTTGAATTCACCCAATTTAATACTAATCCTGCTACTGACACAACACCATTCTTCAATTCCCAGCACTTCCAAGTGATATTCTACATTTTTGCTTGTACTTCACGTCATACAGCAATTTCTTACATCCTTGTTATCTGGCTGTAATGAGACATGTTTTGTGTACCATCTGTATTCAGTTACCACGTCAGAAATTCCGCAAAATTATAGACACTGAATTCTTAAAAAAATATACACACACAAATGAGCAATTCAAAGAACGTCAAATACACATAAGTATGTGTGTGTATATGTATACATACATATATGCGCTCACACACACACAAATAAATAATGTGCTTGGTGCTTGCCCAGTGCCCAACATACAAAGAAAAATTTGAAGCACCAAATCCAATGAAAAGTAGACAGTAAAGTAGTACCTGTGCATATCATAAGCCAAACAGGGGGAAGAGAGGTACAGCTACAATCATTCTGAACACACTGGCTAGTGATGAAACTCTACCTATGAGTTATCCTTCCAATGTTGTTTAGTGATCAGTCTGATTTAGGCGGCACATATTGCAGGGCATGACAGACCGTTGTTCTGAATGACTAATCAACTTCAACATTCCACTACTGCCCTGACTCATATTTGTGTGTGTGTGTGTGCACATCTGTGCACATACATGTTACAAGACACTTGTCCACAACTGACTCATTCTTCCAAAATTATGTAATATTTTCATATGGTTTTATCAGAAAATCCCAAAAAGAACAAAAATCAAACTAAATAACTAAACATACTTACAAACACACTGAAATAAAAAACTAAATAACTAATAATCCGTACATCAAAATCAACATTAAAAACACAAAACCTGATAAGTACCAAAGTGCACCAGCCCGCTCACCTTCCACTCTTCCTTTCACACAAGTCATACCAAGAACCTTTACAGTTTCGCCATACAGTGTCACACTGTGCTACGCTTCTGGCACTAAGACTACTTTTGGTGGTGATGAGCGAGCTGCTCACTAATGAAGTGCAGGTTGAACTGGGAGTTAAAGCTTCTGAGCAACATGGTGACCTCGTGCATGGAATTTGTCAAGACATGGCACAAAAGCAAGGTTCTACACATCAACATACAAACTGGTGTATCCATTATTACAACAGAACTGCAAACAAAGCCCAGTTCCCAACAGTAGCAATACACTTGCTAGGGGTGACCAGGCAGTCATATTACTCGAACCCTGGTCCAAATTTCATGAAAGTACACTAACTCAGACAGATATGGGTGTTATTCTTCTACACAGTATTTAGTTAATGTAAAGTCATGAAAATTATGTGCAAACATAAGAAACAGGCAACACAAAATCAACAGCATCACCCCCTTTTTTTCTGGTAACTGCATTCCACCAGTGAAAACTAAATTACAGTGTACCAGTGGGCATAATAACTCTTTTTTGTAATAAGCAATCACACTGACATAATCAAAATCCTCTTGGCTGACAGCTGGTACAGGGGGTTCAAAAACACCCTGTATGCCATATGCATAAACTGGGTGTGAAATCATATCAGAAGCCCAATGATGAACACAGAGTCACACTCTGAAGAACTGTTGTACTTGAACTTGCTGGTGCAGCTCTCAGCCAGAGAGGATCTCACTGAATTTGATCATCAAAACAACTCAACACCAATACATCACTGTTCCTAAGATATCAAACTTCATGCAACAATTCTCACACAAAATTCTCAGAAAATAAATGAGACAACTCATATCATCTGATCTACTGTGGGCATTTTTTAAGAACTGCATAACTTCTCCAGAATGACAAACCTTCCAGTATATTGCAGAGATGACTCTGTGAACTAAAAAGTGTTCTGGAACAGCAGAAATATCACTCTGCATAACTACATGTAACGATCCCCCAAACATAAAATCTTATGCAAGATACTATGTCATATGACCACACAATCAGTAAGCAACTTCTATCTGCAGTAAATTACTGACATGTTACAAGTTCTGACTATACTTAATGTGCTGCCAAATTCTTTACCCACAGAACCATCCTACCCTCAAAACTAACTCTTTCTTGAGAATCTAACAGTTCCTTAACCAATCAAGAAAATCCCTATATTTTATGGAACCCACTGGTTCACTACTGTGCTCACTAAACCTATCATTTGTACCTTCAGTGAGCCACATTAATTTAAGCATAATGCATCCTCTACATAACATCTGCATTGACTGGATGTTGGTGGCAGCATGTATGTATTCATTACCAATTTATGCATTCTATCACATCAGAATTTAAAATAAGCTTATTGGTCGCAGGTAATTTATTCATGACACCCTTTGATATGATGGTCCTAATATACATTCAGCAAAAAGAAGAAATTACAATGTTGCTCATAATGTTGTTTCTCTTCCAACATCCTGTTCCTTTTTCCCTGTTAATTCCAATATTCTAAGTATAACCAAAACTTAATCTGCTCTTATTTCTACATGAATACAGTTTTAACCCGCTCGTGCTCTTCCCAAACATTTGAAAGGATTTACCCGCTGCCTTCATGTTATAATTTTGTCAAATCTGGTGGTAAGCAGGAACATCACTCCCTGAATACACTTTGAGACCAACCTCCTTACTTGCAATTCGCATAGCAGGTGTCCTGCTTTTTCATGTTTATGTTCTTGCTGATCAAATCAGCACAGACCTAAAGCTGATGTGCCCCACTCAAATTCAAACCCCCTTTACTAGCTTCTTCTTCAAGCACACTAAAGCAAATGTTAAAAGCACTGGTAATACAGCATCTCCTGTTTCAGACCACTAGAAATAGGAAACATATCACACAAATGTTTACCTATCTGGGCTTCTCTGTAAGTTACCTTTAGACACATTCTCACTATACTAACTCGTTTCACGGGTATAACAAACTCTATGATAAATTAAACAGAACTTCCTTCCTAAATAAATAACAATTTTTTTTTAAACCCCCCAATCAGCTCCTCTACTGCCCTGTTATATACCCATTCCTCTCCAGCATTTCATGAATGCAGAATATACAACTGGTAGTTGTTCTGTTACATCAAAATTCACATCAATGATTCTGAGTAATTTTATCAACATATGGAATTAACCTTGACAGACCTAATATGGAAAAAACTGGGTACATAACTGGTATGTGATATGCCTCACTAATTAAATAGGCAGTTTAATCTTCCTTCTTACAAACAGGTACACTAACAAAGTCTTTCACTACTAAAGCAGATCTTCCATATTACAGCTACAATAAGTAAGTACATTACCTCCTGCTTGAAACAATTCTGCCACAACTTAATCAATGCCTATACTACACAACCTAATAAAACATTAATTAATATACACAACTTACACCTTTCCAAACTGTAAATAAAAATGCCATACCCATGGCCATCATCATCATGTACTACAGGTTCAACTGCACGATTTTCCTACTACTTAACACCATCAACCCCATGTACATTCAACAGCTGACAAAGTGATCCTTCCGCCTGTCCTAAGTACTATTGGTATCTGAAAATCACCTTTCACATTTCGCTCTTATTAAAGATTCACAACAAAGAGACAATATTTGAATCAGAGCGGTGTACAAACTAATATACAAAATTGAAAACCAAAATTACCTAGGTATGTAGTGCATGCTGTAAATTATGCTACATATCACAATGTCAACACATTCAACAAATCCTACCCATTAAAGAAGGAATGTTACTTCCACACCACGCGCACCATTAGGAACAATTTTTACAAAGAAAAATTTCACGAAAATAAATTTCACTTAAACAACAACTGTGGTATAATCGTATTTACCACAGGCCAAAAAGGTACTAACCGCATAAGCAGTACTACATAATAAAGAACATCCTTCCTTGCGAATGAACCAGGTGTTATCTCACTACACCGAGTTGGAACTAGGGACTTAAACTACGCCTTACAAAAGCAGTTCATTAATCCATTTAACCAATCATACACTGCGCTTACTTCGTAAAATCCAGCGTTCAATATGATAAAAGAATGACATACCTTATGACCCCTTTAAAGGATTCACGTTTTGTACATGAAACGCATAATGGAGATCGTTTGGACGCCGCTCACATTTTAGAAGGACAAAGAAAAATAACAGCAATATACAATGACAATTGCAATAAAACACACAATCAACATATGTGATACTGTTTTCAACGTACCTCTAGTGCCCAGTAATGATATTACTTAAAAATTAACATTTTTCAATACGGTTGTCAGCTTACCTTTTCAACACAGGTGACGGCTATATTCAAGAGCTTAACTGCGCAGGTGTGTTGCGCAGGCTTCACGAGCGGAAAATCAACAATGATCAAGAATCAAACTAAAGACTTAAAAATTATGTCACATTAAGTACATTTCATAGGTACGACATGCGTAACATATAAATATTTAAGCATTACTTCATGTAGAACTCTCATTATACTGCTGTAATATTCCAAAAGTGCAGAGGGAAAGACGGATTCCGGTTCCTCTGCCTTGCCATTGATCAACGATATTGTAGATGACCAAACGCAGATTTACATTTCACCAACTCACAATATGATATATGCAGTCTACTGAATTACGAACAGCATGGATCAGAGTTTATCATGAGGTCTATTTGCGAGTAGCATAGAAGAAGAATGGAAGAAACATGCAACATAATTGGTCTACGCAAGATAATTGTATAATCCTTTAATTAGATGTGGTAAAAATGGTGAAGTTTTCACTACACACACCACGAACAGGTCTGGGTTTTTCGGAGACGAGGAAAATTTCTTGTCCAAACCGAAAATTTAACCCTGGATTATTCAGACCCGATAATCAGTAGTTCAGACCGTAGCCTAGTCACTCGACTGGCTTTACTACCTGGGCTCCAAATTCAAAACAGTTGGATTTACAAATCTGTAATGGAACTTTAAAAATAACACTGTAAAGGCTATGCTGAGGAAACTTGCGCTTGTGAATGTGAAGTATTGGCAATTCGAAGGAACAAAAGAAATTAATTGCATTTGACACCTGTTACTAGGTGGTGCAAAAGTACCAAGAAAGGACATAATGTAAAATTAAATATACAAAACATTTACTGAAGAAACAATAAGAGTGAAGAGTAGGCCTAAAATAAATTTCTTGGGCATTCCGCGTGAATGGAATGGCCTAATAGAGTAGTTATATCACACCAGTGAATAGGATTTATGGAATAAAAACAATGTGGGTAATAAGGATTCTGCAAGCACTGGATAGCAGAGGATTCGAACCGGGATTGACAAGTTACGTTTGGAGGCGAAATGGCGACGTAACGTAGTGCAAGGAAGATGTTACAATCATCACCATGTATTCAGCTGTATTGTTTGCTGTAAGTTGACACACTTAGTCCTACAATGTGTGATTTGAGGCTTCCGCCGCGAAGTAGATGAGAACTGCGCTCTTCTCGGTTACACTAGCCCAGACGAGCGCGGTCTCACCACTCCACCATTCAAAATACCACAAAAAAATTGCAACCTTCAAATCATTACAAACCAAGTACTATCTACCATTATTTTTTACTGTAATATTTCTGACATATAAATTATGTTTTGTATCTCAAGATATCCTCTAATATATGCTGCTTTTTTTCTGTTTATTTTGAATTCAGAGAATCACACAAAAAGTACAAGACAATTTGATAATTTTTATCAGCCCATAACTAATTTTACTGTATACCAAAGGGGAGTACATTACATGGGCATTAAGATTTTCAACAGTCTTCCTCCATACATTAAAGATATATCCAATAATGTCAGGAAATTTGAGATTTGCTTAAAACGATTCCTACATATACATTCTTTTTACTCCATAGAAGAATATTTTCGATATAAATCTATTAGAAGTTGATAATGTGCCATTAAACGTCTTTCATAAAACAAATATACTTAACATATAGTCCTAATAATCTATGTTTTGTCACTAAGACTCACAAAAAAAATTAACAGAGTTATGTTAATGTTATTCATATCCATAAATTTGCTGTCTGTATTCATTTGCTACAATTGTTTGTTGCCTGTATGTCACTTGTTTCTCTTTTTGTTAACTATAAATCACATCTTTCTGTGCTTTTGTAGTTTCACAGTGTTTTTTGTCCTGTCTGTATTAAACATCATTCATGTACTTGACTTGGAATTAGTTTGTCTGATTCCAAACATTACACAATTATAATTTTACATTATGTATTAGTCTTGACATGTTCTGTATCCTACTTATTATTATTATTATGAATTTATGGAATGTAAATAAAATATCATATCATAACATAATTCTGCCCCCTTCAAAATATATTGTAAAATAATAACATATTTATTGCCTAATACACATAGTAGTGGGTTTGTAACAGTGAGTGATATGAGGCATGGAAAATGCATATTATTAAGATTCAAAATTATAGTGTTCTGGGTTATGGAACCATGTAATCTGACTGTTTGGTACCAAGATTTCAGTCAGGACATAGTGCCTCCATTTTTTGATGACCTGTGTAGACCCAAAATACTCCTCCAAAACATTCATAACAATTTACCAGACTGAGAGTGTCCTAAATCTGACTGCCTTATGAATCTTCACCAGTCAGCACCTCAAAAATCCTGTACTAAAGAATTTTAAGAACACCTTAAGTGCTGATGGAAATGTCACACTGGGAAAACTGAATTACCAAAGAGCAGTACATTTTATACATAGTATTTAATATCGTGTAATTTTTCCACTAATTGTGTATGAAGTGTTTCATATTTTGTCTCAAACTGAGGAAGTGAACCATTATCAGTACAAATGCACACTTCAAGATCAGGACCACATATGATGAATTTCAAAGTTCTGCTAAAATTATATCACAAAGAAACTTAATTTTTGATTGTGAAATTTTCTTCACAATGCACATAACATACCACAAACTGCAATACAAAAAGCAAATTTCAAGAGTACATGTATGCAAAAGGGCATGCAGTGGTACAGTTGGTTGAGGCACTCTGCTACAAGCCAGAATATCCCAGGTTCGATTAGTGATGGTTCCACTGGAATTTTTCATCAACTTCATTCTTCGTCCCACACTATAGCCCTACAGTCACCTCAGCCTCCAACAGAAATAAGCACCAGGAATATTTCCTAGGGGGTAAAGACAGCCTGTGAGTAGGGCTGACAACTCACCACCTTTAAGTGCCAACCGTCTTGAACCCTCGAGGTCTGTCCACGACTGTCCGGGGATTGCTTTATAGTTTTTTTTACACACACACACACATATATACATATATATAAACGTTATGATAATGAAGGATGTTGAAGAAGTGAGATTCCCAATGTCACACTCATAATTTAAATGACAGTCAGAACAACATAAAATGAAGCTCAATTATTTTATTGATGTATTGCTAATTTTCAAAATACTCCCACAGCACCCTGATGGCCTCATCTTGGCATGGCTCTTACAGTTGTCATGGCAAAATCAGGCTCCTGCACTCTTATTCATGTAGAATCTGTGACGGACCCAGTGTTACTTCATTGGCCCAAAAAAATAATAGTCCCAAAGGGCAACATCAGCACCATATGTTGAATTTTCCTTATGTACCCAGTAGCATGACTGCAACAACTCCTTGTGTTAGTTGTACATTGTGTGGGGCTGCATTACTATGCTCAAGGACCATACCTCATGACAGATGTTCAGGCCTCTGCCTGCTATTTGCTTAATTCAGTAATTTTACCTATTGTTTTGTATGGGTGTGAAACCTGGTCACTCACACTGAGGGAGCAAGGCAGGCTGAGGGTGTTTGAGAAGAGGGTGCTGAGGAGAATATTTGACCTTGGAGGGACAAGGTAGCAGGGGAGTGGAGAAAACTACATAACGAGGAACTTATTGATCTGTACTCCTCACCCAATATTGATTGGGTGATCAAATTGAGAAGAGTGAGATGGGTAGGGCATGTAGCATATATGGGGGAGAGGTGTATACAGGGTTTTGGTGACGAAACCTGAGGGAAAGGGACCACTTGGAAACCCCAGGTGTAGATGGGAGGATAATATAATGATGGATCTGCAGGAAATTGGATGGGGAGGCATGGACTGGTTTGGTATGGCTCAGGATAGGAACAGGTGGCAGGCACTTGTAAATGCAGTAATGAACATTCGGGTTCCATAATATGCGGGGAATGTCTTGATTAACTGAGAACTCGTCAGGTTCTCAAGGAGGACTCTGCTCTATGGAGTAAGTAAATAAGTATGGATTTGTACACCATGGGCGCATTAGTCGATGAGAAAAATGACACGAATGTAGTAATAGACTCAGACAATTGAAACTATGACTACTTACTCAAGAAATGAAGGGCAGGACATAAAAAACACTTGTAAAACACATTCTCAAGTACAGAACTAAACCGTGGAACTTCTTCTTCTTTTTAGGGCCCGTCAGCTTATTGCACCGAATGCACCGCAGACTTAGGCTTATTGTGCAGCCCCAATATTTCATTCAGCACAGCCACAATAGTCCTGTGCCTCGTATGAAGAAGCAAAGGTCCCTTATTGGGGCTGTGCTTATGTCTTTTGGTTCTACAGTCAACCTCCCAAAGACATAGCGCTGACGAGCCAACGCCTCACAACAGCAAATAATGTGCTGCACTGTTTCAGTCTCCATCCCACAAACTCTGCAGATTGGGTCCCCATCAAACAGGCCCATAGTGTACAGGTGCCTCCTTACAGGAGCATGCCCTTTGTAGATCACAGTTGCCATTTTTAGTTGATGCCTACCTAACTTAAGTAGGTCGTCAGCTCTTTTCTTACATGGGCTATCTATAAAGAGTTTGCCGTGTCGGAGGCCTGGCAGGTCTATCCAGGCTCTAAGATGTTGCATCTCAGTCCAGTTCGTAATTGCTTCTCTTACCGAACACTTAGGTATACCAAGAGCTGGCTCTGGACCGAGTAACAGCATGGCTGATGCTTGTCTAGCAAGCAACCGCGGAACGTAACGTAATTGATCAATTAGAAGTGTGACTTTTTGAAAGAAAATTCTTATGTAAAATATATGATCCTGTGCAAGAGAAAGGAGAATAAGGTATAATTAACTCTTTAAACAACAAATTAAATCCCATCTGCCATTTGCTGGCATTATTAGGATCTCACCATATTCTCCACATTAGCAGTATAAGGTTTAAGAACTGAAGCAGCTGTATGGGTCACAGGATATTATCAGGACTACATCAGCAGGGTTGCAATAGAAAGGGCACATACAAATAATGGATAATAATGAAATAACCAGAACCATGACTTTCAAACTCAAGGGAAGCAGGGGAGTGGGGAGAGCTAAACTTTGGTGGAAGATATGAGGAATGTGGGGATCCAAACATGGTGGATGGTCCCCAGGGATAGAGAGTTGTGGAAGGTTGTATGGGAAGAGGAGGCTCATAGTGAGTTTTTGTGCTGCTCATGATGAAATGCAGCCATATGAATATCTATCACAGTTCATAACATGGAGATGAATGTTCCTGACAATGTCATGTGGTCCGGTTTTGCGGTAAGGCAAGAGCAGCAGCACACCAATTCTTACCAATTCTTCTAAGATGCTTGTTGTTGATCACAATACTCTATTCAGATTCCATACATCACCTTTACCAGACAGTAAACACAGAGAGTCAGTACGTTCATACTACCTGGTGCAATAAAATCTGCAACTGCTCTTTATGGCCTCCACCTAGTGATTCATTTTTCCGCTTCCACCACCAAGGAACTGAAGTTCTTGTAACGCCCCTCACACTTTATCTTTAATTCTTTGGTGGTGATGGAAAAAGTCACAGTTAACATTCTCCTTAATGACATGTGATATGGGACTTGACTGTATCTAAGTGAACCACATCCGATATCATACCCTCCAAAACACTGATGGCACTACCGAACAGTCTCTGCCAACTTCTCAGTTTGATAGTTTAAAGAACATACCGTACTGCTGCACTCCTTGAAGCCTATATAAACATTGGTTGGTGACAGTGCTTCAGATATCAGACATGCCTTGCAAGCATCACAGTTGCCGTCACAAAGCAGGCGCCTGGCAATAAAACCACTGACATATGGTAGCAATAACATTTTCACATCACCATTACGCATAGCTATAGACTCCCTGCTGTGCTTCTTTTCACATGAACAATGTACAGAAGAGTGGCACCATCATCCACACAGTTTGGGTGAAGCACACCTGCATAAGCAGGGCCATTCACAATGGCAGAATTCAGGGCATCTACAAACTGTCTGACAGGTGGGTTATTATTTGGCTCACGGTGCATAAAAATAGCACCAAATGTGTTCTCAAGTGGATCCTGATTCAGGTTTCAGGTCTCACAGTACGTGAACTTCTTTTCTCCATTTACCCTTCTCCACACATGCTGAACAGCAGCTATTGTAAGCAGCCACCCAGTCTCTGAAAGGAGTGGGATGAATCTGTCCACAACCCTTGTTGAGAAGGGTCCAGGTTTTTATTTTACTACTGTAATAGCATTTTGCCACTATTCCAAGGGCTTACTTGCCCTGCTTAGCCAGCAATGGTGAGGGTTGCATGACACAAAACTGAGGGCTGTTAGCTACCTTAACAAATGCAGCTGCTGACAGACACCTGCTGTCCACGTAACATGCAATTAATATTGGAACAATATAAATACCCTTCATGAACAAGTATTCTATAAAAGAAAATAAACATCACCTGGTGATAAGCCAGCATGTCACTCAGACTCACAGTGAAATTGTCTTTATCTAGTGTGACCAGAGTGTTGACAGCTGCTGCCAGTGCTGCTCATAACTTGTGCAGCCAAGTTAACTTTCAATGCAGTCTGGGCACAAGATTTCATGTGTCTCTCAGTCATTTTGGACAGCAGGTGATACACACTATGTTTGTCAACACCATACAGCTTCAATATGTCCTCCAACGTAGCTGTATCATTAAGCTGCTCCCACTCACAGTAATATCACACTCTGCATTAGCTACAACACAATTCAGGAAAATGTTGTAGGCACATTTAAGGAGCTGGACAGGAATAAATATAGCTAAATTTCTCAATTCTAAACCTGAAGAAATGCATATTTTCAGAAACATCCACATGTTTCAAGGCCTTGTCATTGTTGGCACCCATGTTACACAAGGTGGCAACAACTTCCAGTCCTACAATGTGGCAGGCATCAACAAATTAATAAGCATCTCACCCCTAGTGCTTCTCTGAATCAAGTAATAAACTACTGGTTGCTTCCACTCTTTACGTAGACTACAGAGTACGATCTGCAACACCAATTGTTTGCTGTGGCTTCAAATGTCGTCACAGCCTCTAAATACAGCCAAACTTCTTATTGAAATGCAAGTTCTCTCTGAATACATTTCATCAAACATGAGAGAACACGCGATCTTCATCAAGAATGGTCTGTCGAATCCCTTGAGTGTACTAAACACATTGGCATTGATATCCATCCTAAAGAGAATAGTGTTAGAATGGGCTCTAAGGTTTGTCTGGAAGGTAGAGGAAATAGTGACTGGAGAAACATATAGGACTTACGGTCATGTTTCAGGATGGATGAAGCCCACTCCTTTTCTTTGAAGCGCCCCCCCCCCCCCACTCTGGCTTATGCTTTCTGTTCCTAACAACTGTTGCCAAAAACCTTGATGAAAGAGACTGTATCAAAGGATTACTGTCTCACTGAAAACCTTCTTCAGGTTCTTTCTCATGTACTTCTTCCTAAATTTGCAAAATGCTCTCTCTCTATCTCTCTGATCTGAATTATGTCATACTATTTCTGTTTCTGTGGAATACATTTTGGTACTCTGTCCACACCAGGCTCTTTTATTAGGAAATGCCATGGTTTACACTTTGGGGAAGAACTCTCTCCACCAGAAGCACTTTCATTTGACCAGCCAAGGTGATAGGTGGTGTCTTCTGCTGAAACAAGTGTTAGTAATGGCTGGTAATGACTGTTCAGGGGATATAACTGAAGGAAAGAAAGTGACTGACTGGACTGCAGTAGGTTCTTCAGTCAGTGACATTAAGGACTTCATGGAATATGTTTTTAATGGGCCATGACATGAAGGTCTTCTTCAGAGGATAACAAATTCAAAGAGGGTTCTTCATGATGTTAAGCTTCATAGGGATGTGAGACCGCTGTACAAACATCTGGAACTGTGAAACTGCTGTCCAGACATGTTTTTCTTTTGGCCGACATGAAACCATTCTCTGAGAAATGTTACCTGCAAACATACAGCCCAGGCAGTTTTTTGGCATGCTCTACATTGCACAGTGTGTCCAGTCTCTCCACCTACAGCTGAGCCTGTTGTAGAAATGAAACCATAAAATGCAGAAACTAAACTGTTATTCATATGGTTAGTGTCTTAGGTTACATTGTTACCACCAGGTGAACTCCTTTTGTGACAAAAATTATTCATTGTGTGCTGTGTTGGTTACGACATATTAGTCAAATAGTGATTTATTCTGAATCCAACATAAGAAGGTTGATAATTCATTGGAGATGAACAAATTCGTCTTCAAGTTATGACATAAACTAAAAATACACAATGAGAAAATTATTATATAACGTATGTAACATACAGAGTACACACAAGTTACAATGATGTGATATATCTTCACCTCCCAAAATGTTTTATGAACACCGAAATACGGTTCTGTCATAGCAACAGCATCGATAAACACTAAATCATATCTACCGTTGGGGATTGTTAAGGAAGTTGAAAAATTTGAGATCACAATTTCTGTCGGTTGTAACACCTTTTGGCATAGCACACCGTTTGCATTCTAACGGCCCTATTATGAAAAAATTGTAAACTCCTTAGTCAACGCAATAATTAATATTAATCTAACAGTTGTTAATGTACATTATCTTAGGACACATCCCGCTCCATCGCATTTCATCAATAATCAACACATTAATCAAAACAACCTTCACACACTTTCAGCAACGATAACATTCTCTTAACCTCTATCAAAACTACACCGGAATCAATTGAAAAAAACCGCACTACCACAACAAACAAACTGACACACTGCGCTTTATCTCCTCGTTACCACGGATCAGCTATTTACAACTACGTGCCAGATCAGAAATCACCATGTGTGTGCGTGACCGTTAGTATGAAGTGCAGATTATAAGCACGGAGTCAAAGCCGGCTGTATGGATACAGGTCTGCAGACTTTCACGGCGGTTATTTTCCACTGGTATTCTTCTGGGTTTTTACACGTGTAGGATCCTACCATCACCACTTCGCTGTAGGAAAAGTGATAAGTACAATTAATTATGTTTTTTTAGACAACTTACCAGAGAAACCCCTGTTATCAATGGTGTGGCGGTACTACAGTCATTTGGAGTAGGAGATCCGTGGCGTTTCATGTAATAGAGTAACTGACCGCACCTAATATTGGTTCTGATGTTGCATTGGTAGATGTCGGCTGGAATTGTGTTCGATAGATTGCAGGAAAGGAGCAGAAAAGTAATAATCAAGTACGAACAGCTGATTGGAAGTGGAATGTTGTCTTACGTCAAAAATGTGACGATATATGAGTTCTTTGAATTAAGTTGCGAATTTTTTTAAGTATTTGACTATATTGTATTATTTTTGGGTAATGGCGACAACAGCTGGAACGGCATCCGGTACTGGCAGTTATAACTTCAAAGTTGTGTTGCTTGGTGAAGGGTGTGTTGGGAAGACTTCTGTCGTGCTAAGATACGTACAGGATAGATTTAACGAGAAGCATCTCACCACTTTACAAGTTAGTTGTTTGTTAGTTAGTATCGTATTCGTTTGTAAATTACTGGCTTTGTATCATGACAACAACGTTGTACTCTGCGAAAGATTCTGGTGCAGTTGTGTCATGTAGTTTTGGTTATTACCTGTATTTATTGAAGATTCTATTGTATTATAATTATCGTACGCAGATGTCTTACAGTTTTGTCATTTCACGTTCTTCATTTGTTTAAATGCGTTCATTGTTTAGATTTTTCCTGTGGCTTCTGATATTAAGAGATTTTTTAAATCAAGAGCCAATGGTTTAAATGAACATTTCTGCCCTAAGTTCATAGAAGAAACATTCTGGATTTACCATCTTCACCGTATATTTCAGGCATCCTTTATGAATAAGAAAATCAACCTTGGTGGGAAGAAAGTCAACCTGTCAATATGGGACACAGCAGGTCAAGAAAGATTTCATGCCTTGGGCCCAATATATTACCGAATGTCTAATGGGGCAATTTTGGTGTATGACATTACAGATGAAGACTCATTTCAGAAGGTGTGTTCTAATATTACTTTTGAGTGGAAGTGTTGGTAGAGATGGGTACAGTACACGAAATATTAATTCACAGATCATTCACTGATTTCTCCACCTGAGCTGGTTTCATGACAAAGACTACTTTCATCTCTATTCTCCTATGTTGTGCCTTTTTGTCTTCCACCCTGCCCTTATTCAATTTTCTATGTCTTCCCCCACATTATCTATGTTTCTATCTCCTCCTATTATGTTGTCAGTGGAATGCTATTGTTATCCACATAGAACAACCACATACCATTGTACCCTACATTGTACCACTTTTTCATGTAGTGTTTCTATATATGCTGTTTACTGCACTCAATTCAGATTTTTCCACTATATGCATGCTTATTAATGGTTTGTATAAACATGCTCTTATTCTTGATATTTGTGCTGTGTTAACTTCATGATGTTTTCTATCATCTTCACCAAATGTAATGGTCAGGTGGATATCACTTCTGTTTTGTAGTCAGGAGAGGCTGCGCTCATGTATTGGTCCACAGACTGGAAACCCCAACCAAAAGTTTTCTTGGTTTTCTGCAGTTCCTGCAAGTCAGTTACAAGATAATATCTAAATTAGGTCATGACCACTTCCACATGCTGTCCACTGTTTTATCTACCCAGCCATTTGATGTATCATTATACAAACTGGAAGTAAATATCTGTACAAATCTAACCTCTGGTGTCATTACCCCAAGTCTGGGTTCACCTTTTGTTCTGCATGTTCATGTAATAACTAGGGGTTCATTTAGAACAGATGAAGCCTGTTTGCTTGCCTGTTGGAGACCTCTTGCTGTACAAATCTAGTGCTTGTAATGTTACATTTAGATAATGTAAATACAGTAGGGTCTCTTTTACAATGGAGTTATGTTCTTGAATGTTTGGTTGTAAATCGAATCGTTGTAAAGTGAGTACTATTTAAATGGTTTAAATTGAGATAGCTTCATGGGCCAAATTAGTCAGTTTTATAATTTACAGTATTTCTTTACATTATGACATACAATTTTAATTTAACGAATTAGGTATATAGAAAATAACACAGATAATTGAAAAAAATATCAATCAACTCCCTTTTTATTTTGATGAAGAAGACCGAGGCCATGGTTCAGAAGACATCAAGAAAGAATGTAATGTCAACTGTTTTGGTTTTTTCTTCTTTTTTGTCTTTTTGCTGGGCATCATGGGTGGAAAAACCACAATCAACTTAAAAGAACTGCACTAAAACAGAAAAAGAAGAAAATGCCCACTGGAAAAAGAGCTAGAAGTGCACTAAGTACAGAAAGGACACTTGAGTTGCAACAGTGATGCACCACAAGTCGGCAGTGCTTAGTCTGACTTGACAACGGTCGTAAAAGTGAATCGTCGTAAAACTGTCGCAAAATGAGGCCCTACTGTATATAATTCAAAATAAACCAGTTTTATTGACTAGAATACTAGATACTTGTGCAGATGGTCATATGCTCAAATCCTGCTTTGGTTAGATGGCTCTACTGCTTGCATTTGTTTATCTTTCTGTATACAACAGTACATGTGAATTACAGTCTGGTTGCCACGGTTACTGTTGTTTGTGTTTTGTGTGAGTTATGTGCTGAGGCAGAAGAAACATTTGAGAAATGAGCATATGATACAACATAGCAGAACCAGATGGCAGCACTCCAAGATGAAATAAATGCTTGGTTTGTGCCCAGTTGGAACAATTACTTTGGAGTAGTGAAATACATGACAGATATGCTGGCAGACTGATTAGTTTTAATATATTTCCTGTCTTTTGTAAATGATTTATATCCTTCTAATAGTGCTGGGACTTTAAAATCAGGGACAATATATAAAGATGACTCTACCCAGAAGTCAAACTGATTTTTTTCCTTTTACAGGTTAAGAACTGGGTAAAAGAGTTGAAGAAGATGCTTGGTAGTGAAATCTGTCTAATTATAGCTGGCAATAAAGTAGACCTAGAGAAACAGAGGACTGTTTCGATTGAGGATGCAGAGGAGTAAGTTAACTGACAGTTATTTTAAAATATGTCTTGGGAATGTATGAGGTGGTGCCACAAGAAATACTGGTAGCTCATACATAATTTATTCTTCCAAACATGGGTTGGGCCACTGTGTCCCATTCTGAGGCTGAAACTGATCCTTTCTTGATGTTCATGGGTGTCCCAAGATGACTTGCTGGTAGGTTTACAAAAATGACTCATCATGGCACTCTTTATATAAACTTCATGTTATTTACATTTAAAGGTTTTACTGTAGCATTACTGCTTTTGTTACTTGTATGAAATGAACTAGAGACTACTTGTTCACACAAATGAAATCACCATTCCAGTATTGCCTCTATTTCATATTCTCTTGTCAGATATGCAAAGTCAGTGGGGGCCAAACACTTCCACACATCTGCTAAATTGAATCAAGGCATTGAAGAGATGTTTTTGGAGCTGAGCCATAGAATGATTGAACGAGCAATGGAGAATGATCAGCAGAAAGCAAGTTCTCTGGGACGATCAGGCAGCACGCGACGTAATGTTGTGGTGGTAGAGGATGAAGAAGAAGCTGCACAGCCAAAGTCAGGCTGTTGTGGAGGAGTGTCTGCAGCATCCTAACCACTACTATTAACCTGGGATTCACCCAGCTTGTATTATAGTGTTAAGAATGAAGGCCGACTATGCAAACATGGCTGCATCACATACTTGGTGTATTGTTACAGTTGATCTTCAGATGTGGCCAAATGTAACTATATAAATATTTTTAAAAGAAAGCTTGCCATTTGAGCAAATAATTCTTATTGCACGTTCAGTTTGATATCTTTGTAAAGTACCTTGTATTCTGTTTTTGAGAATACAGTAAATTGGGTGAGAATAAATCGTGTTTAGACACGGTATGGACAATAAATAAACCACAGAAATTGATTTATCATCATTATTTCTGACCTTCAGTTTGTCTTTATATGACTACAAGATGGGCCATGTACCACATGCTGCCATGCAGTGACACATTCTGCAGTCTGTGTACATAATAGCATCAAATTATGGATTTATAGCCACATCATTTGATGACCCGCTATTTACCTTCCAGTGAATTTCTCAAACGTTGGCTGCCTTGAGCGCTACAGCTGTCATGGGATGTCCTAGTGCATGTAAGCTTTGAAGTAACAAAGCTTTCACGCACAGTTCAACAGTAAATGGAAAACCCTGTACAAGCCAGTTTTTAAGCACATTATATATGAAGACATAGTTTAATTTAATTTAGTCATGTGACATAGTTTTTCTGCATTCGAAGTAATTCTGTCAGGTTACTGTAAAACCCTTCACAAAACTATGTGCACTGTCAGATGTCTTGCGAAGAAGCATGTCTTCTGATATTTTCAGGATCGTGACTGATGGCAGGGCTTGTGGAGCACGTTCCCACAGCCACTACAGAACTTTTAAACAATGGCCTTTAAGTAAACTATCAAAATAAATGTTGTGATGAAATTAATATAGTGTACAATATGTATGTATTTAGATAAGTTACAGTAGTTGTGCTTTTTCTGGATGCGTTCTTATATCTAATGTACCTGTGAACACCTGTTGAAAGATCCTAATTGTCATGTTACGATGCTGCATTGATTTCAAGGGCAGTTCATACTGACAAATGGGTGAGCTGGAAACATCAAAAATTAAGACAGATAATTACAATTGTATGACATGTTAAAGACTATGATACATGAAGATGTGGTTCAGTCAGTAAATATTCGAAGATTATTCAGCTCATCTGTTACAAAAAAAAAATATTGATTGGTGTATACCATATTTACCAACTGATGTGCTATATACTGTATTTGCATGGCTGGGTATAGCATTGACCACCGACCCCCATCTAGTGCTGAGGTTAAAGAAAGAGTAGAACTATACCTCAACTCCCCCCCCAGGCCTTTGTGGCCTGTTCTGGGATGACCTTTACCTTTATATACCATATTTACTTAAATGCAGGATGAGGTTTCCCCTTAAATTTGGGCTCAAATTTGTGACGTCTTAATTCTTGTACGAAGTGCCAAACCGGATTGCTCAAAACTGGACCATTCACAGCCAAACCAAGGTTTGCATTGCCAAATCATGTGAGATCTCCACTCTTCTGAGATATTACACGGCTTAGAGTGGTGTGTTCTTTCTGGCGTTTCAGGATGACCTATCAGTCCAGTCCCATCTTCAACGGTAAAGAAATCCAAAAGAGAGAACATTGCATGACTGAAGTTGCCTGACACATTCGTCTTTTATGGGTCTTTGTCCTGTCTGATTTTTTAAAGATGCATGCATGACGTTTCAGAAGCCAGTTCTGTTTTGCGTTTTCAGGCAAAGAAGCACCTAATATATTTGCACCTCTTAGGTTATTGTCAATCACTGGGCACCATAGAAATAGCAACTTGTCACGCACGATATGCACCTCTGAACAGATCTAGTGCAAGGGCAGTAAGAGGAAAATGGCTACTGAATAATTAACTACAAGACTCAAAAATTAAAACCTGGACCAATTCACAAATTAAAAATCATAAAAAGAGCCATGAACTAAGACTGATCTGACCACCGACATAACACAAAGCAGAACACATGTATTTAAATTCTTAACACCTCTAACATCATCTGTGGAGAAAACTGTGAATCTTTATGGGTTGTACTAAGTTTATAAACTATTAAATGTTATATTTAGTTGATGTGGATCATAGCAGCACATCTCACCAGAATTGATTGTGTCAGGTTGTAAGGAGTGCTGTATATACAGTGCAGTGGATGGGACTGATGATATGTTGAGGAATGACAAAGAAAATGGTGACAGTGACACTGATTGGTAAAGGAAGATAGAATCTGACAAGCTTTATGTAATAAGTGTATGAAATAGTAAAATATTTCTTCTTAGCAGACGTTTTACTCTTGTGGGGTCGTCTTAGACTGCATTTGGGTACATATGGTAATTCATCAGCCAGCAACTAATGAAGACTGTGTACTCCTTTCATGAAACAGTACATCTAACAGTGAAGTCTTTCTTGTAAATAGCAGCATTTTTAAATCCATACTGATGGGATTTGTTTTCGTGAGAATGAGTTGAAAGTAGCACTCTGTGAGATTTTGTAGTCACTAGTCTGATTCACTCATTTTGGCAGTGTTTGCACTTTTTTAAAAATCTTTGTCTACTTTTAAAATTTTGTACTTTTCTTCCAAGGTAATCTGCTTACACTGTTTTATCCCAGCACCATTACTTGTCACAGAAATGCTTTAAAAACTACCACCTGATAACCAAGAAACTGCTTCCTGGTCAAAAATTGAAGGACCAGGCAAAAAATACTTACTATGTTGCTGCATTCATTACATCATAATCAGACTGCACTTGTGTTCCAACAAATATTTTTTTCTACCATGCCATTTGTTTATATTTTGAGTTTTGATATTATTATACTAATATCTTTTATAATATTAAAGTCTATTACACTACATCCATTTTGCTGAGAGAGGTACAGTGTGAATTAACACAATTTTCAGTATACTGGATATTTTGTTGTTTGTACTGACATTTGTGTATTAGCAGTATCAGTACAGTGGTTGCATAATTACACAAGTTGCTGAAGGAGCTCACAGCTGCAGCTGTTACTTTAAAGTTTCACCAATGATGATCCATGTTGCTTTGAACATTGTGTGAAGGGAAAATGTCTGTACGCATGTTGTGAGTGTTCTGGTCATGAAGCATCTCACTTAAATAATAAGTACTTGAGTTAAATCAGTAAATTTATTGGTGTTTGGTTTGTATTACCACATAATAATCCATAATAATAATAACAACAATAATAGTAATTATCCCAATATAACCACACCTCATTCGACATTTGCACCTTTGGGGAAGATGCTACTACAACCTGCGTAACATTATTAACCCTTTCATATTTTGTGCCGAAAATCGGTCACAGTTGGCACACGGTGGGCATTCAAAGAGCTAAGCTGCCTATAATCATGGCCCAAGAACATGCGAAGGATAAAGCAGCCATTTCAATAACCATCACTTCAGAGCATGCTGGGAATTTAATTCCAGCAAGAAGGGGTTCAGCAAATATTGAAACTTGGGCTATGCTCTTAAACTGAATTTCTTAAAATAAAGTAGAAGTGTGCTTGGAAGGTGGAAAGTAACAGTGAGTTTGTTGAGCTATGAAATATCTGTATTTATAAACAGAGACTCTAAAACTGAAACGTAAGACCATGTATATATTTTGTCATGTACAGCAAGTGGCCACAGGTGCGCCAAGCTACCGGAGCACCATCAGCCACAGAATGACAGACAAGTGTGTGTGTATGTGTGTGATGCCACAAACATGTTTTTACAGCAAAATGGCAATTGATATCTGTATGTATGATCTGTGGTTATGTAATGAGAGTGATACTAGACAAAAATGAAGCTTTTTTTTTTTTATGTAGAATACGTATGGATATATTAGGCCCTTCTGTCAGAATGATTGATTTACATGAAGACATGTCTTTGCACACCAGTAATCAGGCACAGATGGCACACACAGGCACCCTGTTGCCAGGAAACAGAGAACATCTACTGAACAGACTATATAATCAGATATACTGAACAATTAATTTATCATCACTACTCAACATACCTCAGGCCATGAATAAAATTCCCAGTCTTCAGTACATCAGTCATTAACAAAACTTCTCATTCACAAAACTAACTCTTCATTTAAGTCTCTTTTTATTTTTAAAATGTCATGTGATGTATAAAATTTGTTTTACAATGATCTCTCAAACACAGATTAAAAGCAAAAGGCACTTATTATTGCAAGAAAAAAATAATTTATATCTAGAAAACCTTTACACATTGTAACATCCAGACAATTTGGCCATACACACTCAACAGGGGATCACACTCCTTTGACCTGATTTGCTCATATAAATATATGTACACTTCCGCTTACTCCAACAACCAGATTTAGGATGAAAAATGCAAAACACGCACGCACGCACACACACACACGCACGCACGCATAGAGAGACAATTTATCTTCCAGGAAATGATTCTCACTGCCTTTGTGTCATACCTCTACTTTCAAATGAAGGGCAAAGCACCATATCTCATTATATTATGTTGTTCTACTCTGTACCAAGCAGCAGATATGGACAGTTGGTGTGGTCACTGCAGTGCTGTTGTGAAGCTACATTACTACCGTTTTGGAACAGTAAGCACCAAAAAAACTGTCTCCTGCTTTGATATTCTAAAACATTTGTATTAATGGTACACAGTTGTTATATAGCCTATATTAGTCAATAAACACTGCTACCTGCCGTTGTCTATTTATTGTACATTTTAACCTCCTTTGTATTTATGAAACCAAACCATCTGCTTCAGAAGTTTATGTCTAACACTTATAATTTCTAAGGACATGGGACTAGAAAGGTAATCTGAAACAGAAATTCTGCTTAGACCCACAATTGCTACATACAACCAAAATCATTCTTTAAATAAAGACGTAAGATGAGACATGAATGTGCAATTTCAAATCCATCAAAATGCACCCACCCAGGCAGGTTCATGTCAATTATGCAACATGAATCTCCTATAATTTTTTTTAAAAATTGTTCTACTCTATAACACCACCAAAGTGTACAAAATACTCCATTCACTAAAACTATAAAACAAAGAAGAGCAACCAAACAGAAGGTACCTTAAATTAATTTTCATCTAACCCATGTAAAATTTTGCCATTCAATCTGCTGTGTTATGTGATGCCGGTGTAATATGAATGTTGCTGGGACTGATTTTGGTTGTTTGAATACATTCTTGGCTATTACTAACTTACGTAAAACTATTTACACAAATTCGATCAGATTACATAACCCTGTCGTCAACACACGTGACAATCTTACAAGAACCTATGCATACTTCCTCCCCTCCATTATGCACACTGTCATGTTCTGGATAACAAACTATGACAGTCATGTACATGTGAAACCATCTCAACATTCTTACACAGAGATACAATGACACCAATATTGTGCAAATGACTATAGCAATACTGCTGAGACATAGAGACAAATCACTGCTTTATACTTAAATAATAATCAATAATTATAATTAATAATAATAAATTACAGTACTATATACAAACATGTTGGCTAGTAAAGGTGTTCTGCTGCATCATTTGGACAGCTTGCTTATGACTCTGATCAAGGCACCATTTTCATCCTTTAACCTCTGGTTTTCACTTCTGAATTGTTCCAACAACTGAAAAACAAATGTACATATGTACTTAATACATAAAATGCAGATATAATTAATTCTCATTCTTCTCATGACCTACTCCATTGCCACTTTGTCCACCACAAACACCACATGGAATGGCCTGTGACTGAACCAGGTTGACAACAAAACTGCCTGAGCCCTGGCACACTGCTGAACACATTGTGAACTGAATCTCTTTAAGGCCTCTGGGTGTGGCACTGTGTCATGGCGTGAGTGTCACCGTGTCGCAACCCAGAGGACTTGAATCCTCAGCAAAATCACTATAAGCCTGACCTCAACTGTCAAACTGTGAACCACAACACTCAGAAGAGGCACGTCACTTGCATGCTTGTAACAGAAAACATTCGGTCTGCGATACTTCCTGCAGTACGAGCGTCAAGTATCAACTTCAGGTTAAGAAGACCTAAGATTACCTACATGTATGAGGAAAGTTACATTCACTTTGAGGAGGTTCAGAACATATGGCACATCACACTTAAAAGACTACTGGCACTCCTCACATGACGGTCTGAAAACTGCACTTTCACTTACACGCAGTGAACTAACGCACAACAAGGCAGGGGACAGTCACTCTGCATTAAACTGTATTTCCTTATGACAGCAATGTTAAGAGCAACACGGGTTAAAGAAGAAAACGTGATGGGTTTCCATGTACAGCCACATTACATTTCACAGCAACCTGCTTTTTGTGATGTTGCTACTTGCCACATTCATTTTAGTCTGAAGCAACATCAAGAGAAAAAGAGGGACACTGACGTTTACAGGCACATCCGTTTTGATGGGAATTGTTTTTTGACGCAAATATTGCATACATCGAGTTCCTGCAGTAGGGCCCTGCACTTCTCTACCATCTCATATTAAAAAAACAACAAAATTTCAGACACTGGAACCGTTCATATCCTTGGGTGAAAAGGTGGGGAGGCGTATGTGTTTGGGTCTGACAGACGGAGCTGTCTCAATCACTGAACCAGTATCCGACAGCTCCCTCTGTCAGACCCAGTTCAGCAGATGCCTCCTCAACCTGTCACTTGATGATGGAAACAGATCCAGTTTTGGTAACATGTTCTTGTTGTGTTTGAATACACAGTACAATGCACAAGTCAAGAAAACAAACATAGTATTTGAAGGTTACATTCAATTAGTGTGAGGACAATATGACAAGTAACACAGCCATTATGTAGCATAAAATATAACAGTAAGAATCATAAAATAACACAAATCCTATGAAAGACGCTTCATGAAGTAATTGTTTTTAACCCTCTCAACATTTGTCTCACAATGCAACATACACAATTACATGCATGAACATTACTCAGCTTTAGTCCTGTAGGAACAGATGATGTAATAAGCACATGCTTAATTAGTGCACAAGAATAATCATAATGCAAACTTAAACATCCGAACATGGACTGGAACATACATATTTTATGTACTAGCAGGAGGTATAGTTTCTAGGCTGCTATCTTCAAAATTATTCACATCAGCAGTGAATATTATCCTAGCAACATCTAAACTATTTTACATTCCACTGTAAATGTAAGTTCTGACAGCACAATTATGTCCATATGCCATATATCATGCTACAAATGGCAGGCAACTTTTCAATCATATCTGTACTCATGCTGAGGGCCGAAACAATAATCACAATACTGGATGTCTGAAGGCAGCCATATGCTACCTGCAACACACAATTCTATGACTGACATTACAAATAGATGCAGGTACAGGTAAAGTTGCCTCTGTAGATGCTAGGAGGGCATATAGGGGGAGCAAAGGCAATGGAACCACTCATTCTCAACCCTGGTGCTAGACGGAAGTTAATTCATCAACATCACGACACGAGCCAGCCACTTTACTCCCAATAGAGAACCCCAACACCCAATGGAACAGAAGGATGGGTGGTCCCCAGAGCCAGTCTGGAGGTGTAGGAGAAAATATCTCTTTCCCCTGCCAGGATTTATAACCCGGAACATACAGAAATTACCAGTCACTATATACACTACACTACTATGGTCCCCCCCTAACAGTCACTATACACACCACACTATTGTGGCTCCCTCTGTAAAATAAGACAAGAACAAAATTTTACAAATGCAACACGTTCATCATAACTGTGCTGTGATGTGGTCCCAGTCACACATAACATTATGTGATGCTTTGTCAATGGGCGAGGAGTTTCTGACGTTTTGAAGCATCACAGTGCCTTCGGTTTCACCGTCAAGCAGTCCAAGACAAATGTTTGACCCTGAGGAGGGGGCACTACAACCAAGACATGGTAGGACCACAACAGGAACCTTGAATGCCACGAGGACGTAAATTCTTATAAAATGTCTTCTGTAGATCTCAGTTCTACTCTCCCACACAGAATTCTTAACTCCATTTCAAACTGCCAGCAGATAAAAATATTTTTAGTGGCTGCCTAAAACAGAAGTTTCTTCTGTATAATGAAGTACAGTGATAAGCAAAATGAATTTCTTATACATGGTTTCTGTAAAATATTTGTCATGGAAGGTAGCCATGATAGCTTAGCCAGTACAGTGACCAGGCTAAAGACTGGGCGATCTGACGTTCAATTCCCAGCAGAGGTAAAGCGTCCGTCTCCTCCAAAAAGTCCAGATGTGACTGGAGCCCACCCAGCCCCCTATCAATGGGTAATTAGGGGAGAGGGGCCCTTCCCTGGGGGTAAAGTAACTGAGACATAAGGCTGACCATTCATTTCGCTACTGTCAAGAACAACAATAAGGGTATGGCTACAGGCGAGCCAGGAACAGCACAACACAATAGTCTGGACAGACTCCAGACAAGGAAGTAAAAATCAATCACTTTATTGTTTATGGTAGTGGCTATACTGAACCAAATCTGAATGGCATGTTGTCTCCCAACATCTGCCAACTGTGTGGCCCAACAAAATAGGTTTGTTTCAAACTGACAGTCCAGCCAGACATATGCTGCAGTCAGAGTATGATGTGACTATTAGTACAGTGGACAAAACTCATCTGACAGAAACTTTTACAGATATGCTGCCGCTTTGGGACAGACAAACCAAAAGTACCATGTCGGAGATTTCAAGCCAAATCATTGGGATCCAATGAGAGAAATTAAACTTCACAGTAAGTAGTGAAATAACAACAGTAATGAAGTACAGTACAGTACTAACTTCGAGCACCAGTCCTACCCAATAGGACAAATTTGTCCCAATCATTATCATTAGACCTGTACATCATGTAATGGTCATATCACCTACAATAAGCTATGAAAAGGAAGTCTCTGTGTAAGCAGAAGTCCAGAAAGACATGTCTGGAGATGTATGCCCAGACAAATGTTGGTATGCTCTGTACTTTCAGTGCAGCCTTAGCATCAGTGGAGCTACACCTCCACTCACCCTGCATGGCACAAGAGGGACAACATTACATTTACCTTCATCATGGGGAATTTACTGTTGAAGCTTTTACTGAAATTTTTGTAGTTTAGTATGGCCATCTGCAAGAATAAAATGAACTGATCTGCATGCAGCAGAGTCCTTCTGCACAGCTTGTCAGGTCAAGTAATTCCCTGCCTTTAATGAAACCTGAAGGCCGCAAAAAATAGTGAGAAAAGTTCCACATAAGAAGAGTCTTCACATCTTTTCAGATGTGAAGCACTTTCACTGGACAAGCAGTGTCCAACATTTTGAAGGTTTGTAGTTCCATCATTTCTGGCATCTAAGACAGCTTGATCCTTAAGAGGAATGCGCTGATATCCTTCACAATGCAAGCAGCCACAAAACCAACAAATGAGCATCACATTTCATATACAAAGTGTGATGCTGAACAAAAGAAAACAAGACACTGACATTCTGACCAAAGAGATATTGAATGATACTGGCAGCAGAATAGGCATCGGCATGACAAGGTGTTGTGCAATTAGCTTATCAGAGTGGTACATACAAAATATCAAGTGATGCTATACAAATTTACAATTGTATTTGCTCTCATACCCACAGCTGATAATTTAACAAGCAATCCAGTATTTTATGTGATTTCAAGAACCAGTGGTCAATGGACTTAACTGAACCACAACCTGCATTTGTTTTGAAAACACCAGTCTTCTGGGATGTGATGATGTGCTGCTGAATGAGTAGGTGCTGACATGCTGACAATTTGAAGATGGACCTGAGTGTCTTTGAAATGTAAGGAAATATCCGATGACAGGGCATCGTTTCCCTGAAGTCTTGAATCTTCAGCAACACCAACATCAGAACCCAAAACCTTGTACAGTTTGGTTTACTTCATATAAATACATAATCAGTCCAAAAAAGCTGCTACAAGAGTACAGAAAATCCCAGTGCAGTTCAGTCATAATCTCAGGGCTGAGAACAGTATGCAGTCTTCTTCTTCTTCTTCTTCTTCTTCTCAGATGGCACTACAGTCCAATGTGGACCTTCACCTCCTGCTTGGACTTCTCCCAGTTAGCTGTTATTTTTTTAACTCTCTTGCCAGTCTGTAATTTTGCACGCATTAATATCTGTTTGCAAACAGTTCCACCAACTGTTTTTTGGTCGTCCTCTTAGTTGACTTCCTTGGGGATTAGTGTTAAATACTTGACTTACTTTTCTTGTACTCTCCATTCTATTAACATGACCAATCAAATTCAACAGATGTATTCTGAAAAATGAAAGCGTATCTAAATCTGCAAACAGCTGTATTAATTCCTTATTATATCGCTGTCTCCAGTTTTCATTTACTTCAATCCCCCCCTCCCCAAACATTCTTCTTAAAACTCTTTATTCTTTACTCAATGCCCAAGATTCTGCTCATATGTTGCCACGAGTCTCACTGATGTCTTACAGAATTTATGTTTTCTGCTATGAGTAACGATTGATTCTTTAGTAGATGAAGAAGTGCATAATGCTCTATTCACGTTTGTAATTCTTTCCTCCACCTCTGGTCTTAATTCATTTTTATTAGTTCGAATTGTACCAAGATATGTACAGTCATTCATTATTTCAAAATTGAAAGTACCAGTTTTTACATATTAATTTTCAGTATATGGCTTTCGCGATATCATAAATTCTGTCTTTTTTTTTATGTACTTCATATCCAATCTTATTTGTTCTACCAGTGACGTCAATACTTCTACCACCTCTTGAATCCTCTACCCATAATAACCACCGGTACGCAGTTGGAACACACAAAACAATAGGGACTTGCAATATCTGAAGGTACCACAACCACAAGTACTGCTACATCAAATCAATTATAGCACCATCATTATAGACACCTCTTGGAGTGCACACTTAAACAATTCCACGAAGGATGGCACCAGCTTAAGCTTGCAGTACACATATGGTAACTAAGGATTATGGCCTGGACAAATGCAACAATTGAAATCCTGGTGTTTTTTGTACAAGGAATACTGGAAGACAAAGTAATGTAAATGCAAACGCTCTTCATACAGTGGAACAGACCAATGTCAATCTAAGGTTCCACCATGCACCCCTAACACACAGCAACATCTTTTCTTAGTTTCAAAATTACATTGCACTGAACTGTCACAGTAATGCTTACATGTAGAGTTCCTTCGGTGGACATTTACAGTCTATTTACCAACATAAAAATGAAGATAACCATAAAAAATTAAATAAATTCTGTAAAACAGACTACACAGTATAATATACTGCCACTTACTGATATGACCACAGTACACAATTCTAGCAAGCTATATAAGTAAGACTTCAGATATTAATAAATTTTCAACACAAACTTACTGCTTGAAAATACAGAGGGCTTAAAACTCGCATTTATCAAGAAGTTACATGTTGCTTATTAAAGTACTGAAGTTTGCAAACATATATATTATTTACCTACTGTATCAAAAAAACTATATTCCACCATTGTCATGATGTAATATGGGAGTTGTGGCATGAACCTATAAGCAGATACTGTTTGTCTCCAGACAGAAGGAAATCTTATAGTGTAATTAATTTCCAAATGCTTCTGATGAAGATGCATCACAGTTAGTTTTTATATTGCAGCCTTATCAATCATCTGCACAGTCTCATACACAGCCTTGCAGTTTGTCAGCTCCAGTGACAAGAATGAGTTCTGTCAAACAGACCCAGCAAGTTAGGTTCTGCCCTTCCCTGAGCTGGATAAGGTCCAAAACATTACAACTAATTATGCAGCCGACACAATGTAGAATCTGCTCAGGTTATGCTACTGCTTGTACCACCAGTGCCTTCAGTAACTACATGGGACAGCTGCGTGTGTGCGAAGAATACGGTAATTTACACACGAAGTGAAAGGACTGGTGTTTAAACACAAGGAGACATGAACACATGATCAATTAGTGGCATGCGTCTTGACTTCTCCAATTCACACACAACACAATTAAAACTCACAGTGTGGAGACAAAATTAAACTGTACTCAGTGTGCACATAAACAAAAACCTTGGTTGGTTTGCCTGCTTATGCCATGTGATATGTGCTTATTTCTGCAATTCTTTCCTACATACACAAGATTGTACATTACAGGGTAGTCCACACAAATTTAATTCCTGTAAAGGGGTTTTCACATACCAGTTGTGTTAATTGAGAAGCACTTACACAGCAACCAGGACAATTTTGGAGCAAAGAAGAAATCTGCAGCCTGCTTAACTACCATTTTGGGCTGCAGCTTTCCTCCACTGCTCCAAAATTTGCCTGGTTGCAATGTCAAATGTTTCACAGTCAATAAAATCTGTAGTAGAAAACCCCCACATAACTGTCAACATTACTGCGAATCACCCTGTAGGTTAAGAAAGGTAAAGTCAATTTCTAGTTTGAAATCCGTACACAATTAAGAAAAATACTGCCTTCTGGGATGTGACACCACGCAGTCTGGTAGTCACTTAGCGACATTCTGGAGGCATGTGCTGTCTCCACCTTCGAAACATCAATAAATTTCTGTCAGATTACATGACATCACTTCCTAGTACACAGTGTCCTTCAGAGGCACCACTGTGAGCAGCTCATATCACCCTATACATAATTAGCCTACACTTTTCAAAATCAGCAATTCATACAAATGTTCCATCATTCCAGGTTGTACTTCAAGTACAAATGTCTGCAAAATATTATATTTCTTGCAGATACTGAGTGGTAGCAATCTGCACGCTGAGAATAAAGATTGGCAATATTAAACAAAAGTGAAGTGACAATTACAGACCAAAAGAGACAGAACAGACATTTAGCTCATTAACGAAGTGCATTCAGTATGGCAGCTCAAATCTTCTGGGATGTGACGCTCTGTCCCTGGGAAAATAGTTAATAATTTGCCACAATCAGTTAGATTTAATAAAGAAAAAAAAGCAGTTTTGTATCAGCACTCAAAAGGTGCTTAACTGTTCAACCATTTACACATATGAGATACATAATGATGTGTAATGTTACAAGAAATAACCTATGAACACAACGTTTTACTTGTACAGAGCTTTGATTATAACTGTCTTATCAAAAATGATTGCTTGTATAATCATGCATTATCCTATTATGGCGTATTTCACATACAAATGTTGTATGACAAACTGATGATCAATGGAATGTGTCAGAGCATGCACGCACACAATGTGTGTGTGTGTGTATGTGTGCATGTATGTTTGTGTCAAAGGTTTATAGTGCCTTCACCCTCAAGAATTACTTGCTCCTGAAGATGAAAGTAGGACAATCCTTTGAAATGTTGGGAGCTACTGAACAACACTCAATCATCCCAGAGCCTTGAATCTTTAGTGACACTGCTGCAAGAACCTCAAATTTCAAATTACAAATGTTGTGATGGGTGT
>Ga0131853_10002812_pt1 | contig 31210 bp, 29 predicted proteins | sample TergutLab28metaG_FD_92764 | JGI IMG/M metagenome (GOLD analysis project Ga0131853, IMG submission 92764) | Labiotermes labralis P1 segment gut microbial communities from Petit-Saut dam, French Guiana - Lab288 P1 (version 2) (version 2) | ecosystem: Host-associated > Arthropoda: Insects >... | reverse complement strand
TGCCCCAATCCAGCATTTGAGACTTCGCTTGTGTGATTTTTCACAAGCGGTAGTCGAAAAGTGCAGGGGCGTAAGATTTTGCGGTTTTGGCAAAATCCACAGCCATCTGCCAAACTTTTGCGCGTCAAAAGTTTGATCAAAACCGTCGCCCTCCCCGCCGCGACCCACGCAAAAAGCGCGCGGGTGCCCCGCTGGCGGAACCACGGGCGAAAGTTATTACAAACATAGCTCCCTATCCAAACAACATCTCGCGCTTTTAGGCGCGGATCGGTCTCAACTGAAGAACGGCGGTTTATCTCGGTACTTTTTCCGCGAATGCGGTTCGCTAACCCAGGTTTTCTGTCGCCGCTCGCGGCACAAATCGCGTCTTTTGCGTTTGTGACCGACAGGCGACCGGGATTGATAAGGGCAGAGCCCTTATCGCCCGTCCGGCAGGACATAAGCCCGCCGCCTCAGCGGCAAAAAGGGTTTCAGGGCATTTGCCCTAAAAAAGAAAGGAGCACATACCAATGACAAACTCTCAACTTAAAAATTCCATATTAAACGGCGAGTTAGACGCAATCCTAACCGAACTGTACGGTGCCGACGGTCTATCCGCCGCGCGAGAACGCTACACTAAAGCGGTGGACAGTTTCACCGAAATTTTCGGTGCGCGTGACAACCTTGCCATCTATTCCGCGCCCGGAAGAACCGAAATCGGCGGAAATCACACCGACCACAATCTCGGCAAGGTTCTTGCGGCAAGCATAAACCTCGACGTGATCGCAATCGTATCCAAGAACGATAAAAATGTTATCACCGTGAAGTCGGAGGGCTACAACGGCGATGTTATCGACTTTTCTGACTTGTCGATACAGCAGAAAGAGATAAACAAATCCGCGTCGCTTGTGCGCGGAACCGCGGCGAAATTTGTTGAGGCAGGCTACAACATCGGCGGGCTGGACGCATACACAATTTCGAATGTGCTGAAAGGGTCGGGGCTTTCGTCCTCCGCCGCGTTTGAAGTGTTAATCGGAACGATTTTAAACGGCGAGTTCAATAACCAAACCATAAGCGCGGTTGAAATCGCGCAGATCGCGCAATACGCCGAAAATGTATACTTTCAAAAGCCGTGCGGACTTATGGACCAGATGGCGTCGTCGGTCGGCGGAATTATTTCCATCGACTTCAAGGACAACGCGAACCCCATTATCAACAAGGTCGATTTTGATTTCACCCAAAGCGGATACGCGCTGTGCATCGTTGACACAGGCGGCTCTCACGCCGATTTGACCGACGAATACGCGAGTATTCCTAACGAAATGAAAAGCGTTGCCGGACATTTCGGCGCGCCGACACTACGCGGCGTGAAAAAAGACGATATTGTGGCGAACGCAAAAGTTTTGCGCGAAACGTTTGGTGATCGAGCGGTTTTGCGCTCGCTTCACTATTTAGATGACAACGAAATCGTGGACCAAGAGCAGAAAGCGTTGCTGGCGGGCGATTTCGAAGAGTTTAAGCGGCTTATTATCAAGTCAGGCAACTCTTCGTACAAATATCTGCAAAACGTATACACCTCGCAAAATGTTGCCGAGCAAGGGTTATCGCTCGCGCTCTATCTCGCGGAAGGAATTCTGGAAGGCAAAGGCGCGTGGCGCGTACACGGCGGCGGATTCGGCGGCACGACGCAGAACTTTGTCCCGCTTTCCATGGCAAACGAATTCAAGGAAAAAATGGAATCCGTATTCGGCGTTGGAAGCTGTCACATCTTGCAAATTAGAAACTTAGGCGGCACAAAAGTGCTTTAATAAAAAAAAGAGCCTTTTGGCTCTTTTTTTATTAAAACAACGGCGCAAGCAATTCCAATATCCGAAACCGAACTTGAATGGTTGCACTACCGTTGTTCGCGCCGGTAATCAGCGCGTAATCCCGCTCAGATAAGTTTTCGCGCAGCACATCTCTGCTATCTATCGAAAAGTCCGCATTTACGCCGTCAATAAAACATAACGGAGGAAACAAAACGCACCACCAATTTTCGCCGCCGCCGTTGCCGATTGCTATCTTCAGCGCGTCATATCTTCCGGCAGGCAACAAAATATCGCCATAAACCGTCGCCGGGAAAGCATAAATCCCTACCGACACCGCCACTTCATAGCTGAATCCTTGCAGGGCAACTTCCGATTGCGCGATACTTTGAAACCATTCGATATTGTCGGCGGCAATTTGCTTAGTTTCGTCGGGCGATTGACTGTTTTCGAATAACGATGCCGTTTCCGCCACGATTCTATCCCGAACGGCGTACTTTAACTGTTGGTCGTAGTCGCTATTACTGTTGGCGACAACATGCAGGCGCAAAACTTGCCGCGCGATGTCCGATTGCACCCCTCTTGCGTATGTAACCAGCAGCGATAACAGGAAAACTACTCCCAAAATTGCGATAAACACTGTATTTTTCTTCATTTTACCAGCTCCTTTCAATGGGTATTATTCCCAAATTTTATTATTTTATACAAAAGACTTGTCAATATTGATAAAATGGTGTAATATATATGAAGTTAGGGCAGATTGCTGCGTATTTTAAATGGAGGTATTTGAGTTGCTAAATCTATGTATAATTTTCGGCGGAAAGTCGAGCGAACACGAAGTCTCATTAGTATCGGCAAGATCGATTTACGCGAATGTTAATCGGGCAAAATACCGTTTACATATGATAAAAATTGAGAAAGACGGAAGCTGGAACTATAAAGGCGATGATTTTGACTCCGCGGGCGAGAAAATCTCAATCGGTGATTTGGAAAAGTTTAATATAGATGTCGCATTCCCCGTGTTGCACGGCAAGTTCGGCGAGGATGGAACAATGCAAGGCCTATTTGAAATTATGGGAATCCCGTATGTCGGAAGCGGCGTTATCGGCTCTGCCGTTTGCATGGATAAGTGTGTGGCGAAGATTTTGTTCGCCCACGCGGGAATTTCGCAAGCGAATTGGATTACCGTTCGCCGCGGCGAAGATAAAACAAACGAAATCGTTGATATACTTGGGTTTCCGTGCTTTGTAAAGCCCGCGAACGCAGGTTCGTCGGTTGGAGTGTCGAAAGCTTCGGATATAAATGAGTTACACGCCGGAATCGCGGCGGCGCTCGAACACGACGACAAAGTTTTGATCGAGCAAGCGATTAACGCGCGGGAAGTTGAGTGCAGCGTCATGGGTAACGCAAACCCTGTCGTTGCCGATGTTTTGGGCGAAATCGTGCCTGCCAAAGAGTTCTACGATTACGAGGCGAAATATCAGGACGCAAGCTCGAAACTGATAATTCCCGCGGACGTTTCGTCTGACACAGCGGCGAAAATCAAGGAATACGCAACTGCGGCGTATAAAATTTGCGAATGCCGCGGACTTGCGCGGGTAGATTTTTTCGTCGAAAAGGAAACCGGCGAGATTTACCTAAACGAAATCAATACAATGCCCGGATTTACCGATATAAGTATGTATCCGAAGCTATGGGACGCGTCGGGGCTTGGGTATGCGGAATTGATAGACAGATTGATAGAGTTAGCGCTAAAGGGGTAATTTTTATGGATAACAACAAACCAATTGGCATATTCGACTCCGGACTTGGCGGACTCACCTGCGTAAAAGAAGTTATGAAGCTTCTGCCTAATGAGAATATTATATACTTCGGCGATACTTCCCGCGTTCCTTACGGAACGCGTTCGGGCGAGACCATCGTAAAATATGTGCGGCAGGATATAAATTTTCTCAAAACGCATGATATTAAAATGATTATTATCGCTTGCGGAACGGCGTCGGCTACGGCGCTGGACGCGGTTCGCGGCGATTATGATATGGAAATCTTGGGCGTTGTCGCGCCCGCGTGCAATGAGGCGGTAAAACGCTCGAAAAATAAGAAAATCGGGATCTTAGGAACGCTCGGAACCATAAACAGCGGGAAATACCGGGAACATATTCACGAAATCGACGGCACAATCGAGGTTATTTCGCAGGCGTGCCCGATGTTCGTGCCGCTTGTGGAGAATGGCTACTCAAGCGGCGAAATTCCGACGCTGGTTGCGCGCGATTACCTGAAACCGCTGCGTGACGCAGGAGTTGACACCGTTATTTTAGGGTGCACGCACTATCCGTTGTTGACTGACGTAATTTACGATGTTTTGGGCAGAAATATTACCTTGGTTGACGCGGGAAAAAGTGCGGCGCTTAACGCAGCCGAGCGGCTTGCGCAACTTGGTTTGGAAAACAAATCGGACAAGCCCGGAGTTGTGCAATATTTCGTAAGCGACAACGCGCCGAACTTTTCCACCCTCGGCGGAATGTTCCTGGAGCGGGAGATAAACAATAATGTTAGGAAGATTGACATTGAAGAATACTAAAGTATCAATAATGATGGAACAAATTTTCGAAAACAACGAACGAGACTGCGTGCAGATGGAAACTGTCGCCCAACTCGCCCAAGAGGCAGACAAACTGCACGTTATCTTCGAGGGGCGGGAAATGATATTCGAAGTGGGAAAAACTCACCTATGCCGCTATCCCGTTGCCGGCGGAGAGTTGCTTTTACGTATTACGACGCACGAATTGGAACAAGATGAAAGTCGGGTTAGCATCAAATACGAAATCGCGGATTTTAACGGGAGTTTTATATCAGAAAATAAACTAAAGATGGAGTTGGAGAATTTATGAATTTAGTTGCGCAAATTAAAGAAGAAATTTCAGAAATTATCGGCGAAGCGCTCGCGAGCGCTGTTGCGAGCGGCAAGCTTGCGCCCGTTGCCGAAGACGTTGAAATTTTCGTTGAAGAGCCGAAAGACAAGTCCAACGGCGATTTTTCGAGCAATATCGCCATGACGCTTGCTAAACCGCAAGGGAAAGCGCCGCGCGTGATTGCGCAGGCAATCGTTGACGCGTTGGACGGCAAGCTTGGCGGCAATATTGAAAAAATAGAAATCGCGGGAGCGGGATTTTTGAACTTTCACCTCGACAAGGCTTGGTATTACAAGACTTTCGAGCTAATCGACCAAATGGGCGAGGATTATGGCAAAATCGATATCGGCAAAGGCAAAACCGTAATGGTCGAGTTCGTCAGCGCAAACCCGACAGGCCCCATGCACATGGGTAACGCCCGCGGCGGCGCGCTTGGCGACTGTATCGCAGGCGTGCTTGAATACGCCGGATACGACGTTACGCGCGAATTTTATATAAACGACGCGGGAAATCAGATTGAGAAACTTGGCTTATCCTTAGAGGCGCGATATATTCAGCAACTTAAAGGCGCGGACGCCATTGAATTCCCAGAAGACGGCTATCACGGCGAGGATATTTCCGCGCACGCGGCGGCGTTTATCAAAATCCACGGCGACAAATATTTGGACGCTCCCGAAGCCGAGCGACGGCAGGCGCTTGCGGAATACGCGCTTGAACTCAATATTGCCAACCTGAAATCGGGGTTAGAGCAATATCGAATCCACTATGACGTGTGGTTCCGCGAGAGTGAGCTTTACAAATCGGGCGAGCTTGACGAAACCATAAAAATACTGACCGATAACGGTCACACATACGAACAAGACGGCGCGATTTGGCTTGCGCTGACCAAGTTCGGGCTTGACAAGGACGAGGTTTTGGTACGCCAGAACGGGCATCCGACCTACTTCGCGGCGGATATCGCGTATCATCGCAACAAATTTGTCGCCCGCGGCTTTGATATGGGAATTAACACGTGGGGCGCCGACCATCACGGGCATGTCGCGCGAATGAAAGCGGCGCTTGACGCGGTTGGCGTTGACTCGGAAAAGCTGACGGTGATTCTGTTCCAACTTGTGCGACTTATGCGGGACGGCGAAGTTGTACGAATGTCCAAGCGAACCGGGAAAGCGATTACGCTGTCCGATTTGCTTGAGGAAGCGGGCGTTGACGTTGCGCGGTTCTTCTTTAATATGCAACGCGCCGGCGGGCATCTTGATTTCGACTTATCCCTCGCGAAAACGCAAAGCAACGAAAATCCCGTGTACTATGTGCAATACGCCCACGCGCGGATTTGCAGCATTATTCGGCAAATGGCGGAGGATGGTATTACTGTTCCTAAGTTTGGCGAATTTGACGCGGCGGTTTTGGTTGAGGACGCGGAAATTGATCTTTTGCGGAAGATTTGTGCCCTGCCGGAGGAAATTCGCATAAGTGCGGAAAATTTGGAGCCGGCAAAGATGACGCGATACTTAATGGAAATTGCGGCGCTGTTTCATACGTTTTACAACGCTTGCCGCGTAAAGTGTGACGACGAAAAGCTTATGAAGGCGCGGCTTGCGCTGATTGCGTCCGCTGCGCTGGTGATTCGAAATGTGCTGACAATGCTGAAGGTTTCCGCGCCGGAGCAGATGTGACGTTGCGCCTAACGGGCGCGGATTTAAAACCTTTTTCGGGTCCGTCCCGAGAGCGTGTGTCCTGCCGGACGGGCGATAAGGGCTCTGCCCTTATCAATCCCGGTCGCCTGGCGATCACAAACGCAAACACCGCGATTTGTGCCGCAAGCGGCGACGAAAAAAGCATTAGTTAGCGAACCGCATTCGCGGAAAGATTAATAAGGTAGAACGCCGCGCTCGTTCGAGACCGACCCGCGAGCCGTCAACCGTATCCAATCACACTTCATCAAACTACGATTCGTGCTCTTGGACGGTTTTGACAGGGGTGGCATTAGCCGGATAAAAAAACCAATCCGGATGCCACTCCCTAAAAGCGCGAGATATTGTTTGGTTAGGATACGTTGATTGCATTAATTATCGCCCGTGGTTCCGCCAGCGGGGCACCCGCTCAACGTCTTTTGTCGGGGAAGGTCGCGGCGGGGAGGGCGACGGTTTGGGAGCGGCATCGGAAACTTGTTTCCGCTAATGCCGCCCCTGTGATGATTTCCAAAGAGAGCAAGGCGATTTATGCCGCCGCTCGATTTGATGAAATCTACCACTCGTCAAGTTTTTGACGCGCAAAAACTTGGCAGATGGCTGTGGATTTTGCAAAACCACAAAATCTTACGCCCCTGCACTTTTCGACTACCGCTTGTGAAAAATCACACAAGCGAAGTCTCAAATGCTGGATTGTCAAGGGCTGGTCCTTGACAAAACAAGGACGGGCTTCGAAGTCCAAACAAAGCTCGCCGCCGCAACGGCAATTTGGTCTAAGGCGCAACGCGCCTTAAAACCCGCGCCCGTTTGGGCGCAAAAAATCCCCCTCCGAAGGAGGAAAGAGAATGATAAACGTAATAGGCGCAGGGCTTGCCGGCTGCGAAGCGGCGTGGCAACTTGCCGAGCGGGGAATCACCATTAAACTTTACGAGATGAAACCGAAGAAGATGTCGCCCGCGCATAAAAGCGAAAACTTCGCCGAACTTGTATGCAGCAATTCATTGCGTGCGGACGGTTTACATAACGCGGTCGGACTTTTGAAAGAAGAATTACGTAAACTTGATTCGATAATTATGTCAACTGCGGACGTGACAAAAGTTCCGGCGGGCGGCGCGCTGGCGGTGGATAGAGATGGGTTTTCCGCCGCTGTTACCGAAAAAATTAAGGCGCACCCGAACATCAAGGTGATACATGAAGAGGTTACGACAATTCCGAGTGATTGTCCGACCATCATCGCGGCGGGGCCGCTTGCAAGCGACGCGCTGGCGGAAGAGATAGCAATATTGACCGGAAAGCAGCATTTGCACTTTTTCGATGCCGCCGCGCCGATTGTGACCAAGGAAAGCGTGGATTTTTCGAGCGCGTTTTATCAAGCGCGGTATGATAAGGGCGGCGACGACTATATAAATTGCCCGATGACGAAAGATGAGTATTTAGAGTTTTACCACAACTTGATAGAGGCGCAGTTGGCGCCGCTAAACGAAAATGTGGATAAGCCTAATGTTTTCGAGGGTTGTATGCCTGTTGAAACCATGGCGAAGCGGGGCGAGGATACGTTGCGGTTCGGGCCGCTAAAGCCGGTGGGGCTTACGGCGCCTGATGGAACGCGTCCGTACGCGGTGGTGCAGTTGCGGCAGGACAATGCGGACGGAACGCTTTACAACCTTGTCGGATTCCAGACGAGGCTGACATTCGGCGAGCAATCGCGTGTGTTTTCGTTGATTCCCGCGCTTCGTAACGCGGAGTTTGTGCGGTTCGGTGTTATGCACCGTAACACTTATATTGATTCGCCGCAGTTGCTTGATAATACGTTTAAATATAAGGACGGGCTGTATTTCGCGGGACAGATTACGGGGGTTGAGGGATATGTTGAATCGACGGCGTCGGGGTTGCTTGCCGGAATCAATATGGCGCATGAAATTTTAGGAAAACCGCCGATGATATTGCCGCGAACGACGGCGCTTGGCGCGCTTGCGGCTTATATTTCGAATCAGTCAATCACGGATTTTCAGCCGATGAATATCAATTTCGGCATTATGGAGCCGTTAGAGCGAAAAATTCGCGATAAACGAGAAAAAGCGCTTGCAATTTCAAAAAAAAGCTTGAATTTTTTGGAAGACTATGCTAAAATGAATCAAATCTAATGAAAAGTTAATAATAAATTGATGGAGGAGATTATTATGAAAAAGGTATGTGCGTTACTCATTGTTTTGGTGCTTGCGATATCTGTTGTTCCCGCGACGGCGTTTACTTACGAGACTTTGAATATTGAAATAGACGGCGCTTCGGTGTATATTCCCGAGGAATACGGCGCGGTTATAATTGTTGATAACCGCACGATGGTTCCCGTTCGTTTTATTTCGGAGATTCTTGGGTTTTCGGTTGCTTGGGACAACCAAACTCAAGTAGTTATGTTCGGAAACTATGCAAACTCTGTAATCGTTAGAATTGGAGTAAATATGATAGAGAACATAATGACTCGTGAAGTTTTTGAAATGGACGCGGCTGCAATGCTTTATGATAACAGAACTTATATCCCAATTCGATTTTTCGCTTATGCTATCGGAATGGGCGTAAGCTGGGACGAAGATACTCAAACGGTTGGACTTTACAACATTGCGGATTGAGAATAATTGAAAATTTGAAAAACTGCGGTATAGCATAAGCTATGCCGCTTTTTGTTTTAAACAGATCTATTGAAAAATATTGATAATTGTGATATAATTATAAAATGAATTTTTAAAATGATAATTAAGAGGTGTTTGGGGAATGAAAAAAATCATATCGCTTTTTCTGGTCTTTATTTTGACGTTGAGCGTGGCGCCTGCTTTAATAAGCGCGGCAACGCCGATTTCAGCAGGAAATTTCGATGTGGAGATAACGTTGCTAAACGGTCGTATTCCTGTTGATCCGGCTGACGAGCTTATTCCCAACTCGGAATTGACGATTATCACTGACATTACTAATAACACGCCAAGCGTGACACCCCTTTTATCCATGGCGGCGTTGTATAGTAGCGGTAGAATGGTAGAGATAGATTATTATATAATTCGGAATCTTGCGGTTAGCGCCGATACTAATATTACGAAAAGCATTTCCATTCCTAATCGGGATTTGGAAAATTATGAAGTGAGAATTTTTGTTTGGGAATTGGAGACGATGAATCCGATAGCGACGCTTATTGTGCCGGAGCCGGAGGTTATGATTCCGCCTGATTTGAATACCCCTAGGGGTTCGGGGACGGTGGAGGATCCGTTTTTGCTATCCACGCCCGCGCATTTGGAGTGGATGAATGGAAATCTGCCTAGCAGGTTGAGTTATCACTATCGAGTTATTAATGATATTGTCGCGCCGAGGAATTTTATGATTGGAGGAATAGATAATCCTTTTACAAGCAATCCCTTTTTAGGTTCATTTGATGGTGGTGGGCATACTATTACCGTGGATATAAATATGATTGGTAATGATATAGGATTATTTCGTTCTATTGGTATGGACGGCATTGTCCGCAATTTAATGGTTGCGGGTAACGTAACAGGTATTGGATTTGTCGGCGGTGTTGCAGGTTATAATCAAGGAAAGATAAAAAACGTTACGGTTACGGCAAATGTTTCCGCTCATAACGTTGTTGGCGGAATTGTTGGCGTGCATTCCGCCGGTACTATAGAAAATTCGATTGCTTTAAATTCGTCAATAATCGCATCGGATACCGGCTTTTTGAGTATCGGGAGAATATGGGGGTTGGATTTTTTAGACTTAGGCGGAACAGGAAGGAACAACCACGCTTGCGGAGATATGCTTATCAATGGCGCAACCTTTACCGGCGTTGGCGCCCATGATAATCAGCATGGACAAACGCTTGCCGTTCGTTCGGTGGAGCGTGAGGCGATTCGGGCGACTTCCATAAGAGACGGGCATGGAGCGCAGTATCCGAATCCCGCGAGGACAAGTTTGGTGATTGACGAAGGATTCGGAGCTTCCGAGCGGATGTGGTTCGCGCAGTTTGATATGTCCGATTTTGTGGATAATCCGAACTCGCTTCTTGAAGCGAAGTTTGCGTTTTATGTTTTCAATATGGGCGGGAATACGGACTTACATCAAGGTGAAATCGGGTTTTATATTCTTCCGCGCGAGATTAAGCATTTCGATTTGGGAATTACGTTTGAGCAGGCGAGCTCGAGACTTTCGTGGATTCCCGCTTCTATGCGCACGTTTGATAACGATAATAATCCCGCGGCGCGCATGCATATTTCAAGGTTGGGAAGTCATACGACGCCCGATTTGGCGCCCGCGATTCGCGCGTATCTTTTGGAAAACCCGGGGGACGGATTGGTTACAATAAAAGTTGCCGGTCGCCCGAGAGTTGGCGGGCGAACCATTGTGGAAACCAGAGCTACCACGCTTCCGGATCTGTCGCAGACGGCGCACACAATTCGGCTTGTAACTCGGCAAACCGAGTTTTACAGCTTGTTTGCCGCGGCGAACGGGGAGATACGAGCTTCGCTTAACCGCATAACGACCGGAAATGTAGCTCTTACGTCATCTTTTGCGACCGTTTCGGGTGTGCAGGCAAGGTGGGAAAGTTTAAATCCGGAAATTATTTTGGATAACGGCGTTGTTCTTTACCGTCCGGGATTTAATGATACAAACAGGCATGTTCGGCTTCGGGCTACACTGTCGGTGGGCTTGTATGAACGCGCTTTTTATTACGATGTGGAAATATTGCGATGGGGAAGCAGTATCGGAACAGTACAAGCCCTAGGCGTGAATAGGATTAGCGTCTCATTTGCGAATGTCGATAGCAATCCCGATCATGCGGGGCATTTTTTAAGGATTCCTAACTCGGTTTTGCAGCCGGGGCGGGAATATTTGCTTACCCGAACGGCGGGTGGGGCGGAAATTGCGCGTTTCGCGCCGTGTGCCGGAGATTATACGGTTATAAACGTTTCAAATTTCGTGACCGGTTCGACGGCGGGATTTACAATTGCCTCGCTTGATTCCGGGTTTATCAATTTGGATGGAAGCAGATTTGTTCTTGACGGTGTTGAGGAGAGTGTGATAGACGCGGCGAGTCAATTGCGCGCGGTTCATCTTGGAAGTCTGAACGCGGTGATTTCTGATTTAACGTTTCCCGCGTATACGCACGGAGGGCTTCCGATTGAGTGGAGTTCGTCGAATCCGCGGGTGATAAACGAACAAGGCGAAGTTACACGCCCGCAGGCGCGGGATATGGCTGTGTTTGTCAAGCTTACGGCGACTGTCAATGTGAACGGATTTATATACAGGCATTCGTTTATCGCGCGAGTTCCGAGAAGTGGGGCGATGGACGGCGAATTGGCGCCGCTTACCGATCCTATGCACATGTCGGACGAACAATTCTTCGGTAGGTGGAATTCGGCGACGAATAGTTGGGATATCATGCCTGTTTTAAGGTACGATACGCACTCCGGTTTGCGGTATGTTGAGGCGTATGTCAGACTTGGCAACTATTACAGCGCGAGGTTCGAGCTTCAGCGATATTTCCAAAATCGAACGGGCGTGCCGCAGTGGAGGCAGACCACAAATGGAAATCCGTTCTTCGCGGAAGCGATGTCCGAGATGATATTCGGGTGGTTCCAGATTGACTTGCCTGTCGGTTGGGGGCATGTGGGATCCGAATGGGGCTGGCATTCCATTGATTTGAATCGAAATCTTCATCCGACTTTCTTCTTGATGGATAGCTGTATGAATGGCAGCACGGTTGAGATTCATAGCCGCGAAAATCCGTCGGGGAACACGCCTTATCTGTCGATAGTTGCGAACGGGGTTACACATCGTCGTCCGGCAATTGCGGATACGCACATAAGCGCGGGGGTGAACGCGACGAGGAACTTTGGAAACGCGCACATTCTTCTCGTTCGAGAGGCGGCAAGTGCGCCGAATATTCCGTTCGGATCGTATACGAAACGTCCGTATTTAAGGTTCGACATAAGCGGGATTTCGGGTAATATTACGTCGGTGCATTTGAATTTCTATGGCCGAACAGATGCTAGCAATCCGCAAAGAGTGTTCGCGCTTAGACCTACAACCACAGGGCAGACGCAGTTTAACGAAATGCAGTTTAATTGGAGAACCCACGATAATATGACGTATAACTTTACCGAGACCGGATTTGTATGGTTGGGCGACGGCTCGCACCCGCGAGGTCCGAATATGTACTATCGCGACATTTGGGGCGTTCAAAATCAGGAATGGGTATTCTACAGCAGTCGTATGTATCAGGCGAGATGGCTTGTGCCGCTTTATTTGCAGAACGGAAACGAGCTTTTCGCTTATCGCGCGCTTGAGATTGCGCTGAGCCTATACGCGCAGCAGCCTGATCCGTTTTACTCGCGGCAGTTGGATTCCGGTTGGCGCGCGCATTCGTTGGGCGACTTGTTCTTCGGCACTTTGAACAGCGAGCATAACACCCCTGAAGTTACCACCGCGCAGCTTAAGAATATCTACAGCTTAATGCGGCGGTTGACGTCGGTTTCGCCGTCGCCGGCGACGAATCAGACAAATGCTGCGTATGTCGGGTTTTTACGGCTTGCGGCGCATTTTCCTGAGTTGATGGGGCAGATGGAGGTCAGAGGAACAAACAACAACGCGTGGCGTGAACTTGTGTTTAACGATATAAACTATATGTGGCCGGCGGCGGGCGGCGCGAGCGGCGATATTGACCGCAACGCGTTGCTTGGCAACATTGCGGTTGACGGTGACGGAAATATTATCGGAAATGTTTCGGATGTTCGGAATTGGGACGGCGTGGAGCTTGACGGAAACGGTAATATCGTGCGCGCGAATCATATGGGCGCGCCGCGGAATTGGTTCGAATTCGGGAAGAATCGGCTTGTTATATTGTACGGCGCGATAACCACCGACAGTGTCGGGCGTGTTTTGCCGGCGCATCAGCAGTGGCGGCTTACAAATCCTGACGGAAGTTATCTTGAAACCACGAATGGTTATATCGCCGGTGTTTTGAACGAAATTTTGCAGGCTTTTGATATAATTAACGAATCTCCTGGCGTGACTGCGCCTTATTCGGCGTTTCTTCTAAACGCTTACAATCGATTGGCGAAGTATTTTGTTGATTTTATGATGGTTAACGGGCACAGCACGTCGTTTGGCAACGGCGGAAGGATTAATCTGCGAGTTTGGGCAGGGCAGCAGCACGCGAGGATTCCGAATCCGCATTTTCAGTATATCGCGACGTCAGGACAGGCGGGAATTCGCCCTGATTATACGTCGATTATCTATCCCGACAAGGCAATCGCGTTTTTGCGAGACTGTTGGAACGGCGGCGGACTTTCGGCGACCATTGCGGCGACGCAGGGAGCGGGAACGCACGGATTTAGGGATGATTTGATGCTTGACGTGTTTGCCTACGGCAGACCTATGCTTACCTCGGGCGGGGCGACGGGATTTGCGTCCACCGTTCTGACCGGAACGGTTCGAGCCATGACTCGTCAGCATAACACCATCGAAATCGACAATATGTGTCAAATGCCGCGTCCGGGGCAGAATTTCCCCGCGGGAATGCCGACGCGTCCGCCGGGGTCGCCGTCTTATCAGACGCCGGGCAGAATGACGCTTGCGACGAACGATATGTTTGACTTTGTTGACGCGGGCTCGAGTTATATCTACTGGCCGACGCACGACGTGAACCGCCGAGTTTTGCAGATTCGCGACAGATTTTGGATTGTTTCGGATTCTATTCGTGTCACGGATGTGAATAGAAGTCATACGTATCGACTGTTTTGGCAGCCTGACGCAGGAAATAATCTTACCGTCGATCAAGTGACCGGCGCGGCAAGAACGAATTGGGAAATAGGCGGAAATCTTTTGATTATTCCTGCCGATCCCGAGACGATGACTGCGAATATCACCAATCGTTGGATGTTTAGCCCCGGATTTGGCGAGATATACACGCCGAGAATGGAATATGTTCGAATCGGAACGGGGCATCAAACGTTTGATTCGATTTTGTTCCCGTTTGCGCAGGGGCGAAATCCGAATGTTACCGTTACACGCCTTCCGTTGAATGTTCCGACCATTACGGCGACCGCGCTTATGCTAAATATAGACGGCAATACCGCGTTTTATTATTCATCGAATGAGGCGATTCCCATTCGGCGAAGATTCGGCGACTTTTGGGCGCAGGCGCAAATGGCGTATATCGAAAGAGATCAAAGCGGCAATATAATCAATATTTACCTAACCAATGCGACCTCTCTTGATGATGCGAACGGTAATTTTATCGTTGAGGGCAATTTGCCGTCGGACTTGGGCATTGAGTGGCGCGGGAATGTTCTTAATATCTCGTCGAGCGAAAACTTGCCGTCGAGTGGGATTCGAATTAGAAGCTCGTCCGTTGGCGCCGTAAGATTTAACGGACGACCGGTGCAATTTACATTCAATAACGGGGTTGTTACAACTAACGGAACTTCGATGTAATATATAAAAAGCGACTGCTTCAGCAGTCGCTTTTTTTAGTCTCTTTTCTCGCGTTTATAGATTATTTTCGGATATATTTTCTCGACCATGCTAAACCGTTTACATCCGGTTAGGTAACCTAATACGGTGAATATCGGAATGATCAATATCGGAATACCGTATGTTGACAAATTGTTGAAAAACAAAAGTCCCGGAAGCATCCATACGCGATAAACAAGGTCGAATATCGTGACGATCGTTATTGTGGTTTGTTCGTAATATATTCCAACCATCGTGAACATAGTCGGCTCGTCAAGGGCGGTTATGTATCCTATTACAAGTTCGCGCGGGTTCGTGGCGATTGTAATCGCCGCGTCGCCGAATATGTATGGCGCGATTAGGCGGAGCATAAGCAAAATTAGAGCCGGAATTGCGGCGATTAAGCTTGCGGTTATGACTCTTTCTAATCGTACGCTCGGCTCTTCGCGATGCAGGAATTGCGGTTTCTCGTGTTCGTTTTTCGGAACTGTCATTCTTGAGTCAAGCCGCCCGAAGTTCCAGCCTGTCGAATAAATTATAATTGCATAAATGCAGAGTAGAGCTAAGCCGAAGATTAAGTTTCCCGATTCGAATCCTAAAATAAAAGAAAAAATTGCAAAGCAAAACACCGCCACGGCGATTGCGAGAACATTATTCCAAATAAGTTTTTTAACGCCAAATCCAATTTTGTCCATATTTTTCACCTCAGTTTATAGTGTACCATATTTCACGCAAATTGAATAGTATATATTGGAAAGTTTTTTAATGTTAATACCCATAAAGGAGGTGAAATTTTGTGAGACGAAGGTTTTTTCCGATAATATTGCCTATTTTCGGTGGCGGAAGGCGTCGTCGCCGACGCCATCATGATGATTCGAACAGACATCATCACCGCGACCATGATCATAATCACGAGCGTGAACGTGAGCGCGAACGAGATGATAGACACCGGCATGAAAATGATAGGCGTGACCGTTATCCATTTGGATATTAATTTGATTAAAACCTCTTGACATGATGGTTTTGTTATGATATGATGGTAAAAAATGTATTTACAAAGGAGGAATTATCATGGAATTAAAAGGATCAAGAACTGAGCAAAATTTGATGGCGGCATTTGCGGGCGAGTCGCAGGCGAGAAGTAAATATGATTATTTTGCGTCTGCCGCGAAGAAAGAGGGTTATGAGCAGATTTCGGCTTTTTTCTCAGCTACCGCGAACAATGAAAAAGAACATGGGAAGATTTGGTTCAAATTGCTAAATGGAATAGGAAATACTGCCGAAAACTTGAAATCAGGCGCGAGCGGCGAGCATTACGAGCACACGGATATGTATCCTACATTCGCGAAAGTTGCGAAAGAGGAAGGGTTTGACCATATCGCACTATTGTTCGAGAGAGTCGCGAAAATCGAAGCGGAGCATGAGGCGAGATATTTGAAGCTTCTTGAGAATGTTAGCGGAAACAAAGTATTTGTGAAAGATTCCGCTGTTACTTGGGAGTGCCGCAACTGTGGACACGAGCATCATGGTGCGGATGCGCCCGATGTTTGTTCTACTTGTCTTCATCCGAAAGCGTATTTTGAGGTTAAGATACCGAATTATTAAAAAAAAAGAGCCGAAAGGCTCTTTTTTATTTGTGAAATTTTATTGTCTGATTAAAATCTTCCGCGAACGCCACCGCCGCCGAAGCTTCCGCCGCCACCTCTGAATCCACCGCCGCCACCGCCGCCGAAACCGCCACCGCCGCGACCCATTGGTCCGCCAAAGCCGCCCGGTCCCATAGGGCCTCCGAAACCACCGGGACCGCCTCGACCTCTGAATCTTCTGCGCCGAATAAAGAAAGGCATTATCCCGAACATCGCAAGGAGAATTATAATTTCAATCATTCCTACGCTTTGATCTCTCGTGTTTCCAGGTACGGGCGCGTCAATGTCAATATCCACACCATATTCCTCTGCTATGTCACGCGCTATCGCGCGAAATGTATTTTCAAATGCGGCGTCGAAATCATCATCTATTAAATATGGAATAAGATATGCGTCTCGAATTCGCCCCACTCTGCCGTCAGGCAGCGCGCCTTCTAAGCCGCGCCCGATTTCAATAGCGAACTCGCGTTCCTGCACAGCGATAAAAATCAACACTCCGTTTTGAAGCCCCGCGTCGCCGATTTGAAGATTATTAGCGTACTCAATAGCGAACCTTTCAATCGGTTCTCCGTCAAGCGACGTTACGGTTGCGACAACTATCTGCGCGCGGGTTGCGTTTTCAACCTGCCACGCCATGTTATTCAGGCGAATGACGGTTTCAGAGCTTAGAACTCGGGCTTGATCGTCAACGAAGTTCATGGCAACGCTTGCCGAAACAAGTTGTAACGATAATATCAAACATAGAATTACGAATAGTAGTTTTTTCATAGGATTCCCTCGCTTGCTGGCTTAGAATTGAACATTCGGCACTTGGTCGGCGCCTTCCGCGGCTTGGAAGTATTCCGCCGCCTCGAATCCGAACATGTTGGCGAGAATTACGCGCGGGAACTGCTGAATTCGAGTGTTAAATGTTTGAACACTGTTATTATACTGCGAACGCGCGAATTGTATACGGTTTTCGGTTCCCGCAAGTTCGTCTTGAAGACTTCTGAAGTTTTCGCTTGCGCGGAGTTCGGGATAAGCTTCCGAAATCGCGAGAAGCCGCCCAAGCGCGCCGCTCATTTCAGCTTCCGCCGCAGTAGCTTCCGCCGGAGTCATGGGTCTCATCATTCTTTCACGTGCCGCCGCTATTTCAAGGAATATTCCCTCTTCGTGCGCCGCGTATCCTCTAACCGTTTCAACCAAGTTCGGAATCAAATCGTTTCGGCGTTGAAGCTGTGACTCGACTTGCGCCCATTCGCCGTTTATCGCCTCGCGGCTTGAAACCAAGCCGTTGTACGAACTTATAAACATAATAGCTAAAATAACAATTATACCAAGTATTATCCATAGGCCTTTTCTTTTCATTTTGTATCACTCCTTATTTTAGTGTTTGCGTCAAATCACGCAATCTTGGGAGAGTTATCGAAATCTTGATTTCGCTAATAACTCCCCTGTGAAAACTGCCAAAGAACACGAGTCGCATTTGGACGAAGTGTGATTTGATGCAGTTGACCGCCAGTCGAAAACGCTCAGTCGGGTATCTTTATACACGCTCCTGAGCATTTTCGGCGAAATATCACGCAATTTGACGCAAACTTATATCTTATAGTATATCACACTTGCGTCAATAATTGCAAGTTTTTCATTTTGATTGCGCATAAAGTTAATGCCTCGCGGCGCAATGTTTGCATATATTTAATCGTGGGAGTGGTGCAGGCTTGCCTGCTTCGCTCGCTCTGCTTCCTTGATTAGGAAGGCTTTCTTTACGCCGACGTCGATATGGTCCCACGGCAAGGTTTCATCAAACGCGCGCGCGCGTCGGGCGTAGAAATCCATATCAAAGCCGCATTCGTCGAACGCCTGTTGCCACAATTCAAACTTGAAATGCTCGCTCCAACCGTCGAAGCGGCAACCGTTTTTGTATGCCGCAAGCAAAACCGTCGATAATCGCCGATCTCCGCGGGAGAATACCGCTTCGAGCAGGCTTAGCTCGCTTTGGTGATAGTTGTATGAGATGTTTTTCACTTTAAGCAAGTCTTTCAAATGCCGCTGTTTTTCGCCGAGTTGGTCGATACTGTCCTGCGGCTCCCACTGGAACGGCGTAAACGGTTTGGGGACGAACATTGACGTAGACACGGTGATTTTGACGTTTCGGTTACGCTGTTCTTTCGGGATTTTGTAAAACTCGTCAAGCGTAAGCTTCGCGAGCCTTGCGATACCCTCAACATCTTCCACGGTTTCGGTTGGAAGCCCCAGCATAAAGTATAGCTTAATCGTTCCGTATCCGCCCGAAAATGCTGTATGCGCAGCGTTTAGCACATGCTCTTCGGTTACATTTTTATGGATTACATCGCGCATGCGTTGCGTTCCCGCTTCGGGCGCGAAAGTTAGCCCGCTTTTGCGCACTTTTTGAACTTTTTGCATTAATTCGATAGAAAAGTTGTCTATTCGCAGTGACGGCAACGATAAATTCACTTTGCGCCGTTCGGTGAGGTCAAGCAACCTGTCGGTCAGCTCTTCAAGTCCCGAATAATCGCTTGTGCTAAGAGACGACAGGCTGATTTCCTCATATCCCGTGTTGTCTATCAACTTTTCGGCGCAACTTACAAGTCGTTCGACCGAGCGTTCCCGCATTGGGCGGTAGATAAAGCCCGCCTGGCAGAATCTGCACCCGCGGAAGCAGCCGCGGAAAAGTTCCAGCATATTGCGGTCGTGGACGATTTCCATAAATGGAACAATGACTCGCTCGGGCATAAACGTGGCGTCTAAGTCCTCGATTATTCGTTTTTTTACCGTTTTCGGCGCGTTGGGGTTATTCGGCGTGATGTCTTTTACCGTTCCGTCGTCGTTATATGTGACATCGTAGAACTGCGGAACGTAAATTCCGTCGATTTTGGCGATGGATTCGAGGAATTGCCGGCGCTGACCGCCGGCTTGCTTGTGCTGTTTGTATGCTTCCAAAACCTCGCATACAACTTCCTCCGCCTCGCCGAGAACGGCGAAATCGATAAAGTCGGCAATCGGCTCAAGATTATACGCGCAGGGACCGCCAACGCAGACGAGAGTATGTTCGTCCGTTCGCTCGCTTGATAAAAACGGAATTTCCGCTAAGTCTAGCATGTTCAAGATGTTGGTGTAACTCATTTCGTATTGAAGTGTAAATCCGACTATGTCGAACTCGCCGACGGGGGTTTGGCTCTCCATTGAAAACAAAGGAATGTCGGCTTTGCGCATTTCGGCTTCCATATCAATCCACGGCGCGAAAACCCGCTCGCAAGCGCAGTCGTCTCGCTCGTTCAGCAAGTGATATATGATTTTCATGCCTAAATGCGACATTCCGACCTCGTAAACGTCGGGGAAACAAAACGCGAACCGAACCAAATCTTCGGCATTTGGTTTGCATACTTGATTAAGTTCGCCGCCGACGTATCTGCCGGGTTTTTGTACCTTATTTAAAATTTTCTCTATTTTACTTTTCATATTTGTCCACCTCATCGAATATATATTGTAACAGATTGTCCGAAGAATTGCAAGGAAGAAGTCAAAGGAGGAAGTCAAATATGCCACGAACATATAGCGGACGTAACCGCAGAACGCCTGCGCCGCGTATAAATACTTCGCCGAAAAAGCCACGCAAACTTGAATTCGGCGAGAAAGTTAAAAAATATTTTGCGAAATTTTTGAAGCAAACGGGTGTAGCCGTTGCGATTATTTTGCTTGTTTATATTGTAAGAGCTGTCGCGCCTGGGTTTTGGGCGAATATAAGTCCGACGATTCATTCGAATCTAGAGCGTGATATCAATTTTGTTGCGATTTACAATGGTACGGTTGGGCGTGTTTTTCCGGATGCCGCCATAGACGCGGAAGAGGAAGAGGAGGATTACGACGATACTGAACTCGATTATCCGATTGAGTCCGATGAATATTATCCCGGCGGCGACGATGATATATTTATTGACGGATACGAGATATTTAGGGATTGGGAGGCGTATGACGTCGAGGAAGTTTTCTATTCATTGTGATGGAGGATATACATATGATAAAACTTGGAAAACGCTTGCGAATCAGCTTATTCGTGCCGGTTTTGTTTGTCGGCGCGTATTTGGGAGGTTTTTTGCATTTCTATCTTGCCGCGTACGCAATCGCAATGCTTCACGAGCTTGCGCATGTGGTTGCGGCGATAAAACTTCGCGTTCCTATTGAACGAATTGAGATACAACCGTTTGGGATAACCGCCAAACTTCGGGAGCATTACATTAAAGAGCCATACAAAGAGGTGCTTATCGCGCTTGCGGGGCCGGCGCTGAACTTTCTGTTGGCGGGCATTTGTTATGTTTTAATAAGTCGGTACGCCTTTCCGATTGCCTATCTTTTTTGGCTTAATTTGTCGATGGCGGTATTGAATTTGCTTCCTTGCTTACCGCTTGATGGCGGGAGGGTTGTAAAAGCCTTGCTTACAGGCAGTTTTGGCGTTGTTAAGGCGTTTAACTCAGTTTTGCGGCTGACTAAAGTAATCACCGTCGTAATTCTTGCCGCGGCGGTGTTTTTGCTGCTTTATTCCGAGTTTAACTTCTCGCTGATTTTAATCGCGGCGTTTTTGCTCGCCAACATATCCGCCGAGCGACGGAATTTGAATATGATCGCGATGCGGGAAATGCTTCAGAACAAAGAGAAACTAAAAAAGGACGACATCAACAAGGTCCGCGCAATTGCGGTGTTTGAAGACGTGTCCGCTCGAATTTTATTAAAATATTTCAGCTATAATTATTATTATGTCATTGATGTTTTGGATAAGGATATGTCCATTACTCGCCGTGTAACCGAAACGCAGTTAATAGACGCGCTTGTGCGCGAAGGAGTTCGCGTGAAGGTTCGGGATATTTGAATGCTCTATCTTGATTCACGCGCGATTTCGCGCCACGCCAGGTCGCCGCGTTCGAGACCGATTACCAAAACTTCGGCGGTGGCGATATTTGTCGCGACCGGAATATTGTGCATGTCGCACGTTTTAATAAGCGGTGCGATGTCGGGTTCGTGCGGTTGCCGCGCGATTGGGTCGTCAAAAAACAGCACCAAATCAATTTCGTTAAAAGCGATTCGAGATACTATTTGCTGAACGCCGCCCTGACTTCCCGCCAAAAATTTGGTAACGGGCAATCCTGTCGCGTCTCCTATGTAAGTTCCGGTAGTGCTTGTGGCGCAAAGGTTGTGCTTTTTCAAAATTCCGCTGTACGCTATGCAAAACTCCGCCATAAGCTCTTTTTTCTTATCGTGCGCCATTAATGCTATATTCAAAATTTCCGCACCTCCTTGGTTTATATTTTCTTCGCGATTTCGTTTACGCCTGCCGTAAGTTTGTTTTCGGAAATAACGCCCAAAAGCTCGATTGCCAACGTGTTTACCATTTTTTTTGCGTCAACTTTTTCGGATTTCAAAAATTTCGCGTTTTTTCGGTTTATTAGCAGCTTCGCCTTGTCTTTGCCGAACCTTTCAAGTTCGGTTAGAACTTTGTCGGCGTCTCTTAACGAACAGCCGTCGGGTTGTGTAACCACAATTACGGAATCCGCCGCGAAAACCGCGTGACCGAAGCCGCGTCCGACGCCCGTCGGCGAATCTATCAATATGTAATCGTATTTATCTCGCAAATTTTCCAATAATTCTTTCAATTTTTCAGCAGAAATATCTTTGTGCCGCTTTGTTTGCGACGCGGGAAGAAATGAGACATTGTTAAACTTTTTGCAGGTTATAAGCGCTTGACTAAGCTCCGCCGTCCCTTCAAGCACATCGGTAATGTCGTATACAATTTGGTGTTCGACTCCAAGAACGATGTCCAAATTTCGAAGTCCGATATCCATGTCGATAAGGATAACTTTTTTCTTTAATTTGGTAAGCGCGCGTCCGAGATTGGCTGTAATAACAGTCTTTCCGACCCCGCCTTTGCCGCTTGTTAACGCAATTATTTCACCCATTTTCGACACCTCTAAACAGTTTCTAAAATAATTCTATCACAGTACATCTGAAATGTCAAAATTAAATTTACGATCTATCTCAGCAACACATTTCTTCTCGGTTCAACCGGGATTTCGACATTTTCCTCGCCCAACCTAAAATACGCCGCGAAAATTTCTCGCGCCACCGGAATAACGCGACTTCCGCCCGCGCCGCCCTCAATCACAACGGCGACCGCGATTTGCGGGTTATCAATCGGCGCGAAGCCAACGTAAAGACCGTTGCTGGTTCCGCCGGTTTGCGCGGTACCTGTTTTGCCGCCGGTTCGAATGGGGAATCCTGCAAAACCGCCCGCCGCGGTTCCGCTAACGGTTGCCTGGCGCATGCCTTCCATAATCACGCGGTGACTTTCGGACGACATTTGAACGGTGTTAAGCACTTCGGGCATTGTGCGGTAGATCACTTCGTTGGTTACCGAGTCTCGGATTTCTTTCGTCAAGTGCGGTCTGTATCGCGTGCCGCCGTTGGCGATTGTCGCCATGTAATTCGCAAGTTGCAGCGGCGTGAAAGCGTGATACGTTTGCCCGATTGCCGCTTGAACCGTGTTTCCGGGCATCCATTGCCGCCCTTGGCTTTCGGTGAATTCGCGGCTTGCCAAAGTTCCGCGTGCTTCGGGAAGTTCGATTCCGCTTGGTTCGCCGAATCCAAGTTGCCGCGCGAAGTCGGTCATTGTGTCGATTCCGACACGCCAACCTAAGTCGTAGAAAAAGTAGTTGCAGGACACCGAAAGTGCCTGGGATACGTTTATCGAACCGTGTACGCCCAAACAACTGGGGCGAAAATTCCCGAGCGCGGCTCTTACATACACGCCTCTGCATGTAATTCTGCCGTTCGGCTGAAGATGCCCTGATTCAAGTCCCGCAAGCGCGGCGACCATTTTGTATGATGAACCGGGTGCGTACGCTCCTTGCAACGCGCGGTTAAACATGGGGCGCAAAGGGTCAACGGTCAAGTCTTGAAAATCTTCGATAAAGTTTGAAGGATCAAACGTCGGATAAGTCGCCAACGCCAATATTTGCCCTGTGTTTACGTCAATCGCCACCGCCGCGCCGGTATACGCGTCGTGACCGCGTCGTCGTGCGTCCCAACGGCTGTTCGCTCTGATTTGCGCGGTAGTTTGCGCAAGCGCGCGTTCCGCCGCTTCTTGCACGCGCGCGTCTATGGTTAAAATGGCGTAATGCCCGCTTATCGGCGGTCTTACTTCCAAAATTTGCGCGGTTGCGCCGGCGCGGGTTTGCTCGACGCTTCGTTGTCCGTCAATTCCGCGCAAATGGTATTCAAGCACACGTTCCATGCCGTCTTGCCCGATAACGTCGTTCATTCCGACGTTATAGCCTTGCTCGCGGCGGGAATTAAATTCTTCCTCCGAAATTATGCCCACTCGTCCTAAAACATGCGCCGCCAAATCGCCTGCGGCGTATTCTCGTATCGGTTCGACGTCGACAAAAACGCCGGGCAGGTCCATAGACATTTCGCGAACCCGCTGAACAACTTCCATGTCTACGTCGGACGCGAAAGTGAACGGCACGCTTGTCGAAAACCGTCGCTGTTCCATTTCATAGCGCACCGCGATAATATCCCGCAGCTCTTCCGGAGAGAATGCGCCATTTACCCTGTATCTTCTTTGAAAATGCTCAATCGCGTCATCCGCGGTGGTGAAGTTGTCTAACAAATTTGCCGAAAGCCACTCGGTGCGGCGAGCTTCTTCCCGTTCGTCGTCTCCCGTGCCGAAGTCGAACATAAACGGCGGACCGGATATCGGGAAAGTTTGATGAAAATCGACATCTTTCTCGCGCGCGATTCGCACAAGGTTGTTGATTGACTCGTTAAGCTGGTCGTTCGCCTCCGCTCTTTCGGCGCGGGGCACGTCAATGCGTTGGAATCTTACAAAAAACCCCATTCGATTGGTAACCAACGCTTGTCCGTACCTGTCCATAATTTCGCCCCGCGGCGCGCGAACAGGCATTGCGCGAATGAAGCGTCGTTCCGACTGCTCTCGAAACTCCTCGCCCTGAACAATTTGAAGATCGGCAAGCCGCCAAACGGCAGCGATTAAAAACAGCGCGATTATTCCGATTACAACCAAATTTCTGTTTCTACTTTCTCCGCTAAACATTTTGGCGATACCTCCTTTTCACAAGCGCGTAAATTGGAACGCATATAACCGTATTATAAACCGTTCCGATAACAATTACTCTTGTCAGCGCGTATATCAAATTTCCCTGTCCCCAAATCAAAAATGTCATGCTGTAGTAGAGGAAATAAAACGCGAAGCTTGTTATAAATACGGTTGCGAGTATTCCGAAGTATTTGCGGGTAAGAATCCGTTTGAAAATGAGACCGTTCAACACGCCGGCGTACATCAGCAAAAGCATGCTTACGCCGACGGAGTGCCCCGTCATAAAATCGAACAAAAATCCTGCAATAAATCCGACAATCGCGCTTTCCACAGGCGAGCCGCTTAATATCGCGACACATACAACAAATATGACCAGTAAATTTGGACTAACCCCAAAAATTCGGACATGATTCAAAAGCGTGCTTTGTAACGCCGCAAGCCCCAAAATCCAAAGAAAGTAATAGATGAATTTGTAGTAGGTTAGTTTGATTTTTAGCACCTCCGTTAGGGGCTTTTACGCCTGCGGGCGCGGGGGTTTAGGGCAAAGTCATAAAAACCCGCGCCCGCAGGCGCAAAAACCTATGCGGCAGTCGCCGCAAACGGTCTAAGCTGCAACGCGCCTTAATCCTCTACTCCACTAACCGCGTCAGGCGGATTCTTAATCACGAAAACCTCGGTCAGCCGCCCGAAATCAACCGCGGTTTGAATAATCGCATATTGTGACAACCCTTGCATTTCAGGGCGAATTTCAAGAACCTGCCCAATCAAAATTCCGCGCGGATACATTCCGCCCATTCCGCTGGTTTCGACGTAATCGCCCACGATAATATTGGTGTCTCTTGAGATATGGGACAGCCTTGCCTGCCCGCTTCGACCGAGAATCACATCGCCCTCCACAACTCCCATATCGCGGGAGCGGACAACCATTGCGCCAACCGCGCTTGTCGGATCGACGATTGCGGTAACTCTTGCCCAGTTGGTTCCGACCGCGCTTATGTAGCCAACCAGCTCGTTGCCGGCGGTAATAACGGGTTGCCGAACCGCGATTCCGTGGCGCGTTCCTTTGTTTATTGTAAATGTGTTATACCAATTTCCCGGATTTTGCGCGATAACTTTCGCCGCCTCTAAATCAAGATACGGATTATTTTCGTCAAGGTTTAACATGCGGCGTAAACGCTCGTTTTCATCTCTTAACGCCGCAAGCTCGCGCAAATCGTTTCTAAGTTGCTGTTCCGATATTCGAAATTCCTCATTTTCTCTTGTTAGCCGATTGACGTCGGAAAAATAAGTGCCGATAGAGCCAATGCTATTTCCCGCGCCGGTCAGCACCCTTTGGACACCACCAACAACCACTCCCGTTATATTTCCAACAACCGAAGTTCCGTCTTCATTCCTGCCAAAGATGGACATTGTTATGAATATAACCAAAGTGGCTACGATAAGCGCTATTACGTACTTGTTTTTGAAGAACCTCAATGTTTTATTCCCTTTCGGTTTGCGTGAAATCACTCAATTTGACGCAAACTTGTTATACTTTTGACGTGTTACCGCTTCTTATTCGACACGAACACCTGTTTTAGCGCGACAAGCTCGTTTATCGCCTGCCCTGTTCCAAGCGCGACGCAATCCATGGCGTTTTCCGCGACGTATACCTGGATTCCGGTTTCCTCAAACAATAAAGCGTCCATTCCTTTAAGCATTGCGCCGCCGCCGGCAAGTTTAATTCCGCTGTCAATTACGTCCGCCGAAAGTTCGGGCGGCGTGATTTCCAAAGTCGCCTTCACGGCGTCCACAATCGCCGAAACAGGTTCAAGCAACGCTTGCCGTATCTCTTCCGACGTGATTGTGATGGTTTTCGGAAGTCCGTTCACCAAATCCCGCCCGCGAATTTCCATTGTTGTATCCTGCCCGATGTCGTATGCTGAACCAATTTGGATTTTTATGTCCTCCGCCGTTCGATCGCCAATCATTAGATTATGCTTTTTCTTAATAAAGGTTGTAATCGCGTCGTCAAAATTATTTCCCGCAACTCGAAGCGAAGTGCTTGTAACAACGCCGCCGAGGGAGATTACCGCAACTTCGGTGGTTCCGCCGCCGATGTCAACGATCATGCTTCCCGTTGGTTCGTCAACCGGCAAGCCCGCGCCAATCGCAGCCGCCATAGGTTCTTCGATAAGAAAAACTTCTTTCGCGCCTGATTGCAAAACCGCTTCTTCCACGGCGCGGCGTTCAACTTCGGTCACTCCCGACGGAATACAAACAACCACCCGCGGCTTAAACATTCCGCCGCCGACCGCTTTCTTTATAAAATATTTAAGCATCGAGCCGGTTATGTCAAAATTAGCGATTACGCCATCTTTCATGGGTCGAATCGCTCGAATGTTGCCCGGCGTTCGTCCAAGCATTTCTTTCGCCTGGTCGCCCACAGCGAGCACCTGCCCGCTACTCTCGTTTATCGCGACAACCGACGGTTCGCGAAGCACAACTCCTTTATCTTTCAAATGTACCAGCGTATTCGCCGTTCCTAAATCAATTCCGATGTCTCTTGGCATATTGCCCTCCTAGTGTAAATTCAATTAATAATTAATAATGAATAATTAACAATTGCGGAAACTTTTGCAAGCAAAAGTGATTTTATTCATTCTAATTTTTTGTTAGTATTCCCATATTATGGGTTTTTTAGACGTTTTGTAACTTGTATTGCCGCAAATCCGGTAAACGCTCCGGCAAACACCGCGACAATCATTAAAACCGGCATATATGTAAGCACATATATGTTTTGCAGTATCGCGGCGGCGACAATTGTTTGCGCGATATTATGCGAAACGCCACCGATAACTCCGATTCCGATAAAACTCAATCCCGCGCGGCGATAGAACAAAACCATCAGAATACTACTCAGCAACGCGCCCGCAAGACTGTATGGAAGCGCAGACGCTCCGCCGTATAATAGGCTTCCGAGAATGCTGCGCGTTACCGCGATTCCAATCGCCGTGCCGCCGCCGAATTTATATAGCGCAATCATGGTTACTATATTCGCCAAACCAAGCTTTCCGCCGGGTATAGCGGTGATGGGCGGCAGCATTTGTTCGAATATTGCCAAACAAATCGCCACCGCGGTTAGTATTGCAATTGTAGTGAGTTTTTTAACATTAGATTTATTCATCAGAATGTAACCCCGTCAACGGTTCGATGACTGCCAAGTCTTACAACAAGTCGATTCGGCAGGCATACGATAATGCTTCCCGGGCGAGTAATCGCCCCCGCTTGAATATCCAGTTTATCCGGGCAATCGGCATAAATCACCCGAACGGAATCATGCGTAATCTCTAAAATATTCGTTCCGAACTCGGTGATCACCTCAACCGTTTTCGGCTCGGTTATGCTTGATAAATGATAGCTTGCGAAGTGTTGCCCGTTGACTTCGATAATAACTTCGGTCGCACTTTGTCCCGAAAACACAACGAAATTCCAAAAAATAAGCCAAACCGTTGCGAATATTAGAATTGACGCTATCAAAACCCTATCGGCTTTAGTAATTACGCGGCGCATTTTGTGAATTTTCTCTCAATCCGCTGATTTCGGTCTCGTGCTTCGCTTTCGCGATTTCAAGTTCGCGGATGTCGTCTTTTAACACGGCAACTTCCAGGCGCAACTCTTCAAGTTCAGTATTTTGACGTTTTATATCTTCCAAATAGTCCGCAACCTGCTGACGCAAATTATCGCACGATTTTTCGCTTTTTATATAATCGTCGGCAAGATTTAATGCCACCAAAACGGCGTTCATTGCGGTGCTAAGCTGCGGCGCGGCAGTTGCGACGTCACCCGCCTTTTTTTCAACCAAAAACGCGACCTGCCGAATATACTCCTCGGCGTCCGCGCTTACGATAACGTAATCCTTGCCCTGTATTCTGATATTTACTTTTCGCTTTTCCATAGGTATTCCCTCGCTTTTAGTATCCCGACAACCGTTTTAGAATCGTTAATTTCATTATTCATAATCATATCAACCACAGTATCCAGCGGGATTTTCTCAACCACCAGATATTCGTCTAAATCAAGATTCGCCTCACCCTTGTAAAGCTCGGTGGCGAGATAGATATGAATCGTCTCGTTCGCGAATCCGGGCGTTGGGAAGATATGCCCCAAATATGCGATATTGTTGGATTTATAGCCGGTTTCTTCCTCCAACTCGCGAACGCCGCACTCGTAATGATCTTCGCCCTTATTAAGCTTCCCCGCCGGAATTTCGAGAATCGCGGCTTCCAACGGCTTGCGGAACTGCCGAACCATAATTACCTCGTTATTTTCGGTAATGGGCACAACGCACACGCCGCCCGAATGGTCAACAATTTCGCGGGTCGCGGTTCGACCGTCCGGCATTGCAACGGTGTCAACACGTACCGACAGGATCTTCCCGTCGAATATTTGCTCTGATTTTATGGATTTTTCATGAAATATCATAGTTAAACCCCAATTAATAATGAATAATTAATAGTGAATAATTGCGGTTAAATTTTGCAAAATACGCAAAATTTCCCATTTAAAATTATTATAGCACATTATATTGTAACTATGCAACACTTTTTTCGACGGAAATTAGTTTGGGTGTGTCTTAAAAATATCAATCATCATCTTTTTGGCGAATTTTCCGTCCAAATGCGTTAAAAATTGTTGTTAATACACAAAGTATTGCCAAAATTTTTGCCTTTTTGGTCAAAAAATCCACTCAAAAATCTAATAATCGCTATTTTTAAGACACACCCTAATTTTTCATAACATTTCGCTTGACAAAATTTTATCGATGTACTACAATGTTATAATATACAATTTAGGGGGTATGTTACTATGATAAACGATAAATTTATGCTTGAAGGGTTAACTTTTGACGATGTGCTGTTGGTTCCGCAAAAGTCTGATATTCTTCCGAACGCTGCGAATATTGAAACGAACTTAACTTCGCAAATCAAACTGAATATTCCCCTAATGAGTTCGGCGATGGACACAGTTACCGAATCGCGCATGGCGATTGCGATTGCGCGCGAGGGCGGCGTTGGAGTTATCCACAAAAACATGAGTATCGACGCGCAAGCCACCGAAGTTGACAAGGTTAAGCGAAGCGAGCACGGTGTTATCGTTGATCCGTTTTTCCTATCGCCCGAACATACTTTGTTTGACGCGGACAAGCTTATGGGTAAGTATAAAATTTCCGGCGTTCCTGTTACCGTGGACGGCAAACTTGTCGGAATCCTGACCAACCGCGATTTGCGGTTTGAAACCAACTTCGGTAAGAAAATCAAGGACGCAATGACTTACGAGAATCTTATCACCGCGCCTGAGGGCACGACTTTGGAGCAGGCGCAGGAAATTCTGCGCAAGCATAAAATCGAAAAACTTCCGATTGTTGATTCAGACGGTAACCTAAAAGGACTTATCACAATTAAAGATATAGAAAAAAGTATCGCGTATCCGAACTCGGCGCGGGATAGCGGCGGACGGCTTCTTGCCGGCGCGGCAATCGGCGTGTCCGACGATATGCTCGATCGCGTGGAAGCTTTGCTTGCGGCGAAAGTTGACGTGCTTGTGCTTGACAGCGCGCACGGGCATTCGCAAAACATCATAAACGGCTTGCGCCAAATTAAGGAAAAATTTCCGCACGCGCAAGTGATTGCGGGCAATATCGCGACCGGCGAAGCGGCGGCTGATTTAATCGCCGCCGGAGCGGACGCTTTGAAAGTCGGAATCGGTCCCGGTTCAATCTGCACAACTCGGGTTGTCGCGGGAATCGGCGTTCCGCAAATTTCAGCGATATACGATGTCGCGCAAGCGGCGAAAAAGCATAAAATTCCGGTTATCGCCGACGGCGGAGTGAAATATTCCGGCGATTTGCCGAAAGCAATCGCGGCGGGTGCGGACGTAATTATGATTGGAAGCCTTTTGGCGGGTTGCGAAGAAAGCCCGGGGGATAGCGAAATCTATCAAGGACGGCAGTTTAAGGTTTACCGCGGAATGGGCTCGCTTGGCGCGATGAACGACGGTTCGGCGGACAGATATTTCCAATCGGACGCGAAAAAGCTTGTGCCGGAGGGCGTTGAGGGGCGCGTGCCTTACAAAGGCGCGGTATCCGACACGGTTTTCCAACTTCTCGGCGGACTGCGCGCGGGAATGGGATACTGCGGAACCGTTGACATCGCCGCGCTTAAGGCGGGCGGAAAATTTGTGAAAATTACCAACGCGGGGCTGACCGAAAGCCATCCGCACGATGTTTATATTACGAAAGAGACGCCGAACTATACGGTGCGGCAGTTTTCTTAAGCGCCCAACGGGCGCGAGGCTTAAGGCGCGTTGCGCCTTAGACCGATTTTTCGGCGGCGGCCGTGGCGCGGCAAGGACCAGTCCTTGCGGTAGGTTTCAACCAATCACACTTCGTCAAAGGGCGACTCATGTTCTTGGTGCGGTCAACTGCAACCGTTCGAGCTACGGCACCAAACGCCTTGCTCTTACGGGCAGTTTCCCGACTCGCTTCGCTCGCTGGATAATTCGACTAAGCTTTTCAAAAAACGAAAAGCAAGTCTCA
>Ga0131853_10002811_pt1 | contig 31211 bp, 30 predicted proteins | sample TergutLab28metaG_FD_92764 | JGI IMG/M metagenome (GOLD analysis project Ga0131853, IMG submission 92764) | Labiotermes labralis P1 segment gut microbial communities from Petit-Saut dam, French Guiana - Lab288 P1 (version 2) (version 2) | ecosystem: Host-associated > Arthropoda: Insects >... | reverse complement strand
CCTATCAAGCCATGCGCGTAACAGGCTCAGGCGATCCGCGTACCCCGATCGCGGATACCATCCCCGGGAAACTGCCTCAGAAGAAGATCACCACAACAGCGGCGGCGGGTTATAGCGCATACGGCAACCAAATTGGCCTCGCTACAGGGCTGGTACACGAACTCTATCACCCCGGCTACGTGGCCAAGCGTATGGAAGTAGGCGCTGTGGTTGGTGCTGTCCCAGCCCAAAACGTGGTGCGGGAACGCCCTGAGCCGGGCGATCGCGTTATCCTGGTCGGCGGACGCACCGGCAGAGACGGTTGCGGCGGTGCAACAGGATCATCAAAAAGCCTTGACTTAGGCAGCATCGCGGCATGTGCCGCTGAGGTGCAAAAAGGCAACGCCCCGGAAGAACGAAAAATCCAACGCCTGTTCCGCAAGCCCGAAGTAGCGCGGCTGATCAGACGTTGTAACGACTTCGGCGCAGGCGGCGTATCTGTCGCAGTTGGCGAGTTGGCAGACGGGCTGGACATTGACCTAGGCCGCGTACGCAAGAAATATGAGGGTCTCGACGGCACAGAAATCGCCATTTCTGAAAGTCAAGAGCGTATGGCAGTTGTTGTGCGCGCCGAAGATGTGCCTACATTTCTCGAAGCGGCGGCGGCGGAAAATCTGGAAGCCTATGAAATCGCCCGTGTGACAAAATCTCCACGGATGATTATGCGTCTGGACGGACGCGAGATTGTGAACCTATCCCGCAATTTCCTCTCCTCAAACGGCGCAGAACGCCATACAAACATCACCGTCTGTAGGGGCGCGCATTGCGCGTCCGCATCTCTAGGTGAATCACCCGATCAATCAATCACTCAAACCCTGCAAGAGATGTTGACAGACCTCCGCCACTGCTCCCAACGTGGTCTGGGCGAACGCTTTGACGCAAGCATCGGCGCGGGTACAGTCATCGCCCCATATGGCGGCAAGACCCAGCGAAGCCCGGCACAAGCCATGGCGGCACTGCTCCCCGCGTGGGGACGCGAAACCTCCACCGCCTCTGTTATGGCATTTGGCTGTGACCCCTATGCCCTCGAACAAAACCCCTTCACGGGTGCGCGTGACGCGGTGATCGACTCTGTCGCAAAACTGGTCGCCACAGGGTGCAATCCCAATGATGTGTATTTATCTCTCCAAGAATATTTCCCACGCCTAGGGGATGACCCTACACGTTGGGGTATGCCTTTCGCGGCCTTGCTCGGCGCGTTAGATGCACAGCTCGGCCTAGGTGCGGCAGCCATTGGCGGGAAAGACAGTATGTCCGGCAGCTTTGAAGACCTAGACGTTCCGCCGACCCTCATCTCCTTTGCCGTAGCGCCCTGTCCTGCATCGCATATTGTGTCGCCGGAGTTTAAAACCGCCGGCAATCATGTCTATTACTTCCCACCAGGAAGAAACTATGCAGTCAAGAAAGCCATGTGGTACGCCATCCACCAAGCGGTACAGAAAAACCAAGTCAAAAGCGCCCGCGCTGTAACCACAGGCGGGATAGTAGAAGCGATTTTCAACCTATCCGCCGGCAATGAAATTGGCTTCATCGCAGAAGAAGCCCTCACCCGGGACATGCTCTTCACCTATGCGCCTGGCGGCATAGTGGTGGAATCAGCCTGCGAGATAGACGGCGGCATTCGTATTGGACAAACTACGGATCAGTTTACACTTACCATCTGTGGAGAGGAAATCGCCCTCGCCCCGCTAGTAGACCAGTGGGAGAGCGTACTCGAGCCCATTTTCCCGCGTAAAGCGGGTGGAAGTGAAGCTGTGCCCCCTGTTTCATATCCAACGCGCAGTTCTCTTGTATCCATAGTAAAAGCACCCAAACCCCGTGTGGTGATTCCGGCGTTTCCAGGCACTAACTGCGAAGAGGATACAGCTCGTGCTGTCCGTCTGGCAGGCGGCGATGCGCAGGTTGTCTTAGTACGCAATTTGACCCCAGATCTCCTCATTCAATCCGTGGAAGCCATGGCAAAAGCAATTGCAGAGAGCCAAATACTCGTCTTCCCCGGTGGATTCTCCGGCGGAGACGAGCCGGAGGGGAGCGCCAAGTTCATCGCGGCATTCTTCCGCAGCCCTGTCTTGATGGAAGCTGTACATCGTTTGATCTCTGAGCAAGACGGTCTGATTCTTGGCATCTGCAACGGTTTCCAAGCTTTAATCAAGCTTGGTTTGCTTCCCCATGGTGAAATCCGGCAGACAACGCCAAAGGACCCAACCTTAACGGCAAACAAAATTGGCCGCCATCAAGCCCGCTATGTGAACACCCGTATCGCCTCCGTAAACTCCCCCTGGATGAGCGGGCTGCGCGTGGGAGATATCCACACCCTGCCCATTTCCCATGGTGAGGGCAGATTTGTCGCCCAGCCGGATGTATTGCAACAGCTTGTCCGCACCGGACAGGTGGCAACGCAATACTGCGATCCAAGCGGACGTCCGTCCATGGATATCGAAGTGAATCCCAATGGTTCAGAGATGGCAATAGAGGGTCTTTTCTCACCAGACGGCCGTATTTTTGGCAAAATGGCGCACACAGAACGGCGTGGGCCATATGTGGGCAAGAATATAGCAGGAAATCTCCATCAGCCTATTTTTGAAAATGGTATTTCCTACTTCAAATAGAAATAAAGGGGGTAAAACACATGACAGATAAGGAACTTATCAAAAAAGCGGACACAGTGAAAGAAAACGCCTACGTACCCTACTCCGGCTTCCCCGTGGGAGCTGCTCTCATGAGCAAAGACGGCACAGTATTCACCGGCTGCAACGTAGAAAATGCGACCTTTGGCGCAACCATCTGCGCAGAGCGTACAGCCATCACCAAAGCAGTCAGCGAGGGACACAAGCAATTTTCGCGCATTGCCATCATCTCAGAGGCCACGGACTACTGCCTCCCCTGCGGTATATGTAGGCAGGTGCTCATGGAGTTTTCCCCGGATATTGAGCTTCTCTGTGCCAAAGCGGACGGCAGTTATGAGAGCTATCGTTTGGAAGAGCTTCTGCCCCACGCCTTTCGGCTATAGAAATTGTAGAACGCGACGACCTCGGCGCGCCGCATCCTCCGGACAAACACGAACAGATCTGAAATAAACGTTGCGCCCTACGAGATGTATCCTGGTCATTGTAGGGGACGATGGCAATCGTCCCGCCGAATCATATTCAGATAATGCATGAAACAACGGGCGGATTGCCATACGCCCCTACAATAAACCCAACAAAACAACAGAGGGAAGCGCAACCGCGCGTCCCTCTGCTATATTATACTATCATTCTATTCCTAGTACCAAATGCTGGCCGTCCGATCTGGGAACATCTCCAAGAGATCTTCGTCTGCGTTGAAGAAGAATACACCATAAAAGTCTCTGTTTGAGTCCCAATAGGAAAACTGTACACTCAAATGCGGGCGTGATCGATCCACCGGGTTTGACCCCTGTGTGCGAACCGCTTCCAGCAAGGCCTCAAGCACTCCTTGGTGGAATTGTGCAGAATCATGCCAGGCGGAAAAATGGTGACCCTCCCATTCAGCGTGACCCTGTACGGTCAGCCAATCGAAGCTGCTGGAAGCCACTGCATGTGCAAGACCTGCTTCCACGTCAATAAAATTCTCCGCGTTTACATGATAGATAAAGCGATCCAAGGCGCGAGGTGTGGCATCTGTGAGAGAGTAGATATTGCGATATGTGTCCCGCCCGATGAAGCCGCTTACATGAATCTCATGGTAGTATGCTGCCGCAGACATCATAGGCGCACCGTGCCATCTTAGACCGCGCCAAGTTGCCAGGTTTAGGGTGCGGACTTCTTCACGCAAGATTTCATAGACAGCCCGTGCCGCGTCCTCGGAGATTAGCCAGTTTTGAACTTCTTCCGGATTCTCCGGCAGATTTAAGAAGAGGTCAGCATAAGCCGGGTGGCGGTCTAAGAGCTCCAGCACATCTCGAAACTCCGCTTCAGAAAGATGGATGTTCCGCCGTACGCGCCCGCCAGAGGTCTGCTCAAAAGAAACTTCCGCAAGCAGAGTAGGATGTCTCCACAAGTCGTCCTGGGGATTCCGGACGGCTTCCACATTACGAGCAAGAGCCTCCAACAAGAGGTCTGTGAGCTGGGCGTCTGCAATCTCAATTTCGCTTGCACGGTGTTCTTCATAAGGCCGCACCCCATCCCAACTGTGTACGGGATTGAGCGCCTCCATACGCACAGCGGAAATTTCAGATGCTTGGATGTTGCGGTTTAAAATCATAGACGTCCCAAAGTGCACGCCTAAGAGGAACGCAATATTGAGTAGCACTAAAATACCAAGCCCCGGCAGTGCTTTTACGATGTTTGACATCTTTCTGGTGGTAATCAGCTCATATGCGAAGTAGACAACCACCGCCACTGCATAGATTGCGAAAATCAGGAAGAAGTCTCCATGCCGCCATGTGTGTTGGAAGTTGAAGAAAATCATGGCCAGTCCCGGTACGCACACAACAAAGGCCACCGCGATGCGGATGATGTTTTGCAACACACCGCTTTGGGCAGGATTTCCAGCAGTTTCGCTCCGTCTTCTCTTAAAGAGGAAGAGGGCGATTGCAAGGAAAACCAGACCAATCACGGCGGTGTAGAGTGCACCCCTGTCAAACACTTGGTTTATCCCACCTCCGCCCCAGCGGAGACCCAAACCAAGTATATTGTCTAAGAAGCTAAAGGGAATGTGATAGGAAATATCTCCGAAAATACCGAAGTTTACAGGGGAAACAATGCGTGTCGCCACGATCATTGACGTAAATGCCGACATCACCGTGCGCGGCAGGAAGACGATCAAAAGTGCCGTGACAATGTTAGAAAACGCCCCGCCGGTCACGCTCATAGCCATCAAAGTTGCCGCAATCACAAGGAATGAGCCTGCTGATAGCCCCAAAGTGGTCATGATCACACTGGAAAGGTTGAGTAATACATGCTGTGCGCCAACACCGTAAATCACAAGAGAAATGCCGGTGGAGAGCCAGATTCCACCAATTACCCAGGTGAGGATGGCGGCTGTATAGGAAATAAAAATCGTCTCACGCTTATGGGGCAAGCTATGATAAAAGTCACTACTGCTCCGTTTGTTTAGGAAAGAGAACAGATACAAGGTGATAAAGGGTGCAAAGGCCACCATAGCGATTACAAGGGCAAAATTCGAGCCGAGCCCCTCGACCACAACCCGTCCTTGTCCCCATCCGCTTTCAATGGCGCGGATATTCGATAGAATGGTTGAAATCGGAATCAAGACTGCGCCGATTTTCATAATGGCGATGAACAATGCCGCAATGAAGAGAGTTTTGCGCAGTCCCTCTTTATATAACTTCAAGTTAAACATCTCTTATTCCTCCCCCAGGATATTGTCAAAGGCATATCCGATCGCCTGCATCTCATGGATAAACACTTCCTCCAGCGAAAGCGGCAGAACATCCAACAAAATGGGCGCTTTCTCCTGCAAAAATGCCCGTGTGTGGTCACGATCTCCCCGGACAATGAAGTTTGCCACAGAGCCCCGCTGTGTATAGTCCAAGAGCTCCAGCCCTGCAAAAGTATCTTTGTCAAAGGCCTCTGAGAACGCAACTTGAACCTTAAAGAGCGTAGTCTTGAGGTTTTGCACATCCGATTCAAACACAATACCGCCTTTGTATAGGAGTGCAAGCTGATCGCAAGTATCTTCCAGTTCACGCAAGCTGTGTGAGGTGATAATCGCCGTCGTGCCCCGCTCCATGACGTATTCGGTGATGAGATTCTTCACCACGTTTCGCACAATGGGATCAAGGCCGTCAAAGGTTTCGTCAAAGAAGATATACTCCGGCTTACAGCAGAGTGCAAAAATTGTCGCGGCTTGCCGTTTCATGCCCTTTGAGAATGTGTTGGTACTAACTTTCGGGTTTAGCCGGAAGAGATCAACCAGTTCTCTATACCGCACCCGGTCAAAATCTTTGTGTACCGATTGGTACAGAGACGCCATACGGTTCATGGAAGCGCCGGACAAAAAGAACAGCTCATCCGGCACATAGGCCATCCGGCGTTTTGCGTCGGTGTTTTCATACACACGCTGTCCGTCTAGTAAAATATCTCCCTCGTCCGCCTTATAAACGCCTGTGATGAGGCGTAAGAACGTGGATTTTCCTGCACCGTTTGCCCCAATGAGACCGTAGATGCAACCTTTCGGAATCTCGCAGCTCAAGCTTGAAACCGCGCGGAAATCACCGAATTTTTTTGTTACCTGCGTTGCCTTAATCATGACGCCCCTCCTGATATGCCGCCTCCACAATTTGGAGTAGCTCGGCTTTCTCCAAGCCGGACAATTTAAGTTCTGATAGCAAAGCTTTCAAATCTGTCAAAGCCATTTCCCTTCTCCTCTCCTTGAGCCGAATCGCTCCCTGGTCGCTTACAAACGCGCCTCTCCCCGGCGCTGTGACGATCACATTGTCTCGTTCCAGTTCTGTGTATGCCCGCTGGACTGTGTTGGGATTCACATTGAGTTCCATGGAAAGCCCCCGCACAGAAGGAAGCTTGTCGCCGCCTTTTAAAAGCCCGGTTAAGACATACCGCTCTACCTGTTCCACAATCTGTTCATACACTGCTTGGCGAGACTGATTATCAATCTGATACACCCTATCTAGCACCTCCTGCCAACCGTTCTAGTTGAATTAATACAGTTATAGCACATCTGATTGAGCGTGTCAAGCAAAACTTTTTGCATTTGCGGAACAGTAGGTCGTATTTGTAAAAATGCGAAAGTTTAAATAGTAGATTTTGTGCCGCTGGTGTGGTATAATTTGCAGCAAGATTTTTTTATATGCTCTATCGTGGCGGTGTAGGCGCATATTTTGAGGCATAGGAGATAACTATAATGTTTATATTTAGCTTCATATTCGGTGTGCCCTTTATTTTATTGGGAGTATGGATTTTATATATGAAGTATAGAGTTATAGTTGGCGGGACTCGTTGTATGGCACAAATAACACGCTCCTACTTTGCGCCGGGAGGAAAAGGTATGCACGCTTTTATGGTGGCATTTGAGTATAAAGCCAAACGTTTAGAAAAGCCTCTCTCCTTTTGGATTAAATTCTTTCAGCGCAAACACATAGGGAAGAGATTCAACATTTACTATAATGAAAAGTATCCAAAAGATGTCGTAAGCAGGCGGCATGTGGAGGCAGAGATATATGCGTTTTTTTTCATTGCCATGGGTATCCTATTTTTTATATTACCTCACCGCTAATAAGCAAAATACCGTGTAGCGAACCCCATAAGACAGGGCGACATCCAAGCCCTAGCTTATGGGGTTTTTCGTGTCCGAATTTTACCCTTTCCCTTGTTTTTCCATAGGAAATCTAGTATGATATCCCTAATGAAACATGATAAAAAAACGGAGGTGTGCGCATATGCTCCAAGAAGCCATGAAAACCCTGCAAGAAGCAGAAGCGGCGGCGAAGCACATGCTGGAAGAAGCAAAACTTCGCGCAGAGCAAAAGACGGAAGATGCAAAGCGCGAGGGCGCAAATCGCGTGACAGAAGCCGAGCAAAGAGCGCAGATGGAAATTGCAGACTTAAAGCGCCAAGTCCAGCAAAAAGCGGCGGAGACGGCTTCGAGCCTTGTGTCGAACATGGAGAATAAAAAAGCAGCCATAGGGGCAAAAGCGGAGAGTGCCATGCACAAGACCGTCGCCTTTATCGTAGAAAGGATCGTGAGCGACGAATGGCGAGCGTAAAACAGAAACATGTGCAGATTATCGGTCTCATAGAAGATCAGTCCACATTGCAAGAAGCTTTTGGGAACATATCTTGCTTAAACGTAGAAAGTCCGGCGGAAGTTCCCGATTCAAGCATGTTGTTTTCTCAAGATGGGACAGTCCCTATTGCGCAAGAGCTGGAGCTCACAACCGCGCTGGGCGGTCTTACCTGCATGTTTTCCATCTCTGACCCGCCGGAGGCCGCCGGGGGTTTATTCGGCAAGCGTAAAAAAGCCGCTGAAGAAGTGCGGCCCGTCATCCACGGTTTAGACAAAGTCACAGGCTGGATGCTAGAGATTACAGAAGCGCAGATCAAAGCACTGCAAACAGAGGCGGATAGCATTGCGGCGGAGATTCTCACAGAATATGACAAAGAAGCGGAAGCCGTCTACTGGAAACACGCCGCCGCTGGAAAGAAAGCCATTGACCAAACCGCGCAAGGTCTCTCCGACACAGCGGCCATGGAATCCAGAAAGCAAGTGCTGGCGTTCAAGAGAGAGCTGGTAGAGAAAACCTTTGACCTAGCCCTAGAGCGTTTGAGTGACCTTTCAGAAGAGAAATACGTGAAGCTTCTCGCCACCCTTTGCGTACAAGCGGCAGAAAGCGGACAAGAGCGGCTGATCTTTTCCACCCGCGACCGTGGGCATTACGGCAAGCGCGTCACCATAGCGGCAAATGAAATGCTGGAGGTTATGGGGCGTACAGGCAGTCTCACCATGAGCGAAGAAACCCGGGAAATCCGGGGCGGCGTGATTGTGACGGATGGCTTGATAGACGTGAACTGTAGCATGGAAGCGCTGGTAGAAGCAAACCGGCGTGAGCTTATCATCCCGGTCTCAGAAATGCTATTCGAGAAGGAGGCTGCGAGATGAGTGGTGTAATCGTCAAAGTATCCGGCTTAGCTGTGGTAGCTTCCGATATGCCGGGGGCAAAAATGGGAGACAAAGTCTATCTAGGTACACAGCGCATCGTCGGCGAGCTTATGCATCTAACACGTGACACCGTGTGGATATTGGCTTATGAAGACATAAGTACCCTAAAAGCTGGTGATATGGTGGAGTGTGCCAATACGCCCCTTGACGCAGAGCTCGGCCCCGGTCTTTTGGGTGGATTTTACGACGGTTTGGGACGCTCCTACCCCGCACTATACACCCAAACGGGTGATATGATCCCCCCGGGGACAGAGGCACAAACCCTAGACCATACAAAGCGCTGGGCATTCAAGCCAAGCGTCACAGTCGGCACAAAAGTCCAAGCGGGCGACGCAATTGGAACAGTGCAAGAAACCGAGATGCTTACGCATAAAATCCTAGTACCCCATGGCATGTCCGGCACAGTGGCAGAAGTCCACAGCGGTGAGCGGACAGTGGAAGAGACCATTGTTATCGTAAAAGCAAGCGATGGCACAAATCATAAACTAAGCATGACACACCCTTGGCCGATTCGCACCCTACGCCTTTATAAGCAAAGACATTTACCAGAAGTGCCAATTAAAACAGGGATAGCGGAATTAGACCAAGACTTCCCACTTCTGCGCGGCAGTACAGGATTATTCATCGGCGAAGATGGCATCGGGCAAGCGGCATTTAAGCATTTAACGGCAAACTGTGCAGAGATAGACGTGATGGTCTATGCCGGTTGCGGCATATCCGGCAGTGAGAGCGCAGCATTATTTGAGACATACGCAAAGGCGAGCACACCCAAGACCGTGTTACTGACAAGCCCGCCTGATGGGACAGCAGCGCAACGAGAGGCTATCGTCCATCGCGGGCTAACCATTGCGTCCTATTATCGCGATATTGGGCTAAACGCGATGCTCGTTATTGACAATTTGTGCGCTTGGCTGGGCGCAGCCGGAGTGACCAGCGGCCTAATGGGACAAGCCGCCTATGAGGGAGGCCCGCCGCTCAATTTGAGTGCACGCCTGGCAGAACTCTTTGCTCCCGCCGGTCTTGTGACCTGTTTGGGTACGGAAAAGAGACAAGGCAGCATTACCATACTCGGTGTATTGCCGTCTGTAGAAGAACCTCACCCCATTTTGCTTCCACTCATACGTCTTGTCCGCACTGTCTGGGTAGCAGAAGATGGAGACTTTAGCAAGATAGACACAAGCGCAAGCTTTTCACGTGATGTCGAAGCACAAGGAGGAAAAGCGGATGTTTAGAGAATATCGCACCATTTGTGACTTGTCTGATTCGTCACTCACCGTGACCCAAGTAAAAGGCGTAGCCTCCAATGAGCTTGGAGAGGTGCTTTTGCCAAATGGGGAAGTTTGTCTCTGCCAAGTGATAGAAGTAGACGGCGGCAAAGTACATGCAGTCCTCCTAGGCAGCCCCAAGGGGATCAGCGTGACAGACTGTAAAGTCCGCTTCTTGGGCTATGGGATAGAATTGCCCCTGTCAGAAGACTTACTCGGTCGGACATGGAACAGTCTGGGCGAACCAATAGATGGCGGCCCTGCCGTTTTACCAGAGAAGTATATGCCCATAAGCGGACAGCCCATCAACCCCCTCGTGCGAATACGTTCTGAAAAAGAACTGCTGACAGAAATTACTTCAATTGACGGAGAAAGCCCGCTACACCTAGGCCAAGCCCGCACTGTCATGGTAAACAAGCAAGCATCGACTGTCACAACAGTAGCGCAAATCGTACGGAAAACCAAGATAGCGGGCATGGATGAAGCCCCCACCATTGTCATCTCTGCCATGGGCGTACCCTTTGAAGAGAGGGAACACCTCACAGATGAACTACGCCGGCAAGGGCTTACCGCACGGACTGTGCTTTTTGTGAGCAATCCAGAAGATCCGCCTATTCTGCGTCTAGCCACCGCATATACGGTGATGACAGCGGCGGAATACTTTGCTTTTGCAAAAGAGCGGCACGTCCTGTTCATCGAAGCGGACATGTCAGCAGGCATCGACGCATTTGCCGAAGCCATGCAGAGCGTTTCCAACGAAAAATGGGAAGCACCGGGGATAGGCGTTTCCCCACTCAGCTATCCATATGCCGATTTATCGGCGCTGAGAGAGCGTATTGGTGTGAGGAGAGGTTCTGCGGGGTCGATTACCCTGTTATCTGTCTTAGCTGATAGGGGGAAATTAGAATAATGAAAAAACGACAGGTGATTGTATGTTTATTGACATTATTTCTCTTGTTGGGTTTGGGTGCTTGCAGAGAATTAACCGTGGAGGAAATCAGAGAAAGAAATGAAGCGCGCTGGGAACGATTACCAAACGAAACACAGACAGAGCATCGGATAAGAGCGGATTTTGCATGGGTTTTTTGGTTTGATTTTGAGAATAACCCGGGTGGACGCCCCTACCCTTTACGGGCAATTAGACGAAGCGGTATGCGTACGGTCGCATTTGTTGCCTCGCAAGAAGAATCAGAAGTGGGAAACGAAAACACCTTTTATTTTTGGCCGACACACGTATCCAGTTGGATTCTTGATGATTTAAATCAAATCTTACATGAAGAATTTAATGACTGGGATACAGTATCCGTTTCCTACCCTATAACAACAGAAGACTTAATCGAGCATTGGGAAGAGATTTGGGATTTATGTATCAATCTCGATATTGTTAGACCGAGATCAGGATGGACTAGACTGAGCCCATAAAAATAAATTTCCAGGATGAAGAACGGCGTTCCAGCTATATGCTAGAACGCCGTTTTTTGCATTTTTCGGATCGCAACATCCATCTAGGGCTTTAGCTCAATCACTTCATTATCCGTCATACAAAGCGTCTGCTCCGCAAAGACCCGCTTTTCCCGCGGAATGAACCCACGCACACCCGTCTGTGGGAAAATCCAAGTATTAGGCCCAATATGCGTACCCGGTTGGGTAACTGCATTTGCACCGACCCGTGCCTGATCGCCGAGAATACAGCCGAAGAAATCAGTACCTAGATCAAGCCGCTCACCGTCTATGGTGATTGCAGCATTCGACTGGTTAAACTTTCGGTTAGCGGTAATCACACCAGACCCAATCCGTGCGCTTTTGCCCAGGACAGAATCCCCCACAAAGGCAAGGCTTGCAACTTTTGCACCGTTAAAGAGCACGGCGTGCTTCACCTCACTGCCCTGTCCCACATTGCAGTTGTCGCCGATAATCGTACCCGGCCGAATCACAGCCCCCGGCATGATCTCCACGTTTTTTCCAATGTACACAGGGCCGATAATGGTCACGCCGTTATAAAGGACAGTCCCCGCACCAATGAAATAGTTTCCATAGAGATGGGGCGGCTCACCCTTGAGGGTAGCATGGTTTTCTTGCACATTCGGTTTGACCAGAAGTTCCTCAAGAAAAGGTTTCGCTTTTGCCAAGACCTCATGCGCCTGTGTCATGCCGGAAAACCAGTTCGGGAAGGGGAATGCGTCTAGTTTGGAGAAGTAGTAATCGAGTGAAATGGACATAAAATAGCTCCTTTTTAGAGGGTTTCGAGTGTTTGGATGGTATGGGATAGATAAGAGGTCTCAAGCGTCTCTAACTTGCCGCTATCAGCAGCAGCGGAGAGACGCGGGTCAAGGGGTAAGCGATCTAAAATTGGCAGGTCAAAGGCTTGGGTAAGGGTTTCTGCCGAAGTGCTGCCGAAGCTCTCACTAAAGTTCTCCACAAGCCCCAAAATCGGTACTTGGAGCGCCTGCGCCAAGACGATTGTTCGGCGCGTGGCCTCACAAACGACTTCCTGTGGGGTAGTGATGACAAGGAGGCCATCCAATGGTAGCCGCTCGAAAGCGAGCTGTACCACATCTCCAAGACCGGGTGGGAGGTCAAGGAAAAGATAGTCCGCCTGGTCCCAGATCACATCGGTGAAAAGCTGCTCCACAATCCCCGCCATGGCCGTGCCCCGTGTGGTGATGAGATCAGTGGGCTGTTCCGTGAGTAGACGAATGCTCATCACACGCACCCCCTGCTCTGAAATCGCCGGATAAAGCCCGGCTTCACCCCGTGTTACGCCTTGGGGCAGGTCAAACAGGAGCGGGATAGCAGGACAGGCGACATCCGCGTCAAAAATCCCGACGGATTTAGAACGCCGCATAAGCTCTGACGCCAAAAGCCCGGTTACAAGACTTTTTCCAACGCCGCCTTTGCCGCTCACAATACCGATAATTTTTTTCACCTGACTAAGGGGATGTGGTGACGCGTACGGAGAAACAGGCTCTTCCTGATGCCCCCCACATCCACCGCAACCGCCGCATTGATGTTCAGCCATAGATAAACCTCTTTCTTTAGTACTTATAGCTCCCGCCGCCGATGAATTCGCGCATGAGAGAATCTTCAGACACGAAATCGGCGTTTAAATCTGCAAAACGCGCAAATGCCGGCATAATATGACGAAGTTCCTCAAGGCGTTCCGCATCGGGCGGCAATTCGTCAAACAGCGGCGCTGCAAACTGCTTCATAAGGCTCACCTCATAGGGGAGGGACGAATCAAACTGATAGTTGGCACGATCTTTAAAGGGTGAAATGTAAAGCTTTTCTCCCCGGCGTACATTTGCCCAAAGGGAGAGGGTAAATGCCGCATCTGACCCGCGGAAGTTATTATCCCGCACCACACGGCGCACAAGCCGCATCCAAGTGCCTTTAAACACGGTCTCATCCCCGCTTACAATGTTCGACCGTGCGCTGACATATAGTTTAAACGCCTCCGGGTGCTGCCTGGTGATATCGTCATTGAGGGCATGAATCCCCTCAAAGATGGCAATTTCATTCTTGCCCAGCTTGAGCGGCGTGAACTTGGTCGCACTGCGAATCTGGCGGGAGAAAATAAACGAGGGGATTTGAATTTCTTTATGCTCATTGAGCATGTGAAAATGTTCATCCAAGAGCTCCATGTCCAGACATTTGGGTGATTCATAGTCAATGTCGCCCTCTGGCGTACGCGGCGCTGTCTTTGGATTCACGGTGCGGAAATAGCGATCTAAACTCACCGCAGTTGTGCCGATTCCACGACGCTTGAGTTCTCTCTCCAGCTTGAGCGCAGTGGTTGTCTTCCCAGAGCCGGACGGCCCGCTGAGGAGCACGATAGGAGAAGTTGCCATATTTTGTTCGATCAGATCAGCAGCTTCCACCACTTTGTCCCAATAGACCGCATCACAATGCGCCACAAAGTCCCGTGGGTCTTTGGTCAGTGCGTCGTTGATGGTCTGTAGATCATAGGTAAGAGCCATAACTAGAATACCTCCTCGGTGTAAAATGTTTGGATCTCGTCTTTTCTTGCTAGTATTTTATCAATTCCCGCTATATATTCATAGGGGTATTTTGCATTAAATATGCGCACAATGTGACCACTTTTTGGCGCAACCAGCTTGGTTGATGCCCCGCCGCCAAGAGAGAGAATACTGCAAAGCTCTTCCATGATGGCAATGTTATAAAGGCTTTCCGTCTGTGGCTTACACCAGCCCACGTTTTCAAAGCCGCCGGCGGTGAATTTTTGCAGATAGAGATAATAGGGGACATATCCAGCGTTCTGAAAGGATGATTGTGCAAAACCAAGCATCTCACCCACAGTGTTTGCATCCGGTGCTTGTACTTGGTCGAGTGTGATCTTTGTACCTTTTTTCCGCGACAAGGTGTGAATGGTAATATTATCCGCACCAAAATCCAACACTTGCTCAAGTGTCCGCGCAAAGCCGGACTGGGTATCAGCCGGAAGCCCCGCGATGAGATCCATGTTCAACACAGGAAAGCCCACAGAGCGTACAAGCGAGACCGCTTCTATAATGTCGGCAGAGGTGTGTCCACGCCCGATTGCTTCTAACACACGATCTTCCATGGATTGGGGGTTAATACTAATCCGCGTCACACCGGCAGTATGTAGAACCTGTAGCTTCTCCAAGGTCACCGTGTCCGGGCGACCAGCTTCAACAGTGTACTCGCGCAGATGGGATAGATCAAAGGCCTTTGAAAGTGCGCCGGTGAGCGTATATAGCTGTGTAGCTGTAAGCGTAGTCGGTGTCCCGCCGCCAATATAGAGCGCCACCACCCGTAGTCCCAAGTCCCGCGCCACACGGGCGGTAGCGGTAATTTCTTGGTAGAGCGCTTCCAGAAAGGGTTCAATCAAATGCCCGGAACGGTGTACATCGTTTGATACAAAGCTGCAATAGGCACAACGGGTCGGGCAAAAAGGAATGCCAATATAAAGGCAAATATCCCGTGGGTCAAGACTTGCCTTGACTGCAAGACCAGCCTGCGCCGTATCAATACAAAGCGCCGCCCGCGTCGGGTCAAGGTGATACTCTGTCTCTAAAATATGCTGCACCTGTTTTGGACTTTTCCCGGCTTCAAGGAAGATACCAGCCCGCTTCCCGGGACGTATCCCCGTAAGCGCACCCCAAGGCGGCGTTTTGCCTGTCGCCTTTATCCCCGCGCGAAAGAAAGAGAGCCGGATGATCTTTTGGATCAAGCGATTATACGTGCGCATGTCTGTCTGATCCGGGGTAGTAATACGCGCCATACCGCGGAAGCGCGTGTCTGCCTGCATAATCTCTGTTACTGCCATACTATATCGCGTACCGTGAGACAGGCGTACCTCAGCACAGAGCGTATCTGCATCAAAGGCTTCGCCGTACACAGGCCGTTCTTCCGGGAAAATGGTGAGCATGACCTGTTCAACGGCGTATTTATGGGCATGGCCGACGAGACGAAGACGCATATCTTATCTGCCGGCTGCCGCACGTTTGAGATAGGCGTTAAACCGACGCTCACGGTCAAGAGTGGTAGCATCCATATGGCCGGGATATACCTCATCAATGCCTTGCAAACGATCAATCTTTGCCAAAGACTGGAACATGGTATCTAAATTCCCCCCGGGCAAATCACACCGCCCGCAATCGTCACGGAACAAGGTGTCGCCGGTAAAGAGGCTATCTTCACAGCGAATACACACACTGCCCGGACTGTGTCCCGGTGTTGCGATAATCTGAAAGGTGAGCCCCCCGACCTGGATATTGTCCCCATCCTCATAAAAGCGGGTATCGTCACCTGACATATAGCGATAGGGCGTAGGCTGATCGTCCATCGCCACGTCGCGCATACTGATATAGACAGGGATATTACACTCCCGCACGATATCGTCTGTCGCCATGGTATGGTCATAGTGTCCATGGGTGATGAAGATTGCCTGTGGTTTGAGCCCTAGATCTTCGATGTATTGCAAAATCAAATTGCTTTCATCGCCCGGATCAATAATGGCGCAAGCCTTGCTGTCCTCATCTGTAACAATATAACAATTCGTTTGCAGTTGCCCTACGGGCAAGGTTTTGATATGCATCATACTGTTCATCCTTTCGTATCGTTCTTCGTAGGGGCGGATTCCATATCCGCCCATGTGGCGTTTTGTGACCATTTACAGGGCGGATATGGAATCCGCCCCTACAAGGTTTCCGTATCTAAAATCAAGGTCACCGGCCCGTCATTGACCGAGCTCACTTGCATAGAAGCCCCAAACTGTCCTGTTTTGACTACGAAGTCTCGCGCCCTGCATTCTGTAAGAAACCGCTCATAAAGAGGAATCGCGGTATCGGGTCGTGCGGCAGCCAAAAAGTCCGGTCGCCGTCCCTTTTTACAGTTACCGTAAAGCGTGAACTGTGAAATGACCAAGAGGCTACCGCCCACGTCAGCAAGAGAGCGGTTCATCTGCCCATTTTCATCACTGAACACACGCAAACCACAGATTTTGTCTGCCAGTTTCACCGCATGAGCATCTGTATCCTCATGTGTCACCCCAAGGAGGATCAAAAACCCCTGCTCGATCGCGCCGTGGACACTACCGTCAATGGCAACAGACGCCTCACGCACACGTGTTACAACAGCCCGCATTAGCCCACACCTCGCTTTACATCAATCACGCCGGAAATGCCGGACAGCTTATTGACAGCCGTTTGCAGCTCTTTCAAGTCCTTTACTTCCAGCGAAATAAAGGCGGTGGCGATACTGTTGATATCTCGGGCGGAAAGTCCTCGCACTCGCACCTTAATCGTCGAGAGTGCCGTTGCGATATCAAGCAACAAACCGTCCCGATCTTGTGCTGTGAGCACCAGACTGGTTTGATAGTTGGCATTATCAGTCACACCCCAAGACACCGGAATCCAACGACCGGCCTCTTCCGGGTTGGAAGCGGCGTTTAGATAGTTCACACAGTCCGTCCGATGCACAGAAACGCCGTGTCCGCGGGTGATAAAGCCTACAATATTGTCACCGGGTACAGGGGAACAGCAGCGAGAGAATTTGACCAAACAGTTGTCAACACCCTCTACCACAACGCCTTGGACAGATTTGGTTTTCTCCTCTTTCGGCGCTTGATTGATCCGTTCCACCAGATTCTTGCTGGGTTTTGAGAGGTGAATTAACTCATCCCGCACCTTGCCCACTGCTTTTTGCCCGGATAGTCCGCCATAGCCAATAACGGCATATACATCTTCAAAGGAGGGAAAGGAGAGCCGTTTTAAGACCTGCGTCTGCACCTCACCCCGTGTGATGGCATCCATAGACAGCCCCTGACGCTTCATTTCCGCCTCAAACATGCTCTTACCGTGGACGATATTCTCTTCACGCTTCTCTTTCTTATACCACTGCCGAATCTTATTCCGGGCCATACTGCTTTTTGCGATTTTCATCCAATCACGGCTTGGCCCCTTTGAGCCGCCGGTGGTGAGAACTTCGACAATATCGCCGTTTTGCAGCACATGATCAAGAGGCACAAGCCGCCCGTTGACCTTAGCCCCCGTCATCCGGTTACCGACAGCGGAGTGGATATAGTAAGCAAAATCAATGGGCGTAGCCCCTGCGGGCAGGTTAATTACGTCGCCCGTGGGCGTAAAGACGAAAGCCTCATCGGCAAACATGTCAATTTTCAGATCATGGAAGAAGTCTTGCGCGTCTCCTGTGTCTTGCTGGCTTTCCAGAAGCTGACGAATCCAAGCAAAACGCTCTTCGTCACTACCATCACTGACTTGACCGAAGCCCGGGGTCTTATACTTCCAGTGCGCCGCAATCCCGTATTCCGCCGTATGGTGCATATCCCAAGTGCGAATCTGCACCTCAAAGGGGATGCCCTCTTCGCCGATTACGGTAGTGTGCAAACTCTGGTACATATTCGGCTTGGGAGTAGAGATATAGTCCTTAAATCGACCGGGGACAGGCTTAAACATGTCGTGAATGTGCCCCAGGACATTATAGCAGTCCGATATATCGTTTACGATAGCACGAAAGGCACACAGGTCAAATACTTCCTCAAAGGTTCGCTTCTGGCGATACATTTTGCGATAGATGCTATAAATATGCTTCAAACGTCCGTAAACGGTACTTTTGATTTGATTTTCACCCAATCGTCCGGTGATTTTGGTTTGCATGTCCTCCATAAACGAATCCAACACAAAACGCCGGCTGTCTAGGTCGTGGGTAATGGCGTCATAAGCTGTTCTATCCAAGTAGAAAAATGCCAAATCTTCAAATTCCCACTTGATTTTCTGCATACCAAGCCGATGTGCGATGGGAGCGTAAATCTCCATGGTTTCAGCGGCTTTTTCCTGTTGTTTGGAATCGGACAAGTACTCCATTGTTCGCATATTGTGCAAACGGTCGGCGAATTTAATGAGAATGACACGGATATCTTTCGCCATAGCCATGAGCATTTTGCGCAGATTCTCCATCTGCTCTTCTTCTTTGCTGGTATACTGCACCCGCGTTAGCTTTGTAACGCCCTCTACCATCACAGATACAGACGGGCCAAACTCTTTCTCGATCTCCTCCAGCGTCACATCTGTATCTTCCACCACGTCATGTAGGAGTGCAGCAACTAGGCTATCCTCGTCCAGCCCCAATTCCAGCACAATGAATGCCGCAGCGATAGGGTGCGTGACAAAGGGAAGCCCATCCTTACGCAACTGTGTCCCATGTGCCTCCGTTGCAAGCGCAAAGGCACGCCAAATCCGCCCCTCGTCCACAGCAGGGTTTGCGGCGCGAATTTTTTGTAATAAATCTTCAAACTGCTCAATGGCTAAGTCCATGCGAGGTGCCAGCCATATAGGATTGTCTTTATACCGTTCCAATGTCAAGCCCCCCTTGCAGTGTGCGTAAGATTTGAGAGGTATTCAAATCTACTTTTTGTTCTTGTTCTCCACGCGTAATGTACAAGATATCCGCCTCTTCAGAAACGGTGGCAAGCCCTAATTCGTCGAATACACGCAAGCAAACATAGGCACGCACCGGCGAGAGCGTGGGCAAGGCAGCGGTAAGCGTAGAAAGCACATGATCCACTTGCCCGGAAAGGTTTTCTTTCACACGCTCCAACTGCCGCCAGAGAGATACAAAATGCGTCCGATCCGGGTGCATAAGCCGCGCTTCTCGCGTGGCAATGGTAGTGTTTGCACCATCTAGCAGGTCTTTGCAAAACTGGCGCGCACGTCCCATGAGCCGCCGTTCAGACAGTGCCAAATCACGCATAAGCAACTGCACAGTTGTTTTCCCGCGGAAATGATTACACTGCGGCGTAAAGGCGATGTCTACCAGATCACCAGTAGCCGCACCCAGCGTGTCTGGGGTCATACCGAAAAAGATGCAGTCAAACATCTGTCCCCATTTCTCCACCTGTAGCTTTAAATGCTTCCCGTTACCGATGGACTGCACTTTGACCAAGCTAGCGCCCTCCAATACAAGCACAGGGCTGGGATTTCCTCGCCCGCACGGCTCAAGGCGATCTAAGCTTTTCACCTGATCCAGCGATAACAACGCCGGATCTGTCACAGAAAAGTCTGCCATTAAGGCAAAACTCTCTGTTTCCGGTGGATGTGCGGCATAATAGGAGAGAAAGGCTTCTTTAAACCCAGGGAACTGCGCCATAGAAACAGTAAGTCCCGCCGCCTGCGCATGTCCGCCGAATGTATCTAAATAAGAAGCGCAAGCCTCCAAGCCGGAAAACAGATCAAATCCATCCACCCCGCGGCAAGATCCGCGTCCGAATTCGCCCTCTACGCAGAGAAGCAGCACAGGCTCACGATATCGCTCCAACAAACGCGCCGCCACAACGCCTAAAACACCTTTGTGCCACGTCTCAGAGGCAAGTACAATCGGCCCTGTGGTGTAGCCCTCGTTTTCCAGCATAGCAAGCACATCTTCTAAGATTCCAGCTTCAATTTCCTGCCGTTTTTGGTTGAGTTCACTGAGCTCTCCGGCCAAAGCTTCCGCCTCTTCCGGCATATTCGTATCTAAGAGCGAAAAAGCAAGGGCTGCATTCCCCATACGCCCGGCAGCATTCAGCCGCGGCGCGAGACTAAAGCCAATATTCGTTACATTGAGGGTTTTCTGTTCCAAACTCGCCTCTTCCATCAAACGCTTAAGTCCGGCACGGGGCGCACGGCGTAAGCACTCCAAGCCCTCTGTGACAAGTACGCGATTTTCACCTGTAAGCCCCATTACATCAGCAACAGTCCCGGCGGCGACTAAATCGGCATAACGATCGAGTAAGATATCAAGCTTCTCAGCACCCTCAATTGCGCAGACAAGCTTAAACGCAACGCCCACGCCGGAAAGTTCTTTTTCCGGGTACGGACAATCCGGCCGTTTTGGGTCAATGACAGCCACAGCATCCGGCAGAGCGCCCGGGCATTGATGGTGGTCTGTGATAACCATATCAATACCAAGTGTCTTGGCGTATAAAACTTCTTCAACAGAGGTCACGCCGCAATCCACCGTGATGATGAGTGTAACACCCGCATCTGCAAGCGATTTCAAAGCGGCAAGATTCAAACCATAACCCTCACCAAGCCGATCCGGGATATAGACAGAAGGGGAGAGCCCGTGGCTTTTCAAATAATCCGCCAACAAGGCGGAAGCCGTGATGCCGTCTACGTCATAATCCCCATATATGGCAATTTGCTCCCTGTTTGCAATGGCTTCCGCGATTCGCTTTGCCCCAGCTTGCATATCCGCCATTAACATAGGGTCATGAAGCTTTGCCCGATCAAGGGAGAGAAAATCAGCAATCGCCTCTTTCGAGGAAATACCCCGCGACCATAGAACGGCAGCCATTAAAAGCGAACAGCCGGAAGCCCTTGCACAGGCAGATACAGCCGCCGAATCATATTCTACATAGTTCCAAACATCCCACTTCATAGAAAAGCTCATTTCTAAAGCATAAGTATCCATCAGTATACCAGAATTCCCACACCAATACAAGTAGGGGCGTGCATTGCGCGTCTGCTTCTTTCATGTATACAGACCTCACTTTTCGCCTATGCTATTTCCAATATCCAAAACAAGGAGGCAAAGCCACTATGCAATGGACAAGACGTACCGACTTAGCTGTGGAAGCCCACGAAATATGGAGGGAATCCGCCGCAGAGACAACAGACTTACAGGGTGTTGTCTCAAAAGAAGAAAAAATCCACGGTTACGATATAACAAAAGTTGAAATCCTAGACGAAAGAGGAGAGACGGCTCTTGGGAAGAAAAAAGGCAGCTATATTACAGTAGAAATCGACGCACTCCATCGGCGGGAAGAAGAAGCGTTTACTCGCGGTGTGCATGCAATTCGTGATCAGTTAATTCCGCTCTTGAATCTAAGTGAAGATGATACCGTTCTTGTAGTCGGCCTTGGCAACCGAGCAATTACACCTGATGCAATCGGCCCGATTACGGCAAAACATACCCTTGCCACACGCCACTTGGTAGATCATCTCCCGGAGCATTTCGGAGCATTTCGCCGTGTCACAGTACTGCAGACCGGCGTACTCGGCATAACGGGCGTAGAAAGTGCGGAATTGGTGAAAGCATTTGTCAAACAATTTCACCCGGACTGCATTATCGCAATCGATGCGCTTGCCTCACGTAAACTAAGCCGCGTTTGCCGCACAGTGCAAATCTGCGATACAGGAATAGCCCCCGGTTCTGGCATCGGCAACAGACGTGCCGAACTAAACCGCGAAACACTCGGCGTTCCCGTCATTGCCCTTGGCGCACCCACGGTGGTAGACGCAGGCACACTCGCCCTCGATTTACTAGAGGAATCCGGCCATAACATGACAAACAAAACAAATTTCCATCAACACGGCGGAAGCATGATTGTTACACCAAAAGAGATTGACACCCAAGTAGCAGACATTTCAAAACTCCTCGGCTACGCCCTCAACTGCGCACTGCACAAGGGCTTGACCGTGGGGGACGTAGATATGCTGACGAGTTAAACACAAACAAATATACAATGTTTCACGTGAAACATTACGGAAGTGAAAACAATAGAAGACACATGTTTCACGTGAAACACCATATCTAGTGACTTGACGTTGGACAGAAACACCGTTATAATGGGACAACAGAATACTTCCATCGGCGGGGGAATCAGTCTCTCGCCGAATATTCATCTAAAAATGGAACGACATAGCGTCAAAACGGAAACCGGGAGAGAAACATGGGAAAAATCATAGCAGTTACAAACCAAAAGGGCGGGGTAGGGAAAACGACAACCTGCATCAACCTAGCCCACGCCCTGCATGAAATGGGAAAAAAAGTCCTTTTGTGTGATGTCGATCCACAGGGAAACAGCACATCCGGCATGGGAATCAACAAAAGCACCATTTCTCCCAATATCTATGACGTACTCATCAACGAAGCGGACGCATCCACCGCTATAGTCAAAACAAAATATGGTGATGTGTTGCCATCCAACCGGGTATTAGCCGGTGCAGGCGTAGAATTAGTTACCATGCCCCAGCGGGAGTACAGATTGCGTCACGCACTTGCGCCATTGCGGGAAGAATACGACTTCATCTTTATCGACAGTCCGCCCTCACTGGAAATGCTAACCCTAAACGCACTATGCGCGGCAGAGGGAATCATTGTCCCCCTCCAATGCGAATACTTTGCGCTAGAGGGACTGGGCGACCTAGTCAATACCCTTCGCGCCATCAAACGGCAAATGAACCCGGACTTAGACATTGAGGGTGTATTACTTACCATGTACAACGGACGGACAAACTTGTCCCTGCAAGTAGCAGCGGAGGTAAAGAAGTTTTTTCCCGGCAAAGTCTACAAAGTAGTCATCCCCCGGACAGTTCGTTTAAGCGAAGCGCCAAGCCATGGCAAGCCGATACAAGCCTATGATGCAAGCTCCAGAGGAGCGGAAGCGTATAGAGAATTAGCCCGCGAAGTAATCGCGCAAAACAGATAGGGGGAGCAGATATGGCACCAAAGGGAGGACTGGGCACAGGCTTGGAAGCAATCTTCGGCGAAGCGGCTTTCAACAACGCACCGGATCAGGCAGAACCGACAGATTTTGTCTATTTGCCCATCAGCAAAGTAGAAGCGAATATCGACCAGCCCAGAAAACACTTCGATGAGAGCGCACTGCACGAGCTTTCCGAATCCATCCGCGAACACGGCGTGATTCAACCGCTGACGGTGCGAAAGCTGTCAAGCGGATACTATCAAATCATCGCCGGTGAGCGGCGTTGGCGCGCGGCACGATTGGCAGGGCTCAAAGAAGTCCCCTGTCGTGTAATGGACGCAGATGAGCAAAAACGCACAGAAATTGCCCTCATCGAGAACCTGCAAAGGGAAGACCTCAATCCGCTGGAAGAGGCGGAGGGCTACAAAACCCTAGTCGAAGCCTTTGGGCTCACACAAGAAGAAGTTGCAACCCGCGTAGGGAAATCCCGCCCCGCCGTGGCGAATGCCTTGCGCTTACTGAGCCTAGGGAAAGAGATCAAGCCTCTATTAGAAAGCGGTGAACTTTCAGCAGGACACGCAAGAGCTCTATTAAAAGTGCGCGGACAAGACGAACAACGCTCTCTCGCGCAGAAAGTAATCCAAGAGGGCTTATCCGTCCGGCAGACAGAGCGTCTGGCAGATAAATGGGGCAAAGAAGAACAGCCAAAGGCGGAGAAGCCAAAGCCTTTCGTAGATTACACGCGAGAGGTAGAGAATCGGCTGGCCAGAAGTCTTGGCAGAAAAGTTAAAATCGTCGCCGGACGCAAAAAGGGGCGGCTGGAGATCGACTACTACGACCCGGACGATCTGGAAGTCGTTATTAATGCATTGGATTCACTCAAACTGGCAAAGGGGAAATAGAAGATGTTAGACATAAAGCTAATCCGGGAAAATCCCGCGGGAATAAAGGACGCGCTCCTCAAAAAAGAAGTAGACGCAACAGAAGCAATTGCGCAGATTCTGACGCTAGACGAAGAGCGCAGAGCACTAATTCACAGCGTAGAGCAAAACAAAGCGGAACAGAATAAAGTGTCAAAGCAAATCCCGCAAATGAAGAAAGCCGGGGAAGACACCACAGAAATCATGGCGCAGATGAAAACCTTGTCTGATACCATCAAAGAAGCGGACAGCGCCCTGCGTGAAATCGAAACAAAACTCAATGCCCTCATGCTAGGTCTTCCCAACCTGCCGGACGCTGACCTCAAAGCAGGCGGCAAAGAAAACAATGAGACAGTCCGCACACATGGCGCGGAAAAAATCTTTGATTTCACACCTCAAAACCACGTAGATCTCTGCACAAACCTTGGTCTCATCGACTACGAGCGGGGCGCAAAGCTATCCGGCAGCGGCTTCTGGATTTACCGTGGACTGGGCGCAAGATTAGAATGGGCGCTGCTCAACTATTTCATTGATACCCACCTCGGTGATGGCTATGAACTGCTTCTCGTACCGCATCTGCTCGGCTACGAGGCAGGGCAGACAGCAGGCCAATTCCCCAAATTTGAAGAAGATGTCTTCTGGATTAAAACAGGCGAGGGCGAGCAAAAGCGTTTTCTTCTCCCCACATCCGAGACGGCGCTAGTAAGCTTACATCAAGGCGAAATTCTAACAGAAGCGGAACTCCCTAAGAAATACATCTCCTACACCCCCTGTTTCCGCAAGGAGGCGGGCAGCTATCGCGCTGACGAGCGGGGCATGATACGCGGACACCAATTCAACAAAGTCGAGATGGTACAATACACCCGTCCGGAAGATTCAGACATAGCCTTTGACGAGCTGGTGGAAAAAGCAGAACGCCTCGTGCGAGAGTTAGGCTTCCATTTTCGCACCGTCCGCCTGGCAGCCGCTGATTGCAGCGCATCTATGGCGCGGACTTATGACATTGAAATACACATCCCGTCTATGGATGGCTATAAAGAGGTCTCCAGCGTGTCAAACGCCCGAGACTATCAAGCCCGCCGGGGCATGATCCGCTTCCGCCGGGAAGAGACAGGAAAGCCGGAACTCGTACACACACTAAACGGCTCAGGCCTTGCAACCAGCCGTATTTTGCCCGCCATCGTCGAGCAAAACCAACAGGCAGACGGCAGCGTCGTCGTGCCGGAGGTCTTGCGGAAATATCTAGGCGGCATCGAAGTCTTGGAGAAACCCTAAAAGTAAGGGAGAAATCATGCAGAATCTACAACAAAGCGCCAAGTCCATGGGCTTGGCGCTTTCTCATCAACAATTAGAGCAATTTGAAACATATTGGACATTTTTACTTGAGCGTAATCAAGTTATGAATTTAACTGCCATCACAGAGCGGGAAGAGGTGGAAACGAGGCACTTTCTCGATTCCTTGGCGTTGCTCCAAGTGGCAGACCTCAAGGAAAAACGCCTCATCGACATTGGCACAGGCGCTGGCTTTCCGGGCCTGCCGCTCAAAATTGCAGAGCCGACACTAGAGCTTACATTGCTAGATAGCCTAGGCAAACGTGTGACATTTCTGGAGGAAATCTGTAGCAAGCTAGAACTGGAAAGCGTGACCTGTGTCCACGCCCGGGCGGAAGAATGGGTGAATCAAGCAGGCGCGCGCGCGTCCTATGACTACGCCGCAAGCCGCGCCGTCGCACGTCTCAACATGCTCACAGAGTTAGCACTCCCGTATCTCAAGGTAGGCGGTGCGTTTCTCGCAATGAAAACCTCCCACGCAGAGGAGGAAATCGCAGAAGCAAGAGGCGCAGCCCAAAAGCTGGGCGGCGAAATCGAGCGCGAATATGACTACACCCTCCCCGGCACAGACGGAATCCACCGCATCGTGGTGATCCGCAAGGTAGCAGAGACACCGGAGCAGTATCCAAGGCGATTTGCGCGGATACAGAAGCAGCCGCTGGTGTAGGTGTATATAATCTGGATAGAAACGCTTTATGTGCAAGAAAGGATGCTTCTCCATGATAAAAGGAATTGCGCTCACGCACCTGTTTGTCGATTGTAAAAATCCACAAGATTTACGTGAGTTTTACCACAGGCTTACAGGCTGGGATAAGCAAACCGTGTATGACGCCCCCAGTCTAATTGCACAAAATGGTCTAGTAATTCTATTTGTTGTATGCGATGTCCCGTATAGCGCACCCGTTTGGCCTGAAAGAAAAGGAGAACAACAAAAGCAAATGCACTTCGATTTTACCGTGGACGACTTGCAAGCCGCAGTGGAACAAGCCATCAAACTAGGTGCAACAAAGGCATCTGAACAATATGGAGACAGTCTTTGGGTTACACTACTCGACCCGGAAGGGCATCCATTTTGCTTTGGCGTAGAGGAATAAACGAGGAATTAGATACAATTGACTATTACTATGCTGTAAACACAAAAAATCCCTGCTACCTTTACGATAGCAGGGATTCTCGTTTCCATCCAAATAAAACTAGATAACCAAATTAATAAGCAGCGTAATCAAAACGAATACGATTGCCACCCACTTGGTGATCTTGGCCAAACGTGCATCCAATGAGCGCCCTTTGTTCTTTGCCATAAAGGTATCATTCCCGCCGGTGAGTGCACCGGAGAGACCGGCGCTTTTGCCGGATTGAAGCAAAATAACAGCGATCAAGAAAAGAGCAGCAAGCATATGCACAACACTAAGTGCGATTACCATTTTAAAGTCATTCCTTTCAAACTTGTTCGTAACGAGTATCATAACATAATGTCTGTACAATTTCAATCCTTTTTTATATAATTGTAGGCAAATCATAAAACAGCCCGAAAAAGGAGACCAATATGTACTTCGATACCCACGCCCACTACGACAATTCCCGTTACACGGAAGATCGGGATGCGCTGCTCAAAAGCCTGCCGGAACATGGAATTGAGCTTGTATTAACTCCGGGGTATGACATGCCGTCTTCCCAAGAAATGGTAAGATTTGCAGATGCCTATCCTTTCATCTACGCCGCAGTGGGTTTTCATCCCCATGACAGTAGCAAGAAGAAAGCAGGCGACTTGGAAAAATTGGAAATTCTCACCCAAAACCCACGCGTTGTAGCCGTGGGAGAAATCGGGCTTGACTATCACTATGACTATTCCCCGCGAGACATCCAAAAAGCGTGTTTCCGCGAACATATGGAACTGGCACGTAAAGTAGGTCTCCCGGTCATTGTCCATCAAAGAGAAGCGGTGGCAGATACGCTGGAAGTTCTATACGAGTACCGCGATGTACCGGGTGTGGTTCACTGCTATTCCGGCAGTGTAGAGACCGCACGGCAGATTTTAGATCTGGGCTGGTATTTGAGTTTCACAGGCGTAATCACCTATAAAAACGCCAGAGTAAGCCACGAAGTCATCCGCTATACCCCGAAAGACCGCATCATGCTGGAAACCGACGCCCCCTATATGGCGCCCGTACCATATCGCGGCAAACGCAACAGCTCCCTCTATATGCCGGAGATTACAGAAGCATTGGCGCAAATCTGGGAGATACCCCACGAGGAAGCGGCACGGATTACACTGGAAAACGGCAAGCGGTTTTTCAGAATATAAGAAGCGGAAAAAAAGACAAGCGATGTTGTAGGTCAAGGGCAATCCTCAGTCGGCTACGCCGACAGTTCCTTTTCAAAGAAGCCTTGAAGGGCAAGGCTTTTCCGCCCTTAGCCTCCTTTAGAAAAGGAGGTGGCAGATGCCGCCCTTTGGCATCTGACGGAGGATTTGTCTGGGGAGCCCCCCTTTTGTCTGCACTCTAAAAGCCCGGCGCATACGCGCCGGGCTTTGCCGTTTATCTGTTAGCGGTCAAGAGAAATATTATCCATTCCATTTTGCTCAAACTCTTCAATATACGCATCAATCCGGCCGGTGAGCTCTTTGAAATTTTCCGGGTTAATGGGCTCATGGTTCATGTCCCGCCGGGCGAGCTCCTCGGCTAAAATTTCAAAGAACACGGTGTCCTCATAGTCCATAATCGCCTCGTGGATGCCGCCCTCCACATAAGCCTTGGAGGGGGAAATGCCGTCCCGGTGGATTTCCATGAGCTCCGGCATACCTGCTTTTAGGGCATGTGCGAAGAGTTTGGATTCCAGCTCGTCATAAGGTGTAAAACGCTCATCCCCCCGAATGGAGTTGAGCACCCAGTTGCCTGTATAGGCCATATCGAGTAACAGGCGAAACTCTTTGTTCGTTAATTCGATTTTCATGACGCTCCCCACCTTTCATGCGCTCTTCGGGCTAATTTATTATATCACATTTTTATTCAAACTACAATGCAATTAATACCTTGGAAATGTAAGGCTTGTCAGGATGTAAGTCCATCTGAAAATACAAATGCGTTGGCATAGCCTTGTAGGGGCGAACTGTGTTCGCCCGCAATAGTAACAATTGGGGCGGGCGAACACAGTTCGCCCCTACATGTAATCAACGCTATTTGCCCACTTCCTCTATTGTAAATAAGATGTTAGTAATATATGGATAAAATGAAAATTTAAAAAAAGATTGTAATATCGGTAAAGATGCGTTATACTGGAAAAAATCCGACCTTTTGGTCACTTTGCATAAAATAAAATATACAAAGATTAACATATATTACAAACATCGGATTTAATGTCTGTTTATTGGTTCAACTTACGCATAATACCTTGGAACTGCAAGGCTTGTCAGGATATAAGCCTATCTGAAGATACAGAAGCGGCAGAAGCGGAGGAAGCGCCGGAGGTAGTTGGTTTTCAACGAGCGTTCAATCATTGGTAATATAAATAAAATTAAAAATAAAAAAGATTGCAATATTGGTAAAGATGCGTTATACTGAAAAAACTAGTTTTTTATTTGCTATAAAATGTAAAAAAATCTAACATATTTTTTAATGGCACATTTAATGCATTTTTTATTGAAAGAAGGATGGCATAGTGAGGATACTTGATAAAGTGAAAAGATACTTAGCCTTTGTACCGGTTATCTGTGTGTTAGTGGGTATATTTCCGTTGACAGCTTTAGCTATCGAGGCAGAATCAGGAGTTGTAATTGCAGCACAATATGAGGACATAGTGACTGTAGGCGTTGGGAATCGAAGTATAACATTTACAGGACCTGGCGTTGTATGGGGTTCAATGGGAATGATGCACAATTTTCCAATTCCTGACATGAGTATAGTTGCAGGAGCCCCTGCAACGTTTCAACTAGATCCTGCGAGCGGACTTTTTGAGTTTGCTTCTGGGGCGTCTTGGCTTCCAGGGCAACAACACCCTTTCATCACGGCTCCTGGGGGAATTCCTACCATAGGTCATCTTTTAAATGAAATAGGAGAGAACGGTTTCGATGTCATACGGTTAGTAGCTCCCACAGGATACCTGCCAAATCTTGCAGGGTGGAATTTACATCCATCTATGGATCTGATTAATTCAGGTACGCAGTTACATCCTAATAACCACATAACAATTTCCCCACGTTGGACACCAGACCCTGAAGCAGGTCCAACCAACCACGCGATCACATGGAATCTAGCCGGGGGCGCATGGCCGGATGGCTTTGCCCCGGCGGAAGAAGTGCCCCACGGCGGCACGATAGCACTACCGGCAGAAGAGCCCACACGCGCAGGCTTCACCTTCGGCGGCTGGAGCCCAGCCTTACCGATGGAAGATGTGACGAGTGCGCAAAGCTTCACCGCAAGCTGGACACCGGCGGATGAAGTTCACGCGATCACATGGAACCTAGCCGGGGGCGCATGGCCGGATGGCTTTGCCCCCGCGGAAGAAGTGCCCCACGGCGGCACGATAGGGCTACCGGCAGAAGAGCCCACACGCGCAGGCTTCACCTTCGGCGGCTGGAGCCCGGCCTTACCGATGGAAGATGTCACGAGTGCGCAAAGCTTCACCGCAAGCTGGACACCGCAGGGCGGTAGCGGTGGTGGCGGCGGTATAATACCTCCACCGGGGGGCGACCCCGATCCAGAATACGATGGAGCACACCATGCCTTTTTAGTTGGTTCAGCTGGACAAGTTCGCCCGCATAGTAATATTACAAGAGCAGAGATTGCAACGATTTTCTTCCGCTTGATTTCAGATACAGAGCGTGTATCTTATTGGTCACAAACGAACTCATTTTCAGATGTAACAAGCAATCGTTGGTTCAACAATGCGGTCTCCACAACGGCTAATATGGGGATCTTTGAAGGCATCGGAGGCGGTATGTTTGCCCCGGACCAAGCCATCACCCGGGGTGATCTGGCTGCGGTTTTGGTTCGGTTCATGAATAGAAATGGTACAGTCAACCTTGGAGTGGACGATCAGTTTGATGATATCGCCGGCCATTGGGCGAGAGCGTATATCAATGAGGCAGCGAGAAACGGCTGGGTGCAAGGCGACACCATCGGCGGTGTCCCAACAGGCACATTCCGCCCAAGCGAGCCAATCACCCGCGCAGAGACGGCGGCCATGATTAACCGCATCTTTAATCGTGTGCCGGGGTCAGCAGAGGACCTCCTGCCGGATATGATTACTTGGGGAGATAATGCAAATGTAAACAGCTGGTACTTCCTGTACATCCAATCAGCCACCAACTCCTTTACTTACACAAGGGAAGACGGCAGTATGGCCTGGGTTACAATCAGACCAGCCCGCGACTGGAGAGTACTAGAGCGCCCAGATTCCACGCCAGATTTAATCCTCCAACAGCACCATGCGGTGCAAAACGCGGAGGTATAAGGAAAAACACAAGGCCCACGCCATTATTACGCTTCCTAGAACCGCAATCAGGGTATTTTAGGAAGCGTAGGAGGGCGAAAATGCAACATTTCAACATGTTTTTATATAATTTTTTAAAAATTATATTGACATAATGTTAAAAAGAAATTATACTTACAAAAGAACGTTTTGAAAAACAAGATTTAGAACGAAATATAGATAGAGCAAATAAAAAAGAGTTTCAGGCCAAAAAAGCACGAAAAAAACATTACTGGGAGAGTAAGATTATGCAGAGATTAAGCGGTAAGAATTTGAAAAGAGTACTCAGTTTGGCATTGGTCTTAGCGATGCTGATAGGAGTGTTTCCGCCGGCCGCATTGGCAGCGGGAGCAGAAGAGTACCCCCCGGAGGTGTCTATAGAGGCACCGGTAGAGATGCCGGAAGTAGAACTTCTGGAAGAGCCGGAGGAGTCGGAGTTGCCGTCTTCTGCGGTATTCGCAGAAGAGACGGGTGCGGAAATCGCGCCTTTGGCGGTACATACTATATTTACTGTCACCTTCGATGAAAACGGAGGCACACTGCGTCCCGGTAACT
>Ga0131853_10002810_pt1 | contig 31213 bp, 36 predicted proteins | sample TergutLab28metaG_FD_92764 | JGI IMG/M metagenome (GOLD analysis project Ga0131853, IMG submission 92764) | Labiotermes labralis P1 segment gut microbial communities from Petit-Saut dam, French Guiana - Lab288 P1 (version 2) (version 2) | ecosystem: Host-associated > Arthropoda: Insects >... | reverse complement strand
GAATCATTCAATGCTAAAATCAAGTCTTTCAGAGCTTCCCTCAGAGGTGTCTCGGATATGAAATTCTTTCTTTTCAGACTTTCTAAAATCTATGCCTAAACACAGGGTTTTGCCGGTGAACCGCTAATGGTTAAGGGGCGTAACCATGCGAAGCCATGTTGGGGATTTAAGGGAAGGGAATGTGGGAAAACTTCGGAAATTATTCGGAAACTTCGGAAAAACTTCGGAAATGTACACTCTCTATACGTACAGATATTTTGATTGATTTGTTTCGCCTCTTTTTATAAGCAATTCTTTCTCAACTAATTCATTCAAATCTGTTCGGGCAGTTCGGTCTGTTACTTTGTATTTTTGCGCATATTCCGAACTTGTTATTTCGCCTTTAGTTTTGAAAAACAATAGTGCGTCAACTTGCCTTTCATTCAATCCTAATTCGCTTAAAGATTGCTCATTAAAAGTATTTTTGCGAAAAACAGCCCAAAAGCCTGAACTTTCGTAGTAGTACAAGGGTTGGGGTAGTCCCGCTGCTGCACATTGTTCATTCATTTTTCGAATGCCCCGCCCCCACGCTTCAATATAACCTATCCGAAAAAAGGCATTGGAAATATCTGGGTTGTACGGTACTGAAGAATGTTTTTTGTATAATGTTTCAATCGTCCAATTTTCAGGTAGTTGTCCATAATTCCAAATCATTATTTTGTCTTTATAAACACTGATTTGAATAGGAGTACAGCCTGTATAATCCTTGTGAGCCACTGCGTTATGGATTGCTTCGCGTATTGCTTCTTTCGGATACTCGTAGGTTTCGATTCGATAAATCCCCTCGTAACTTATCAGAGCTTTAATGTATTTGGTAAAAAGCAATTCCATTGTTTTTTCGACCTGTTCAAAAAGGTTGCCATGGATTTCGTCTTGAAAAATCAAGTCGCTATCCGACTCAAAATAGCCGATTTTTATATATGCACCGGTAACAAACTTTTCGGGGTCGGCGTGGAAAAGCAGCAGCGACGCCCTTTTCAAATATCCGTTTTCTATCAACTTCAAGTTGTGAAGCAAGAGTTCGTTGCTGTCTGACAGTGTACCATCATCAAGTCGATTGTTTTTAACGCCTCTCTTACGGAAAAAATCAAAAGTATCTTGCTTCAAATCGGCAACCTTAACATTGGGAATCGGCACGCTATCCCAGCGTCTGCCCTGTTTTTGTAAAAGAAACTTGTCCAATGCCGCCCCTTTAAGTTCCTGCTTGGTACTGCCGCTACGGTAATGGTATTCGCCTTTACAATTCACCGGATTGGGATGAGGTTCTACCACAATTTCAATAAATTCGCCCTGCGGGGTTTCGTGCAGGTTTACGTCGGCTACGATACCCATAATGGTAGTAATTTTGTTGGGCAAGTCTTCTAACAGTCTTTGGGCATTCTTTACGCCTACCACATTGCCGTTATTGTCCTTACCAATAATAAGCGTACCGCCTTGGGCATTGGCGAAGCCGCATATCCATTTCAGGTACTCATCTTTCCAAATGGATTTGTATTCTATGATTTGTTGTTCTTGCATGGTATCATAAGCCTTTGGCTGCAAATGTACGCATTTTTCAAGAATTTGCGGGGAAGTCCCGTTGGCGGTATAAGAATAGTAAGGGGGGCAGAACGAAGTGTGTATAAGGAAAGGATGTGGAAAGGCGGTTTTATAATTTAATTTATAAATAGTTACGGGTATTTTCTAAACGGCACCGCGCAAAACGAAATGTACATTTGCTTTAATTTCATGTTAATTTTTGGGGCCGTGATGGCCTTTTTTGATAGGTAAATGTTTATTTGGTATTGCCAATGGCGGTAAATACGGGCATCTTTAGAGGCAATACCAAGGATTTTGCAGCGGGCGCCCCATAAAAGGCGCATAGAACAATTATTTATGGATTATTGACAGGTAGCTGCTTCTTGATACAGGGCGGCTATTTCTGCGCCCAAATAGCTACTTGGAGGGATGTCTTACAGGCGCACCGAAGCCAATAGGAAGCCCGCCCCACTTGACCCGATTTTGCGCGTTTTTGCGAATGGGTATCCTATTGCGTATCCAAATGGGTATCCATAACACTACATAAGTTTTAACCGAGTCTGGGGGGGTATGATTTAAAAAACGGGCATTTTTACATATTTTCAACCGAGTTGCCCCCGATAATACACGGTACTACGCGCAATGACATACCGGCGTATTATTGTATTTATTTAATACACAGCGAATGTGTATTCGATAAGGTCGAAATACTGTGCGTGTTGGCTAATAAAAGAATTGCTGGATTAAGGACATTGCCTATTTCTTTGGTATGCTAAAAACCATAGTGCCACCACTTTTCTTGACCACATAACCAAGCACCAAGGATATCCTACGGATAGCATTCCATGTAATAGTAAACGGCTCATGTACTAAGCTCCCATCCGGATACTTTTCTTCATTGGTGCTGCATGCAATAATGCTATCATTTTCCCTCCCAAGTTTAACCCGCTTTGTCACACGGTACTCACTTGTTTCTATCATGTAATCACGCCCGGGTATAATCAAGGCGCGGTCATAGACCTCTTTAAGGGCCAAGATGCAACCCGGCGGATACTCTATCATACTCTCGCCATAATGCCGGATAGCTGCCGTTGCTTCACGAAACCAATCGCCCGTATCAATGTATTCATCCGGCTGGGACACCCCATCGGTATTCGCAGACACCTCACCCCCTCCCCGTGAAATTACACTATTATATACAGGTATAAGATGCCTTGTTTCCGGATTTTTTTGAACCATGCCTTCATCAGCCTTTAGCATCTCCCCCTTTCCGGTAAGAAGCCATTCGGGGCTAAGGTTGGGATATTCGTTCAAAATTTTGATTATTTTATCACCTCCAATCTCGCTTTTTGCCCCTTCTCCGCTAAAATTTGACTTAACAATGCCTGTTTTCGCATAAAAAGCATCGCGCCTAATATCTACATAATCAATATAATGCAATACTCTCTTCTTGATTGGGGATAAAATTTTGTTCATTTTTTGTTTTGGTTCAAAATTTTGAATTAGCTTTGTCGAAAATTATAACTCAAGTTACATGGCGACAAATGTAGGTAAAAAAATCATAATTCCCCCCAAAGGGTTTATGAATGAGATTGCAGAAATGGTTGGATGCAACAGGCACACTGTTCGGCGCGCATTGCGCGACAATGCGCCCGGTAAAAAGTGCGACAAGATTCGGCGGCTGTATCAAGCGAAATATGTTAACTAATTAATACAAAAATAATTATGAATTTATCAATGATTGAGCATCCGGACTTTGGGTGCGTAAGAACACAAATGATTAAGGGCGAACCATGGTTTGTAGCCAAAGATGTTTGCGAAGTTTTAGGAATCGACAAGCACAGAGATGTTGTTGCACGTTTGGACGACGAAGACAAAGGGCGTCCCTTATTAGTGGACACCCTTGGCGGGAAGCAGGAAATGACCACTATAAACGAGAGCGGGCTATACAACCTGATATTTCAGAGCCGCAAGCCGGCTGCGCGTAAATTCAAGCGCTGGGTGACGCCGGAGGTGCTTCCGGCCATCCGCAGACAGGGGTACTACATTCATCCCGAGAGCGCCGACCGCAAGCAGTTGAAGCGACTGAACGCCGATATGCATCAGTTGATAGACCGTTACGTTACGGCGGATGACGAGGTGAAGGTTTGCCGCAAGTTTGGTATCAATAAATGGGATTTAGGCAGCATTCTTAGAGGCGGCAGTCGCAATAATGCCATTATGCAGGAACTACAACGCCGGGCGATGGTCAACAAGGGGGCGGAGGTGGATGCCTACGCGCCGGAGCGGATGCAAAAAATTATTCAAAAACTGAGTTTGTAAACGAGTATTAACCAATAAAACATCAATACCATGCAAAACACCAATCAGAGCATCTTCTTGCAGATGCACAACGGGGCCCGAACAGGCGAAGGCTCTTTTAATGTCGCCCTTAAGGAATTATTTTATCTCGCAAGCAAGCCGAACAGGATTAAACTCGTAGAGGCATTTCCCGAATTTTTCGGATATGAAGTGCCTAAGTTTGGGATTATCACCAAGAAAGCGATAAAAACAAGACAGACATGAAAGAATTAGAACTATGCTCTCACGAGCAAGCGAAACGCCTCAAAGAATTGGGGTTTGATTGGAATAGCCAATTAACTGTCGCCTTAGCCCTTAAATATATGCGGGATGTGAAGGGGATATGTACAGGCATTACGTGTAAAGGGATTCACTGTAAGTGGTACGAGGCAAGTTATATACACAATAACTGGCACGAGCATATACAATGCCTATTTAACACTTATGAAGCAGCCGAAATTGGGCTACTTGACGAACTTTTAACCCTAATCGACAATCCGAATAATTAACAGATAATTATTAATCAATTAAAACAGGAAGAATTATGAGCAAGACAACAACCACGCGGAGCATCCTCTCATTGCCGGCCATGGTATTCATTGTGTTTTTAGTCTTAAAACTGGCCGAGATAGGCGTGGTAGCCACATGGAGTTGGTGGCTGGTATGCGCGCCACTGTGGATACCTCCGGTGATGGGCGCTACTGCACTTATAATATGGCTTATCGGGTTTCTTATTTGCAGCGTAACGCAAAAATAGATTCAAACATAAATGCTTACAGATTTTAGTTAAACAATTTTTTCTTTTTCATCACAAATGTAAGCAAAATCCCGCACCGGAGCGAGTCCGGCGCCTTGAGCGAGACAGGGGCGGGAACAACAGATAAAAAACATGAACATTCGAGCGGAATATTACAACGACGAGTTTTGCATAGAGGTTGGCTGGTTAGTCGAGTCCGGGATAATAACAGACTGCCAACGCAGACACGCAACCAATCGTAATGAATTTAATGTCATCCGCCGTGCTTGCCGCAACACTCCCGCATTAGCTACGTGGAAAAGTCTGCGCAAGCATTACAGGGATGCTATTATTGCCCAAATTGGTTACGACCCGGCGGCGCGAGCGCCCATGTCCCACCTAATGAAGTTTTATGAGGTTGACACCAAGGCACGGCATTACTACACAAACTCCGGAGAGAGCGTCCGCAAGAAAGCGGTGGAATACACTGTTAACGCCTCCATGATGAACGCCATGATTAAGCGGGAGCAGGAACTGAGGCTGGAGCGCGGACGCACAGGTCGGACGCGCGGCCTGTGGGACATTGTGATGGAGGAGGTTAAGTTGGCAAGGGCGGAAACCGGGCACACGTTAAGAGACGGGGACAGGCGCCTGCGGCAGCGCTACATGGCATACAAAAGGACACATGATTACAGGGTATTAATATCGGGGCGGCATGGCAATGATAACGCACGTAAGGTGTCGGTGCAGATTGACGCTCTGTTGCAGTCATTGTATATAATGGCGGATATTCCTTTCTGCAGCACCATCAAAGAGCGGTACGACGCCTTTATTTATGGTCAGATACAGGTATATGACCATAAGACCGGCGAAGTGTTCAATCCACAGGATTATTACCGGAACGGGCGCCCCATCAGCCTGTCGGAGTCCACTATTAAAAATTACTTAATGGCCCCCGGAAACAGGATGCTGACTGCGGTTGAGCGTTTGGGGCGCTTTACCTATAACAATGTTATGCGTCCCTACAACAGGCGCAATCGCCCGCAATTTGCATTTTCAAAGATATCTATTGATGACCGCAGCCTGCCACGCAAGAGCATATCGGGTTGGGTGAATAGCTATGTTGCCGTTGACTTGGGAAGCGAGTGCTGGGTGGGTGCGGCTTATAAGGCCGGCAAGCCGGATACGGAACTGGTATGGCACTGCCTACGGAATATGTACCGACTGATTGACGCTCATGGCTTGCCCATGCCCGGAGAGGTGGAAGTGGAGCATCATCTGACCGGCACCATGCTGTCGGAACTGCAAGCCTTATTTCCTTACGTCCGGCTGTGCCTCCCCGGCAACTCCCGTGAAAAGGGTGCGGAGCATATGATAAATCAGAAAAAATACACCACGGAAAAGAAAACACAGGTGGGCGTTGGCCGCTGGAGCAACAGGAGTGAGGGCAAGAGTGTGCCACGGGTTAAGGTTGCCGGAGAGTTTGAGGAGCGGGAGTATAGCATTGAGCAACTAATTAGGGAGGATATATTAGCCACCGCGAGGCACAACCACAGCCTGCATTCCAAACAGAAGAAATACCCCGGTATGACTCGCTGGGAAGTGCTGATGCACAACATAAATCCAAGCCTGCGCCCATTGGGTAGACACGTGGCATTAAGGTACATAGGCGAGCATACCAAAACATCTATCCGCAACAATGACTATGTGCGGGTACAACATGCCGACTATTGGATAGACAATACCATTGATGTGATTGGGATGCTGTCTCCGCGGAACTATGAGGTGGATGCCTATTATCTCCCCGATGAGCATGGCAATATCAATGAGGTGCATATTTATCAAAACGACATCTATCTGTGTTCATGCGTCAAGGCTGAGCGCTATAATGAAGCGCAAATTGAGCGCATTGAGCGGGATGAGGAAATCCGAGTCATGCAGGCTAAGAGACAGGAAAGGTTTGACAGAAATGTACGGGAGGGGCGCAAGGCCAAGGTTACCCCATTGGGCATCTTAACTATGGACGAGGTAGGGGCTGTGGAGCAGGCAGAGCCAAGGATATTGCGGGAAACCCCGCATACAGGCCGGGAAGAGCGTGGGGATGAGGATGTATTTGAATACGCCCTTATGTACAACGGCAGCTACATGCAAGAGAAGGCTTTAAACGACATGTAAGCTCTATTGAAAAACCATTAAAACACCAAAATATGATTACAACAGAATTAAAACAAAAGATTGTAGCCGCCTTGCTTGAACGGCGCAAAAACTTTACCGGAAGCGACACCAAGTTTTCGATTGCCATGGGCATAAATAACGCCCAATTCAGTCGTTTAAAGAATGGCGAAACCGAGCGTCTGTTATCGGACGGCGTTTGGGTCAGCCTTGCCAGACGGTTGGAGGTGGAGCTAAGCAACGCTCCGGACTGGAAAACCGCCGAAACACCCGTGTTTCAATTCATCACGGCGCAGCTCCGTTTTTGTCAAGAAAACAGCGCCAGTCGGCTCATGTGCGATATTGCCGATATTGGCAAGACATATACGGCAAAGCGCTATATAAAGAGCAATAAGGGGGCTATTTATGTGGACTGTAGTCAAGTTAAAACACGTCAACGATTAGTGCGGTTCATCGCTAAGGAATTTGGGGTGGGGTATACGGGAAAATACACGGACGTGTATGGGGATTTGGTGTTTTATCTCCGCTCCCTGCCCTCGCCCCTTATTATCTTAGACGAGGCGGGCGATTTGGATTACGCCGCTTTCTTGGAATTGAAAGCGCTTTGGAATGCCACCGAGCGGGCCTGCGGCTGGTATATGATGGGCGCAGACGGGTTAAAGGAAAAAATACGGCGGAGCATTGAGTATAAAAAAGTCGGATACACAGAACTATTCTCCCGTTACGGCAGTCGCTATCAAAAGGCGTCCCCGGACGCCACGGATGAGCTGAAACAGTTTAAATCCGTCCATGCAGCGCTGATTGCCAAGGCCAATGCGCCGGCGGGAGCAAATATACAGATATTGGTAAACAATACGGATGGCTCCCTAAGGCGCATCTATGATGAAATCAATAAACTTAGGAAAGTCCGGTAATGGAAGCGGCAAAACAGAATATAAGATTACCGAGAGTGCTGACTATTAATCAGCTCATGCAGAAAAAATATAACACATTTCCGTTTGAGGGCGCATGGCACGAAGCCTTTGGCACTCCCGAGCGGACAGGCGTGTGGTTTATTTGGGGAGACTCCGGCAATGGGAAGTCAAGGTTTGCCGTACAGCTGTGCTGCGAACTGGGTAAATATTGCCGAGTGGTATACAATTCGCTGGAGGAGGGCGCCTGTTTAACCGTGCAGCAGGCATTTGCTGAGGTAGACGCCAAACAGGTTGCCCGTCGCCTCCTAATTGCCAAAGGCGAGTCAATCGCGCAACTATCCGAACGACTGAGCAGACAGAGAAGCCCCGAGGCGGCCATTATTGATTCTTTTCAGTACGCTCAACTTACCTATCGCGAGTATATACGATTCAAGGGGGCCCATCCCGACAAGCTGATTATATTCATTTCCCACGCGGATGGCAAGCAACCTGCCGGCCGCTCGGCGCGCTCGGTGCGCTATGATGCCACGCAAAAAATACATATAGAGGGCTTTGTTGCCCAATCCTTTGGCCGGCACATTGGGCCCAATGGGGGCAAATATACGATTTGGGAAGAAGGGGCGGCTAAATATTGGGGCGAAACCATTAAAACACAATAATATGAGCAAGCAAAACAATTTAACAAGAGAGCTAAACAAGCTAAATGAGTATGAGGCAGATGCACTGGCGGCCATTCTGCGGGAGTATCGCAGCGCAAAAAGAAAGCATCCGAATTGGCCGGATGACTTGGTATACGCCTCGGCCATTGTCAATGAGGAGGCCGGGGAATTAACTAAGGAGTGCCTACAGTTTCATTGCGAGGGCGGAGATTTAAGTATGGCCGGCGAGCGGTTTGATAGAATTTGCGCAGAGTCCACTCAAGTTGGGGCTATGGGACTGCGGTTTTTGGTAAACCTAATACACGGATGAAACAGACAAAACCATATACGCGCAATGATTTGATACAGCGGTATCACTGTGTTTGTCGGACGCTTGGCATGGACAGGGAGGCAAAGATGGACATATTGTCCGGCTACGGAGTAGTGAGTTCGACTCAGCTCTCTGACCGAGAGTTGCTCGACCTGTTAAGCCGGTTGTCCAACCTGCAGCAGGAGCGCAATCAAGAACACAATGTTTGGCGCCGGCGCGTGATTGCCGCCGCCGCTTCCTATTTGGAATTGATTGGCAGATTTAAGCACGGGGACGACCCGACTTGGCGCATTAACTATATAAAAGGCATGGCTTGTCGAATGGCCAAGTCGGAACAATTCAATGGCATCCCCCTTGAGCGCCTCCGGAACTGCTACTACGCATTAGTTAATGCCCACCGAGATCGCGAGGAGATTGATGCCATCACCTACGAGCTTCAAATCGAAATATTAACAGCTTAAAACAAAGTACTATGACAAAAAAAAGCGTAATCAATCCGGCGCATTACTGCAATAATGGCTATGGAATCGAAACCATCGACATGATGCGCAAAGTATTCGGCAGCGAGGCGGTTGCCATATTTTGCACCATTAATGCCTTCAAGTACCGTATGCGGGCGGGCAAAAAAGATGAGAATCCCGCCGAGCAGGATTTGGCAAAAGAGCAATGGTACTTGGAGCGGGCAAATGAGCTTCGGTCGCCGGGTATTCCATTTCCGGAGCCATCGGCTTCGACAAGAGTCAAAAGGGCTTATCGTAAGCGGGGGGCGCCCCAAAAGAAAATCGCCGGCGGCGGCACCCGAAAAGGACGGGGGCGCCCTCGCAAGCAAAGGGAAGGCGCTCAAGAGGGAGATGTGGCCGACGAGTCCCATGCGGGCATAGAGGAACAAGGAGAAATCGCAGTAAGGGTGGATAAGCGCACCACAATACTGATTCCGGCCGGCGCCAATAAGGACGAAGCTATCCGAAAATACAAGAAAAAACAAGACAAAATTAATAATCAACTAAAACACAACAATTATGACAGCAATGACTATGCAGGTGGTAGACACCAACACCCTGTCGATTAATAGGCAGATTCAAGCCAAGATGAAAGACATCGAAGGCTATGAGAAACTAATCCGGCAACGGGAAGAGTGGATTTCCGTGCTTGAAAATCGAGACAAGCCAAACTTCAAATCGGTTGTTCAGTCTCGTGATATGCTTAAAACCAATTTGGAGGAGGCTAAGTATGAACTTCATCAATTAGAGCAGCTATGACTTATTTAAAACTATTGTAATATGAAACAGGAAATTAAAAAGGGCGGACACTGGATTAATGAGGCCGGGGAGAAGGTCCCCGTCGACTACATCTTTTCTGCCGACCGGCTAAAAGAACGCCGGGCGCACTCCCTGCTGACCAAGGCAAAGGGATTAAATGCGCAGCTCGTCAAAATGAAGCATGAATTTCAAACCATCTGTGACGAGGTTTGCGCAAAAGTGATGACTGACCTTAAAGCCTCCGGAGAGACAAAGGGTAATTTCACATGGTATAATTTTGACCGATCAGTCAAGGTCGAAGTAAGCGTAAATGAGCGAATCGAATTTGACGATTTAACCATCAAGGCATGTAAGGAAAAGTTGGATCAATTCCTTGCCAATAACATTGAAAGTAAGCTTGATTTTGTCAAAGAGCTTGTTACGGATGCTTTTTCTACCACCCGCGGCAAATTAGACGCAAAGAAGGTAACCTCTCTGCTTAGGTACAGGGACCGGGTAAAAGAGCCGCTATTTCAAGAAAGCCTTGCGCTGATTGAGCAGGCAATGCGCAAGCCGAGCAGCAAAACATACTATCGTGTTTCAGAGCGGCAGGGAGATGGTTCTTACAAGGTGATTGATCTTAATTTTTCGAGCATCTAATGTCATTTTAAGGATGTCCTCGAAATGGCAATGCCCGGATAGCTCAGTTGGCGAGGGCAGTTGGAGTCGCGGGTTCGAGTCCCGCTCCGGGCGCAAATGACCAACAGATTGAACAATATGGAAAATGATATTGGCATGCATGAGCAATACATGCGCGACCAAGCCCGCAAGCTGTCTAAAAAACACGGCAAGCTGGCCACGGCCGGCAGGACGCCTGTTCGGATTGATAAAAAAACAGTAATATTCAGAAAGAATCGCTATGGAAATCTTGACAATTGATAAGCGCAAGCTACACATCGTGCGCATTGGCGACCCGGATTGTGAAGCATTGGCAAACCGTATCTATTGCCTCGATAAAAAAGGAAAAAGACACGTGATAACATGGCGGGAAGTTGAAGGCACATGGGGCAGCCTTACTGCGCCACCCGTAGGAATAAAACCCCTAAAAGATGAGATTTAGAGCCCTGCGCGGATGTCATAAAACCTTGCCCGAATATCCGCTATATGACCAATTGTAACATACACGTCATATTCAAATACTAAGCCCGGATTTACACTAAAAGTCCGAATCGGGGCAAAGTAGGAGCAATTGCTGCCGCCCGGGCCATTATTCTTGGGATTGCCATCTCCGGCGCGGTACATGGTCATGTCGAAGGTTTCCGGCGTATATACGCCGATTCCCCAGCCTTGATTATCCACATAAGCGCTCCACTCCTCACTCCGTTCGTCATATTCATTTGGCCAACCCGGAACATGATAAATCAGAGCATCGTTAGTCCATGGGGCAGTTCCTTTGTAGTAAACAAGATTGGGTAGGGCTGCATCTATAAAAACCGCCGGCAACTCTTGATGCCTCTCCGGATGTGCGGAGGCTCCGGAGTAGGTCATCCGAAAACGTATATGCGCAATACTTCCATCCAGCGTAATCCATTCCTCCATAATAGCCTCGTCCACATCTGTGCCGGTAGCCCAGTGTTTGGGCAGCGATTTGACATACAGGCGATCTTGCTCTATTTGCGACTCCAGCACCGTAGCCGCTTGGCCCCTGTATCCGCCCCCTTGAATCGGATTCCAGCACCATGGAGTACCCGCCCACATACTGCCATCAGCCTCGCCATAGTATGACTGCTGAATGAATCGGCCCTTATCGTTATGATTCAGCAGATTGCGTTCTTGGGACATTTCTGAAAAATAGAAAATGGAGCCACCGGCGCTCATATCAACGCCTAATTTAACCATGCCGTTGCTGATATACACCCCGTAATCAGTCGCATCATATTTTTTCTCGCAAGAGGCAAAGAATAGCGCCACAAGGGTAATGGGTAGCAGTTTTTTCATGTTCGCGGTTTTTTTAATATTTGTTACAAAGATAATTAATTTGTTTTTAAATGAAAAAATCACCATATTTGCTACCGGAGGGCAATATGATAAAGAAAACACAATATCGTGGAGTTAGTCACACCAAGCGCGTGAAAGAGGTTAATGATATTTATGATCAACACCTTAGGTCTGGGCTGTCCAACAGGGAGATATGGCGACGGTATATTTGGCCAATATACGGGATTAGCGAAGCCACCCTTTACAGCTATCTTAAACAGGCTTTCAACACCATTGAGGCGAACAGCTAAGCCTCATTAATGCAGGTAAAGGTGAGGGTAATGGATCGCGGATAATAATCCTTGCCTCGGGCAATACTGACGCATTCTAATCGGGAATAATCTCCCCACCGGAATCCATGCAGGGCGCCATGCACCTGCTCCATAATATCAAGGTGCTCCAGCGCCTGTTCGCGCACCGACTCCGGAGCGGACATGCTTGCGGAAGCCCTAACGACAAAGTAGAGTTCCACCTCAATAGTTAGTTCTTTGCTTTGAATAGAGCCACAGGTAGAGATGTTGCGATACAGCATACGTGGCACATCCACCAAAGCGCAGGGATAGTCAACAGAGGGACTTTCTGTATTCATCTGCCCCGTGTTAACAGATATCCATCGGAGTTGCGGGACGCCTTGCTTGAGTTTAGTCATGACGGCTTGTAGTATTTCTTTCATTATTGTAGAAGTTTGATGATTTCTTGTCTTATCTTTTCGGTCAATTCTTTGGATTCGCCGATAAACTGACGCTTTGGCAATCTTGCCGGATGCTTGCCGAACACCTTGATTATTCCGCCCTCGTTATGCACGAGTGAATACGGCTTATCGGAGATAATTGCCACACCATCAGGCAGCGGCGCGTAACGGATGCTGTTGTATAGCTCTTTTCGCTGACTATTGAGAGGCGTTCGCTGCGTGGCTGCCATAGAGAAATTGAGACGCTTTTGGTCCTTATCCCTTTTGGTTTTTCCGGTTGACCGGTCGCGGGTAAATTTGTAGGATGTCCGCTTTTCCCCTTTGTAATCGAATCCATGCCATGGGCTGGCCGGATCGCGGCGCTTGACATCCTGCCATGGTTGCAGGCCGTTGTTAACAAAGCCGCCAAGTTTAAAATTTTCGCGAAAATGATCGACAGCCGTCTTGCCCATAACTATGGGTAAATCGCGCTGAACGCGGGTTATCCATGCTTCCATCTTTTCGAGAATGACTTGGCTTAGTTGATTATTTTGCGACATTTTTATTTTGGTATTAGAAAAAGTATTATATTTGCGGCGGTCGGGGTTGGTGCTTTAGCGCTCCCGGACCCCACCGGAAGCCCTATAGCGTAAGTTGTAGGGCTTCCGGCTTTTTAATCAAAATATTCTAAGATTTGCTTCCGTGTGTATTTTGTCAATACTTGACCTCTTAATAGCCACACTTCATTTACATTCTCTTGTCGTCCCATACGACCTTTTAGCGCTTCAAAAATGATTTTTTCATCCATTGCTTCCCTTATATGTATTAGAGCATAGTCGGCTTGTTTGCCAGCATCTCTGAGTCGTTGGTCTATCGCATTATAGGTATTACGGCTAAGTTGTTTAAACTCGAACACTTTTCCGCCAATCATTGCGTCGGGATTTTTGCCTTCTTTTGCGCCATCCGGAATGAAAAGCCTTCTTAGCTCTTTCCATTCCGGAGGTATGTCTGGCAGAAGCCTAACCTTATAGCCCTGCGCAGCCAACTGTAATCCTATCTCTTTATTCTTTGCATAATTAGAATTACTTCCTCGAAATGTGTGACTGTAGAGATATCCCTTCCCACTCCCATCATCTTCGCGAACATAGCGGGCTGTGGCCTCTTTGTTCATTTTGATAAAATCAGCGGTTGCGTTTTTGGCGCCTCCATACCGTTCGGCAAAATATGGGTGCGATTTTGAGAACAGGGCGCCATCCATGGGGTTGTTATCCAATCCCGGCATGGGTTTAATGGGGATATTCTCGTTTTGCGGCCCAATGTTATTTACCGGCTCTGCCGTAGATTTGAGTCCGCACTGGCAGTTCCAAATTGACCCCGGAAGATGCTTTTGCCAAAACGGATCATCAAGTCGCCGAATCATATCATAGAAGGGCTTATGGGCTTCCCTCGGATTGGGGGCAGTGCTGGGCAGCCATTGCAAGTTTGGATACAAGTGCTTCTCGCCTTCCGCCTGCCGCAACTGTTGAGCCACCCGCGCCCGCATGACGGCGGTAGAGTATTCTGTTTTTAGCCAATTTACATTATAGTCCCCAATAACCGGCCCGGCAGTCCTTGCAAACTCTACAAAACTCCGCAGAGCTCCATCTTCATCCACCAGTAATTTGTGGATATCATTCTGCTGTCGGTGTGTTTTAAACGCCGCAAAAACGGCATTATTGTAGCGCAGTTCCTGCACAAAGTCATAATCCGGATGGTCAAATTCCAAATTGCCGTATACCTTGGCCACAGCTTTATTTAGTGCTTTAAAGGTGTGGTTGAACAATCCGGACTCTATGTCCTTTTTGGGATTAAACTTTTGGTCGGCAATGCGACTCAAGATGTCAATAATCTCCTTTTGGGAGAGCAGGGAAATTTCCGCTTTTGTCCTGCCTGCGCAGGTAATGTGCGCATCAGCGTACAGGCTATTTACCTCATCCCGCAAGCCCCCATAGTCGAGGGGGCTTAGACGAAAAAACTGCGCAGGGTTATCTTTTTGGTTGGCAATGCGGTTGTTGGTTTCATGGGATCTGAGGCGCTCCATGTCGGGAATGCCGGTTGCAACGCGGCCTGCGGTCCGTCTTCCGGGACCGGTATGCCATAGCGCTCATACCAGTACACAGGCGGGATAATTACCTGTTTTGCCACTTCGCGATCTACCTCCATCCTGTCCTTTAGGCTTAGGGTCTCCTCCTCATCACATACAAACTTTCCATTTCCCGGTTTGAATCCATGTGCCTCAAGCAATCGCCAAAGCTCCGTATTGAGTACTGCCAGCACAAAGCGCCTGTCTGACCTAAGAACCAGTTTTTCCCCGTCGGCATGAATGTCGCCTTTATATTGCCCGCCCTCGGCGTCCATGGTCATGGTATTTAACAGGAATGCCTTGGACAATTGTTTGTCACAAAAATTGGCAAATCCAAGATATGTAGCCACCGCGCCGCCGGAGCTAGCCTGCATGATGTCCAGCTCCGTCCCTGCGGGATGCAGCAGCGCTTGAAAGCCCCCCGATTTTTCAATAGCCTCAAACAGCTCCTTTTTTATTTGCGCATCATATGGAGGATACGTTCCCTTGCGGATGGGCGCTGCAAACATTTCGTTAAAGGTGGCCCAGTCAGAAATATCCCCACGTTTGAGGTACACAACGGGGGCGGCCTTCAATAAAAGTCCAAGGCTATCCGCCTTTCCGGCGGTAATTACATAGTTGGCATAGGGAGACGGGGGTACAATAGATGTCCCCTCCCTGTCTCCCGGTTGCCGCACAAACAGTCCTCTTTCGGGAATCACGTTATGGCGGCACAGCAGTTCGTACTTTTGAAACTCCCCTCCGGAGAGGTCGAGCCATGAGGCGGTATATCCCCAAAGCCGTGCTTCCATAATCTCGCTCAACATGTCATAAAACCACGGCGCCTCTATGAGCCAGTTGATCTCTTGAATCTCCTTTCCTCTGTCTACAAAGCGTATCTTAGACCCCTTGAGGTCCTCAATTCGTTTTTCGGTAACAGCAGTAAGGTGTAAATCAAGGAGGATATCCTCATAAATATTGTACAGGAGCGACCGGTCGGGATGCGTGGGATCGGTAGCACGCTGGATGGCGCTCCTCCATCGCTGTATATCAAACGTGCCGCGGTATCGTGCGCCCGGCGTTTTGGGCATTAAGGCGGCTTTATCAACCGGCTTAACCTTGCTTCTCTCTTTAGCCATGGTTAAAAATAATTTGTGCGTTTAGGATTGGAATTAGACAATACTTTTGCGTCCTCGGGGGCAATGGGTAGCAAGGGAAGCCCGCAGGGTATTTTTTCATCCCTAACTTGCTTTAGCCAGCCGATAGCCCGATTATAGAGGGCGCGGCGGTTTTCCAAGTCTTGATCCGGTCGGGCAATGGACACTAATTCAAATACGGCAATGTCAACGGCAAACCGCACAAGAAGCGACTCGCGGGCTTCGCCTGTTGCGGAGAAGATTTTTTCGCAATCATAACGATGCAGATATGGCTTCATTTCTCCTACTGCAGTCGAAATGGCAATATCAATTAGGGCGGCATCGCCTTGCACAATATCCCTAACTTCATATTCCCGTATTGCAATGTATAAGTCTTTTTCCTCTATAAACATGGTTATATAATTTACAATCTGTTATTGCGTCTTGGCAGGGTGGCCTCTATGCCTCCACCCGGAACTCCGCTCCCATACACCACATGCCGGGCGAGGTATTCAATAGCCTGCTGGTCTGCATCCGGTCCGTCATCGTGGCCGGAATATCGAGGCTCTATGCCTTTAAGCTGGGCAATGCCTGCTTGCATGTCATTGTCGGCATATTCATGCTCGCTGTAATAAATCCTGTTGTTTTGGTAATATGGATGCATCGATACCATCCGGTCATACTTCTTTATTTTTGGGCGCTCCACAACGGATATTCCCAGCCACCTGTCCATTTCCTGCCGCACGCGCTCAATTGCCTGCTGTACCGGATCGCCCCAAAACTGGGCCTCCACCCTCCAAATTACCCGGACGGATTCCGGCAAAGTGCTTTCGTAAAAATACATGAACCGGATAGCATCTTCCATCTTGCACTGCCGACAAAAGGCCTTGAGGTGCCAAAAGTTAATGCCATGCAGCCCCCAAACCTTTACGGCGTTAAAATCATTCTTGCCGGAATAGGCCACGTCCCAATGGCCGGCAATGAGCTTAAAATGGTTGATTCGTGGGGGTTCTCCCCATTGGATTAAGTCATTTGTAAATATCTTGCCCTCAATATGAGGCTCGTGGAGATATTCGGCATAAGCCGCTAAAATGCCGATATCCTGTTCAATAATCCGATAATAGTCTTTGCCGTATTTCTGTGGCCAAGCCGGTTCATACGTCTGCTTATCGTATGCCTTTACCTCGTCAACATGCCAGTCCGGATGTAATTTTTGAAGTTGATTTTGAATGGATCGCGGCATGGGGTTGTTATTGGGGTGCAGATACCGACGCACGGGCCCATCCATGGTTGGTACGAGGTCGCGTTCTATCCACGCCACAACCTCATCCTGTCGCTTGGGATTCTTTGCTGTATCCTTATCTTCCAAATCGTCTGCAATGATCAAGGTCGGGCGAATGGCTTTTTTGCGCAACCCTCGCGGGCTTTGCCCCATACCCAGCGCCATGCCTATCAACCTGCCATCCTTTGTTTGAAAAAGCCCGTCTGTCCACGAGCCGACAAATTTTTGCTCACCAAAGTCATGAATAATGCGTGGATTCGCTTCGAGCTCTGCCTGCAAATCGGAGAGCAGAATCACCGCCTTATCGTAAGTATTCCCCACAATAACCACAAAGTTGGTTTCGCCACGCATCCACAGCCAAAGTGGAATGATTAGGTCGCACCACACCGATTTTGCCAAACCTCTACCCCAGCGCACAAGTTCGCGGCAGGTAGTATTTCGGGCAACCCTTTTCGCAAGTCGAATCTGAAAGTCGGCGCTTTCGGATGTCGCATAGTGTGGGAGATAATAGGATACCATGAATTTAATGTCCCGCTTCGCCAACTCAATCCGTAGCCGCTGCTCCTCTTTTGTTTCAAAGGGATTGGCCGCATCTCCGGACTTGAGTAATTCAAGCTTTTCGCGGTATCGTTCCGCCGCCGCCTTTCCGGCCGCTGTAATGGACACTTGAGTGATCATCTTGTTGAGATTTCATATACATGCTGCTCTTGAAAGGCGACCGTCTGTAAGAATAATTCCGGAGAGAACATGCGCATGGCGCTAAATATTTGCTCCATGACCTTTAGGTACACTTCCAGCGAGATGCGCTCGTCTTTTTTTGCTGATTCCCTGCATTTGTTCCAATAAGCCGCCGAAGTGTCCAGCTTGGATATCTGTTCGCGCAAATCCTTTAATGCCACCAAGTCGATATCTTTTTTGCCCTCTTCGGCCTTAATCCTGTCGGCAAGCGAAAGCCTGTCCTGCGCCAACAAAGAAATGATTTGATCAATGTTGGCAGACCGTTCGCCGGGAGCCAAGGCGGCAGCCTCGCGTTGTTGCTTCCATCCGTACTTGTTTACCCATCTGGAAAGGGTAATTTCAGTCACGTCCAATAACTCCGCAATCCGTTTTGCAGTGTAGCCCTGCGTAACATAAAGTTCGCGGGCGGCGCTCCTCTTATTGTTGGCAGGCATGGTAAGTTTTATTGCAAAGAAACATTTCAACATGCGGTTTCTAAAAAAAATCTCCGAACATTAGAGAGAGTTATGCAAGTCTCAGATAAAAGCCTCTAAGTGTTGGAGGCTTTTTTGGAGGCTATACAACATGCGATTAATCTTGCAATTCCAAAATAATAGAAATGGCAAAATCAGCTACCTACACATTTGTACTCAGCGATGAGTCTCTAAACAGCCATGGCACCCGCATTTTGCTCACAGGTATCCGGCTGGATAGTTTTAAAAAGAATCCAATTATGTTGTATGGCCACATACGGGCTTGGCGTGACACAAAAAATATACAGTTGCCGATCGGATATTGGGATAATGTGCGCGTAGAGGATAGCAAATTGTTGGCAGACGCGGTGTTTGATGCGGAGGAGGAGTTTGCAAAATCAATCGAAAGCAAGGTAAGGCAGAGGATTTTGCGTGCCTGTTCGATTGGTATTCGCGTGCTAACCACAACGGAGGATCCGGCATTCTTGATACAGGGCCAGACGCGCCCAACCATAGTTGAATGCGAACTGATGGAAGCTTCCATAGTAGACCTTCCTGCCAATAAGAACTGCGTTGTGCTATATAATCCCACTGCCGATAAGGAGCTGAACCTGTCGGACGCATCTGACAACTTCCTGCTTCCCCTTCTTGATAAAACCAAAAATAAAGATAAAATGGACTTTAAACAACAAGTATTAAAAACGCTCGGATTGGCAGACAACCTAAGTGATGAGCAAGCCTTGGCGGAGATTACTAAGGCCAAAACGTCTGTCGGCGCGGATCGGGCCGAACTCGACCGAGTGAAGACAGAATTACAGGACTATAAAGACAAGGAGGTGGCTGCATTGAAGACAGAGCGCGAGAGCTACCTCGCCGCCGCCGTAGCGGCACGTAAGATTACCGAGACTGAAAAGGCCAACTACTCCGCTCTTGCAGAGAAAGATTTTGAGAGCGTAAAGAAAATTTTGGATGGCAAACAAGCTGTTGCCGACCTTTCCATGCAACCCGAAGGGGACAAGGCCTCCGATCCTTGGGCGGAGCGTTTTGCTGAAATTGAGCAAAATAAATCAAAATAGACAGAGATGACAAATCCGAAAATTCAAACCGCTTATGCCGGTGAAGTTTTACAGGCGCTATTAGTAAAGGCCACCACCGGCAACGAGATTGCGTCTCGCGGTCTGGCTCGCATTGAGCCTAACGTGCAGTATAAGTTTTACATTCCCCGCCTCAGAGCCGGAAAGATGCTGCAAAAACGCAAAGAGCAGCCGACTGAAGAGGACGCTAAAGGAAAATTTAATATTGACGAAAGAATTTTGGAGCCCAAGGAATTGATGGCGTTCACCACTTTCAATCCGCGCTCCTTTGAAAAATTCTGGAGGCACTTGCAGCCCTCCGGCCCGTTGGTATTCCGGGAGCTCCCCGAGATTGCTCAAAATGCCCTACTGGCCGAATTAGCCAAGGTAGTTAACTTTGAGCTGGGCGACCACTTTATAAATGGCAAGCACGGCTCCGGCGAAAATCAGTATTTTGACGGAATCCTTACCCGTATTTTGGCTGACGAGGATGTGATTGAAGTAGAAACCGGAGAAACCACGATGATCGGCAAGCTTAATGCCGCCTATCGCGCTATACCCAAGCCCATGCGTTCCGCTCCGGGGTTGCGCTTTTTAGTGTCCATTGAAGACGCGGACGCCTATGATGACGAGCTGACATCTCGTGACAGCAAGGGGGCAAACTGGACAGATACTAATGCTAAAAGATTCAAGGGCGTTACCATTGAAGCCTTGGCAAATTGGCCCCAAGGGGTGATTGTGGCCACCATTACCGGCACAGACCTGTCAACAAATTTATGGATTGGCGTAGACGCCGTAAATGACACCGAGACGGTCAGCATTGATCGCCTCACGAACGCAGGCGAGTTGTATTTCTTCAAGATGTTGATGAAAATAGACACGCAAATTGCATGGGGTGAGCAGGTGGTCATCTTAGACACTCGCTCCGATTCGCATGCTGCCGTGATAGATGCAAATCCCAAGTCCCTGTCCTTTGTGGCAGCCGGCGAAACAAAGGAGATTGCTGTAACCGTTAGTGGATCATACAGCGCGGTTGCATCCGGCGAGGGCTTTAGCTGCGCCAAATCCGGCAAGACGGTTCACGTTACTGCGGCCCTCAATACAGGTGCTGCGCGCACCGGCAAGGTGACAATCTCCCAAACGACTCATGTGGTAGAGGTTGAATTAACCCAAATAGGCGTGTAAGCGAAAGCATGGAACAAGTAGCAACAACAGTAGATGTAGTCCGTGGGATTTCAGACTTTGGGATGACGGCGATGACGGCGGGGTTTTACCTTGTGATATCCGCCATCACGCTCATTCTGTTTATCAGGTGGTTTGTCAAGCTGGTCAATCAAATTTTCCATGTTCAACAAGCCACATTGGACAACATCATTAAGGGTCAAGCGAGCCAAGAGGGCAAGTTGGACCAACTCAAGGAGGTCTTAACCGGGGAGGTGCTGGGACAGGTAAGGGTTGTCATCAAGCACGCCCTTGATTCAGTTATGTATCAAGTTTGCATCTCCATCGCTCAGATTAAGGAAGAAAACCACTTGGAAGACAACCCGGCCGTTGAAAACAAAATCAGGTCGATAATCGAAAATCTATACCACCGCAACTACTCAGACCTTGATATGTTTAGCTATAACGGCCGAAAATTGTCCTACTATATGGATCCTGAATGGCTTGAAAGAGTATACGTGTATTGCGTGGCTGCAGTGTACGATGGCTTGGCCTACCATAAAAAAAAGTATCTATTTGAACTTGGCGTTATTTACGAAAAAATTCGGCTTGAGTTTTTTGAGAACTTGAAGAAAATGTAGCATGGAAAGAAGACAGATTATAACCGAGCTTAAAAAATTCTTCAAAATTCAAGAACTTATCTGCCCGCACATATTGGGTCGGTGGGGAGAGCAGTCATGGCGATTCTTCCATACTGCCTTCTTGGAGACGCTGTTGATTATTAGGCGGGATATTCTTCAAAGCGGGATGACCTGCAACAACTACCACGTCGGCGGCACAATGAGCCAGCGAGGAATTAGGTGCAACCTGTGTCAGATGACAAGGGATGCTACGTCCAAGAATCAGCTGGCTACGCTTGGACATCCCATCGGGGCCGCCGGCGACTTCACCGTTACCGGAATGACCGCTCAAGAGGCCCGCAGCAGGATTAGCGCAAACGCAGACAAACTGCCATACCCCATACGATTGGAAGACGGCGTAAATTGGCTGCATTTTGATGTGTTGGACACGATGAACGGACAAAAAATAACGCTTTTTAAGCCATGAGGTCAGTCTGCATATTAATCGCCCTATTCATCCTGCATGGATGTCGCGCTCCGCTGATTCTTCACAACACGGAGGTTACAACCGACACTGTAAAAATTTGGGATGTGATTCGGGATACGTCAATCGTAGTGCAGTCGGACAGCTCTTTAATTAGGGCATTTATAGAATGTGACAGCCTTGGACAGGCCCGACTTCGAGAAATCACCGAATTGCGCTCCGGCAAACACGTTGCCCCGCCTCACCTTTCCATTAATCAAAATATACTGACGGCAATGGTGGCAGTAGACAGCTTCTCTATCTACATGCAACTAAGGGATAGATATATGGAGCAAAAAACGGCAACAATCGAAACGAAGTATGTAGAGGTAAATAAATTAACATGGTGGCAAACGCTTTGGATTAGGGTGGCCAAGGCATTATTAGGCATAATACTAATCTTCGTAACACTGAGAATTTTAAAGATAAAATGAAGCAATTTAAATCTATTAAACGCGCAATCAACCGCGGGCATCTTAGAGTAAGGATGAACAGCGTCACAGGGCACCCCTTTTTGCAACGTCGAACAAGGGGGGGTAAGTGGATTTTCTATTCCCATTAAACGACATTTAAAAACCAATTAAACAATACAACAATGAAAGAGAGCAAACAACCAATCAGGGGGCTTAGGAGTGTTCGCATGGGCGAGTTTGACGCAAACTTGACATACGAGCAAATTTTGGCGCTTGAGAAACTCGGCACCATTAAAGACGAGGGAATTACACCGAATACCGGCAGCGAGACGGAAGAAAAATGGCTGAACAGCATGGGTGGCACAGAGGACTCTGTTTCTGAGAAGGAACAGGGGAGCTATGAAGGAATCCTGCTGATTGATAGCTTTGAAGATTTTGCCGAACACACCGGTGGAAAGACCACCGAAGAGGGATCCGGAGCGCAGAAGTACATTAAGTATGTAGGGCCGGACGGCTCCAATACGCTAAAAAAGTCGGTATGGATCGAGACGGATACTTATCCGGTCGAGGACAAGCCGACCGTTTGGGGATGGAAAAAAGCAAGCATCCTCATTTCCCCCGAACTCAACTTCGGGCGCAAAAAGTGGCTCGAAGCCAAATTTAAAATCACTCCATTGGGGCCGGATATCGCCCTTAAGCCCGTAGCTGCCGAATAGAGTTGGCCAACCCGCAGCCCGTGTGGGCGCCAAGGGAGGCGACTCCCTTGCGGGTACAAATTTTAGACGATGGAAGAAAAAGACATAATGTCCGTATTGGCGGCAGAGGCTATGGCCCAAAAGCCCGAATACATAGGCGTTCCGCATGAGGTCGAAATACGTTCATGGCGAAGTTTTTTCAAGCGCAAGGTAGTTGTCCGCACAAAAAAATTTCATCTATACCGGCCCACGGCAGCCAAGGTGGCGCTTACCAGTGCGCTGTATCTAAAGCTGGAGATCAATGCCGGCAGGATGAAAAAAAACCCCATCATGGAGGCTATGCGAATTTCAGCAAAACACACGCCTGTAGTAGCCCGGATCATCGCGCTGCATACAGCTGCAAGCTGGGATGAAGTATATAATGAGGAGTGGATAACCGCCAGGGCGGATTTGCTGGCCAGGGTGCTGAATATGGAGACACTGGCAACACTACTACAATGGGCTATACTTGCGGGGGATTATGTCCCTTTTGCTCATGCTTTGGGATCGACCCTACAGGCGCCAGATACCGTTCTCAAAGCAAAGAGGAATCAAAATACCGAACTGTAGGCGGGGATACATTTTGGGGATTCATTGACACCTGCGCCCAGCGGTACGGCTGGGAAAACGTGATGTATAGAATCAGCTGGCAAAACTTGCAGATGATGATGTTAGACAGGGTTGAGTCGGTAGAGGTAGGCAATGAGTCGGATGTGGAAATCAAGCCGGGAGAGGGCATTCATATAGCGGACTATTTAAAGAAGAGAAATGTCGGATAAGGTAGTAACATTGGAACTTAGGCTTAAGCGTGACGACATCGAGAGGGGTCTTAGGGAGACTGCTTCCGGGGCGGTCAGGTTTGAGGCATCCATGAATAAAGCCGGCAGCGCAGCCCGGGAGTCATTCGATAAAGTGCGCTCATCCGTCAAGTCTACCGGCGACGCGATTAAGCAGATTGAGCTTGATACCACTGAATACATTAAGGAAAATATAAGGATTCAAAGGGCGGCAATTAAGGAACTGGAGCAGGAGGTTGCCGCGGCGGAAAAACGGACCAACCGGCTAAACTCAGGTTCAAAGCAATGGGCGCAAGAAAGGCAGTTTATTGCACAAAAGAAACAGGAGATTGCCTCCGAAAAGGATGCGCTACGGCAGTTGGAGGCTGCTCAAGACGGCGCTGCCAAGTCCTCAGCTTCTTTGCGTACCCAAATAATGAGTCTGAGAAATGAGATGGGGGCCATGCGGCTTGCCGGAAAAACCAATACCGAGGAATATCGTGAGGCACAAGACGAGTTGAAGCGCTTGGGAACGGCGTACCGGCAGGTGTCTCACGAGCAAAAAATGTTTACCACCGGCGCCACGCAATGGGGCGGGATGGCATCCGGCATACAGGGCCTCACAGGCGCTCTGACGGCGGGGCTGGGCATGGTCTCCCTCTTTACCAATGACACCGAAAAATTGGCCAAGGCGCAGAAAAACCTGCAAGCAGCCATGGCTACGGTTATGGGAATGGCACAATTATCCAACACGCTACATGCAACGTCTGCGTTCCGTATGGCTACGGCCACAAAGGCTACGAACCTTTATTCTTTAGCCAATGGAAAGTTGGCTACAATGCTGGGCGTCTCCACCGCGGCGGCGCAGGTGTTAATGGCAACGCTCACACTTGGATTGTCGGCTGCTATTGCGGGCGGAGCGTGGTTAATATCAAAACTGAGCAGCGAGTCAAAAAAGGCTAAAGAGCAGAAAAAAGAGTTGGCCCAAGCTGCCGAAAGCGTTTCAAAGAGCTATGCCAATGAGGGCGCCCGAATTATGACCTTAGTGGCGATACTTGGTAATGAGAATGCCACGCTGGCCACAAAGATTAGGGCGAAATCGGAGTTGAATGGAATCGTGAAGGATTCAAATGCGCTTCTTGATAAGGAGGGCAAACTCATTGACATCAGCACGGAGGCAATTAAGAAGCACGTGGAGCAGCTCCAAGTCAAGATGCGGGCAAAGATTTATGAAAACCGGCTCGAAGAGCAGATTGCAAAAAAGATGCAGTTGGAAGACAGGGCGCGCACACTCAAAGAACAGATTAATACTGCTACCCCAAAAACAAAGAATAGAGATCTTGGTGGGTGGTGGGATGAAATCGGAGAGGTCAGTAAAGATTTGAGGGAGGTTGATGCAGAAATTAGCAAAATCAACAACAATCTCGTTGCGACCAATGCGCTGCTTGCGGATGGCCGGGAGGCCGAAGAAGGCACGCTTGAGTATTGGCAGCAAAAAAAGAAGCTGGCAGAGGATTTCCTAAAGTCGCTCAGCACGGAAAAGAATACCGCCGGCGAATTTGAGGCGGCAAGGAGAGAGGTTGAAAAATATGATAAGGAAATCAAGAAATTTGATGTTTCGCAGGAAAAGTCCCTTCAAAAGTCGGCGGATGCACGCATAAAGACCACGCAAGATCTTTATGAAAAAATGTTCGACATTGCTACGCAGACCGAAGCGTTGAAAGTTAAGACGATGAAAGACGGCGTTGCCAAGCGATTGGCAGAAATAGACGGTGAGCATAAAGCGGAGTTGCGGAAATTGGAAAAACATAGGCGCGACTACCTTGCCAAGCTCTCGGAGTATGCCGGAATAGAGATTGCGGAGCTTCCTGCCGACGTGGCTACGTTGTACGAGGCTCTAAAGGAGGCGCTGGATGACTATTATGAAAAGCTGCGCGAAAACGAGTCAGTGTTGGGTAGGGCAAAGCGCGAATACACCTCTTACTTGGAAGAGATGGATCGCATTACTTTGAAGTACGCCGAAGATGAGGGCGCCTTGCGGGCAGAGCGCGAAAATTACGAAAAAGGGTCAAGAGAGTATGAGATATACACCCAAAAACTCATTAACCTAACCAAACGCAAGAACGAGGAGATAGACAGGCTTAACAGGGAGCAATATCACAACGAATACCAATCATATACGGAGCACTACGGCCGCACGCTGTCGCAAATCAACGAGGACATTAACAAAATGATGAGCGAGCGGATTAATCTTGATCCCACTGACGAGCAGTTTACGATTCTTGGCGAAAAAATTACTTCTGCCATTAAGCAGTATCAGGCAGAGGTAGCAAAGATGACAACAGAGCGCCCCGACCTGTCCGTGCTGTTTGGCGACCTGTCTACCGCCTCTATCAGCGCGCTCAAGAATGCCATACAAGCGGCCAAAAAAGAGTTGGCCGAAAATCTTGACCTGTCGCCGGAGGTAAGGAAAGTATTAAAAGAGGGTATTAATAATGGCATTAAGCAGGTTGCGCAGACTAAGCCGTTTCAGGCATTGCGCGAAGCGCTTGAGGCAATGCGCGAGGAGGACGCCAGCTCGGAAACCTTGCAGATGTACAACGAGGCCCTTGTTGGCATGAATAACCATCTTGGCATGATGCTCGACACCGTGGGTGAAATCAGCGGGGCCATGGGCAAGGACTGGTCCAAGCAAATTGATCGTGCAAAAACAGCCCTTGGCGGATTCTTTACCGCCATGCAGAAAGGTGGCAGCGGGGTGCAGAAAGTAACGGGGCTAATATCGGCGATTATAGCCGTTGCTCAGATGGGGGCAGATGTGATTAATGAGAAATTTAACAAATCTGTTGAGCATGCAAACGCCGAGGCGGGATTGCTGGCGCAGCGGTTAGGTGAGATTGCAAATAAAAAAGGACTTGGTGATTCGCTGTTTACCACCGATTCGTTCAATAAAATTCAACAACTGCAAAAATCGACGCAAGCCGCGTTTGATGCGGCCCAAAAGTCTTCTGACAATTTCTTCAATGCGTACAATAAACGGCTTAAAAACTTAGAAACAAGTAATTTGATACGCGCCTTTGTTACAGGAGACGCGCTCAACCTACTTACCGGAGGGAATTTTGATGTTGCCGGAAAAATACTCGGCATTAATGCCAATGATTTCAGAAAGAACAACAAAGCTGCATATGAGTTCTTTAGGGGCATAAGGCAATACAACATGGAGAGCCTTGAGGACATTAACCGGATGCTTGCGAATATTGACGCGGCTTATGTAAAAACCAAGGACAAGCTCGGAACTGCATACTTGGATCAGGCAAAGGCAGCGGCAGAGTCGGCAAAAAAGAATATAGAGGAGCTGCGCAACGCCATCAAGGAAATGGTAGGCGATATCGGCAATTCCATCAAGGATGTAATCCTGCAGGGTTATCGGGACAGCAGCTATGCCATAGCATCCATTACCAAGGAAATCAATTCTTCCCTTGAGTCCATTCTTGCAAACAGGCTGTTTGGCGAAATGTTCTCAGAGGTATTCGATACATTTTCAAAGGATATTGAAAAGGCCATCGGCAAAGGTGATGACGAATGGATTACTCAAATTTATGCTGATTTATTTGATAATATCATAGTCGGGCAGGCCGAATTTCTCACACAATTGGACAAAGCAAAAAAAATGGCCGGACAAATGGGCTTAAATCTGTTTGGGCCGGAGGAGCGGGATTCCGTCAAAATGATGGAAGCGGAGATCGAATCTCTCGGAAAGGCGTACGACAGGTTAAAGGAGAGGGCTTCCCTTGTGGACGCAGAGCAGCTTGAGGAAGACAAAAAAAGGATTGAGGAGCTTGCCGAAATAATTGCAAAAGGCCTAACGGTGACGGCGGGGCCCGAGTCGAACTATGCAAACCGCGATGATTTTATGGCCGCAATGGATGAGGTGGATAGAGAACTCAGTAAATATCATGCAGCCGCGCAGGAACACAACGAGTTGCTTGCATCTATTGCTGACCGCGAGGCTACGCTTTTGCTTGGCCGGAACGCCGACCGTCTACTGGAAGAGGCAGAGCTGTTGGAGCGAAAGAAAGAGGCATACAAACAAACATTGCCATACATAGAGGAGCAAATCGGGTTGATCAATGACCAGCTGAGGGGCATGTCTCTTGAACAGCTTGCATCCGATGAGGCAAAAGCGCTCATTGCGAGGCGGGAGGAACTTAAGGCGCAGCAAGAGGCATTCCAGCTGGCTATTGCAGGGCCTATTCAAGGATCGCTTGCATGGCTGGACAGCCAAATCAGCGATATCCAAGGCAAATTGCAAAGCCTTTCTCCGGACGACTTGGCCGGTTCTGTCGGACAGGAGCTGGTTGCCCAACGCAAGGAATACGAAGCCATCCGAGATGAACTGCAAAAATTGATTGACGGAAACTTGACCATTGATGCCGACAATGCGTTTGGGCGGATTGCGCTAATCAAACAAAAACTTGCAGCCATGGATGCTTCCGGCGCCTTTGGAGTCGAGCGAGACGTGTTAAACAGGCTACTGCAGGAAGAAACAAAAGCGTTGGAAAAAGAGTTGTTAAAAGAGTACGAAACGATTGCAAACAAGAAATTGCGCCTTGCTGAAGAATACGGCAATCAAATCCATTGGCTTCGGGAGTATGGCTATGAGGCAGAGGCTAAACTTGCTGAGGAGCGCAGGAATGAAGAGTTGTCAAGTCTTGACAATGCTCAGATTGAACGCACCGAGTTGTATAAGAATGGCATCAAACAACTTGCAGACATGTCGCTTGAGGAGGTAAGGGTGTTTATCGCATCCATGCGCAAGCTGGTTGACGAAAGCATTTATCTCACCGAGGAAGCCAAAGACGCATGGGGAAAAACATTCCGGGAATGGGAAGACAGCGCAAGGAACGCAGCCGACGCTCTGCGAAAAGAACACTGGGATGGGGTTAAGCAGGGGCTTGACGATGTGGCTACGGGGATTAGTGCCGTATCAGAGCTATTGCAGACGCTCGGCGCAGATGGGGATATGGTTATTGGCGTACTTTCATCCATTACCGGCACGGTGCAGGGCGTAGCCTCCATTGTTGGGGGCATTGCTTCCGGAAACTGGATTGGCGTGTTTACCGGCTCGCTGTCTGCGCTTAGTAATATCTATGCGCTTATCCGGTCGCTGGTGAATGACATTGACCGGCAGCAGGCGGCATTGACAGCTCGCGCCAAGGAGCTTGAAACTGCATACACGGCCCTGCAGCGCGCCGTGCAAAAATCAATAGGGGCCGACACGGCAAGCCTACAAAAGCAAAGTATCGAAAATCTCGCCAAGCAGCAGGCGATTCTGTTGCAGCAAATCGCCGCCGAAAGCCAGCGCAAGAAACCGGATCAGCAAGTCATTGACGCTTGGAGGGAAGAGATACAAAAGCTGCAATATGAGATTGAGGATATTTTTGAAGGAATGATGAGCGACCTGTTGCAGACAGACGTCAAGACGTTTGCCAAGGGGCTTGCCGATGCCGTATTTGACGCAGCTGCCAATATGAAATCATCGCTGCAGGGCGTGGAAGATTTTACGCGCAAAAGCATCCAGGACATCCTGCGCAATTACCTGCAGCTCCAATACCTTAAAGCCCCCGTGCAGGCATTGCTGAATGAATTGAATGCCGAGCTACTCGCCAATGGTCCCAATCGGGAAGCCTTTGAAAAATTCCAAAAAGAGGCTATCGCCGTGGTGGACGCCTTCAATGAGTCATTTGAGCCGTTTAAAGAGTATTTCCGCGAACTAAACATTGACAACCAGTTAAAGAGCGCCATTACGGGCGCAAGCGAGCAAACGGTCAATGCGGCCGTGGGGCTAATGAACGCGATTCGAATCGGACAGGCAGATAGCCTGCTGGCGATACAATACAGCAATGAGCTCCTGTCTCAATCTGTCGAAAACCAAGGCGCAATCATGGAGTCGATTGTAGCCATCGCAAAAGATGTTGCCAAAATCCGTGAAAACACAGACTGGATACCAAAAATATACAATAGGCTCAACCAAAATACACTGCTTAATAAGGGAATGACAGCATGATGCGAAAAAAAATCATACGATTAGTCCGAAAGAATGGCGCCTGCGCCCGTCTTTCCGAACTGGAAGCCTGCAGGAGCGACATGGAGGCCGTTGCCCTCCTGTTCCGACACTGGGATTTTGTTCGCGAGAGGCAGTTTTTATTCAAAACACTGCTTAGGGAGTACAAGCATCGCCTCTGTGATTACGGGGTCTTCATAGATGACCCGGACGCGCCAATTGCCGGCAGGGAAAAAGCAGCGCTGTTTGATTCTGCCACCACCATAGAAGCCCTTGGGTTCAACTCATACATCATCTATGCCGCCGGCTCGTCCACGCTCCGCATTGCAGCCAAAGATCACGCATTGCTTGTTATTGATGCCTCCGGAATGACCGAAGTGGAGGTGGCTGCGTCAGATAAGTGTTCTGTTGTCATTACCCTGCATGATAAGGCTTCCCTGCAGGCAGATAAGTGTAAAAATATTAAAATAATTGACCGCCGCGATGCTGACCTACAAGATTAACAACGAGGATATATTTGAGCGCTATGGCATGTTGGTGTCGTCCGACGAGGGCTTGACGGACCAGCTATCCATTAAAGGCATGGAAGAAGTAGACCTGCCCGGGCAACACGGCAAAGATGTAGACCTGTCAGAGATGCGCTTTGACGCCCGGACAATGATTTTGAAGATTGGTTTTTTAGCCGAAAGCCCCGGTGAAATGGAGCAAAAAATAGCTCGGTTCCGGCGAGCCTTGCTGCAAAAAGAGCTGTTGCGCTTGGAAGTGTCCGGACACGGGCTTTCTCTCCATTATGATGTGTATTGTCCCAGTGGATTCAAGGTAGTAAAAAGATGGCGGGACAGTAAGACGATTAACACATTTGCCCTTACGCTGATTGAGCCGCAGCCGGTAAAGCATGTGTACAAGTGTTTTACCATGCAGGCAGGCCTTGCGATAAATTCGCCACACGCCCTGCAAATCGGATTTGGAGACGGGAATGTGAAAAGATATGTGTTTCACGAAAATATAGCGCACAACTACACGGATGGCTTTGAAAGGCATTTTATCGTGGTTGCCGGAGTCGGCATAGCCGATACAGGGGTTATTAGCACTAATATGGAATTGATATGCAGCGTATATTCGTAAATAAACCGAACCTCGCCACGGTCGACTTATTGAAGTCGGGCGTAATGCTCGAATCTGCTACCTATACCGGAGAATGGCAAGGCGAAAACAGCATTTTAATGGCATTGAAAACGCGCGTAAAATTAGATATTGCGCGAGGCGACTACGTGGAGCATGAGGATGAGCGATATTATTTGCTCTCGGACATAAAACGATATGACCGGAAGTCTGAGGAGTGGAAAATAATCGAAATTACGCTATATGCCCCTTACATGTTTCTTTCGCTCGTTCAGTTCCGCAATACCGCAGCCGACCTAAGCCGGGCACGGGATGATGTTCCGCAAAACGGCAACCTCTACTCCTTGGCTCAAATAGTCGTAAATAACTTGAACAGATTTTTTGG
>Ga0131853_10002808_pt1 | contig 31220 bp, 15 predicted proteins | sample TergutLab28metaG_FD_92764 | JGI IMG/M metagenome (GOLD analysis project Ga0131853, IMG submission 92764) | Labiotermes labralis P1 segment gut microbial communities from Petit-Saut dam, French Guiana - Lab288 P1 (version 2) (version 2) | ecosystem: Host-associated > Arthropoda: Insects >... | reverse complement strand
TGACAGTATACATCAACCTTACAAATGACAGTATACATCAACCTTACAAATGACAGTATATATCAACCTTACAAATGACAGTATACATCAACCTTACAAATGACAGTATACATCAACCTTACATGTGTCTCCCCTGTTCCAATGCAAGTTGCACCATGTTTGGGCGCACACACAACTGCAAGCAAAGCTTTATCTGTAAGGGTTTTTCGTAACCAAGAACACAATGTCTTTTTGTATTGGACTCATAAACCAGTTTCCAGACACATCTGGGCACAGAAACTACCTTCACGTAGTCGTAGTCTCTGCCAAGTTAAATACAATTATGTCCGAATTAGTAACGCCAAATGTACCGGAATAGATGTCTAGATCAGAAGCCTGTGAACTTGTGTTATTGGCATTTTGTCTTATTTACTGCTCTAACTTTAACCATTTCCCTTTTTTGATACTCCACAACATTGGCACAACATTTACAGGATGTTTAGTAGATTTTTGTTGACCAAAATGAACGAAATCTGAGACGGGAGCTGAACGATCTTGAAGTGCGTAAATAAAGTTTTAAGAACATTTAACGTATTGATTAACGCGCGAGGAACCAACAAGTTCCCCAACTGTTCCTTGTTGATTTGAACACGTATAAAATATTCCTGGTGAATCAATAAGGCTGTTGTAGTAATCAGCTCTGTCAACAGGGCTGCCATGTTAAAAAAACTTGGCGTTTCTGAATACCTTAAACTATTGTGTAATGGACGTAATTGGTAAGGTAGTTTATTCTGAATGAAGGCATCACGATGTGCTTGTAATTCAATTAACGTTAAACAGTAAACGTCAGCACAATCTTTTTTAAAAAAGATTGTGCTGACGTTTACTGTTTAACGTTAACTGTAGTTTATATCAGTGCAGCAGATGTCAATAGGCCAGATAAACCTGTCAGATTACGTTTCGTAACCGATTTGTAGCCTCTGCTGTCCACTGGAGCAGCTTCCGTCCACTCTGACGGTTGACTGGAGAACCGCTGTACATTGAAAATCTGATATCGAGATATGTTGAGAGTTGTGATCGATACTGTGAACATAAAAACAGTTTTATGACCGAAATATAGCGATGATGTTTATGGTGGAGTAAATTTAAGATCGAAAATGCAATACAGGGGCAAAAAAGAAGAGGTAAAACCGGTTATTGGCATTGGTGGTGTGCGAGTTTATGTGAATGAGTGCAGAACGGAGTCGCCCCTCTAAAATGTGACTAGAAGAAGTTCGAAATTGCATGGAATGAGATACATTTTAAAGGAAAACAAAAATAAAAGAGTCTACAATAAAAGCAAAAAAAAAAAATCAGTCAAAAGTGTATTCTTAGATGTCAAAAGACAGCTACATGTTTCGACTACTGGTGGTGGTATCATTAGACCGTACGTTAAAGAAGGTGAAAAGGTAATATTTAAATTTGATGTTCTGATGACCGTGCATCGTGATAAATTCTTATAATAAAACCAACTAGATGCACTAATTTCTCAAATTTATTTTTGGAATAAAATTCTACACGTTTCGGACAGTTCCTCTGTCCATCATCAGGAGTTTTTCACTGTACACACAGCAATGGTATATGTCATACAGGCTTGCTGACAGCTTGCGAGCAGGATCAGAAAGAAATCCTGATCCTGCTCGCAAACTGTATAACATATACCATTGCTGTGTGTACAGTGCTAGACTCCTGGTGATGGACAGAGGAACTGTCCGACACATGTAGAGTTATTCCAAAAATAAATTTGAGAAATTAGTGCACCTCTTTGGTTTTATTATAAGAACTAATGTTTACAAACGAAATTTTTAGTTTTAGATCCCAAATTTGACAGTATACGGTACTAATGAATATAACATGCAGAGGTATTGCAGTTAAAATAAGATAAAATGTATACAATATAATATTTATATACAATATATAGTCAACGGTGAGGAGAGGGGGTGTATAGGGTCTTGGTGGGGAAACCGGAGGGAAAGAACCACTGGTGAGACCTAGGCGTAGATGGGTGGATAATATTAGGACGGATCTCCAGGAGGTGGGATGTGGGTATATGGACTGGACTGGGCTGGCCCAGGATAGGGACAGGTGGCGGACGCTTGTGAGTGTGGTGATGAACTTTCGGGTTCCGTGAAATGCGGGGAATTTCTTGACTAGCTGCAAACCAGTTAGCTTCTCAAGAAGGACTCTGCACCATGAAGTAAGTAAGTATATAGTCAGCGGGGAGTTGCTGTATATGTTGTAGACTATGTTAAAAGAATATCAATCAGGTATCGCAGTTGGTAGCTAGTGTAGAACGGCATTTTACTAGCAACGACCTGTGTATATGGTTATTTAGAATTTGTATATGTTATGTGATTGGTAGTACGCTATGAAAAAACCGGATTGGGTTGAACTTTATCTTTAGTCTATGTTGGTGACTTGGTGGTCAATAAACCTTCGAAATGTGAATTAATCAGTATGTTGAGGTTTCTTGAATGATGACAATAAAATTGTAGAACTTCTTATCGTTTAAAGCAGCTTGTATATATTACACACGTCGTGTGTAGCTTAGGTCTCCTTATGTGAGGTGAATTTAAGAACTTGAATTCGAGAAGCTTGTATATATATATATATACAGGGTGTTTTTCTACTTGACCGATAAGCGCTGGTACGTAGTTCTACTCATTTTTTATTAGAGTTTCTACAAGTTACCACTTCCATCGTTTTTCTCGCTACCGTTATCGATTGTTAAACCTCCACGGCTTACGGCTTGGACTGCAACGCTGACAGTGCGGCGGGCGGAGCGTTGGGCTGGGCCTTATCGGACAAGCAGGAAAAAAAAACACCCTATATAATTATCTTAGGTTAAAGTTGTTAAATTAAAGTATATTACGGTGCTGGAAAGCGCCACTCTGTACTAGTATTGACGAATATTCGGCCTGTCCATATTGACAGCTTTAAAATTCATTTTATGTACAACAGAGGCTGTGACAAGCTGGCATTATTAAAACTGAGTGTTTGACTGTCATGATAACTGGCGACATACCGAGGTTTATGAAAGTTAAATTCCTGTCCTTAGTAGACTGTAATGTCACACCAAGAGGGAAACATTAGTTAATGTAATATGGAACAACGTCCTATCTCTTCCGATCCACAAACACTTATATTAAGATACTTCCTTATGACAGTATTTAATTATTCTCAAAGACTCACGCTGCTTCTACATCCTGCGTGAGTCGTCAATTCGTTATACTTCTGTACAGTATGTAGTGTCATTCAAACGAGTTTCGCATCTCAGTTCTAGATATCAGAAACATTCCACGTGGGTGGTAATATACTGCACGGCTGATCAACATTCCGTCTGCCAGTTCTGTTACAATATACTTAGACCGACATGGTGAACACATGAACTGCTGACAGTATTAACATTGTAATTCTCAAGAAACAAGAGGCATAAGAATGAGAACTGAACGAAACTTACTCTATTAGATTTTGTTAGAATTTTTTTGGTCTGCACTTAATATTGTGTAGATATTTAATGGCTACAGCGTCAGAGCCCGGCACATGCCATGTATGTATTCAGGTTCAGTCCACATATTTTTATGTGAAGTGAGTGTAACGGTTTTCGCAGCATCTCGTATCCTCCCAGCAAGTTCTGGCAAATTGGAGGGCTGCGATCGAATGTGACCAGCGTCAGTTTTAAATGAATCGTGAACGTGCACTGATGAATCATTATGAGAAATACGACAAACAAGTGCATACACAGGTATGCCAATTTATTGTATTATGAACAGCGTAGCCTTCTACATGTTTCGGCCACCTATTGTGGTCATCTTCAGGGAAATGTAGTTCGAAGGATATATTACATAGAAAGTCAAAATAGTTTAATGTACAAATACAAAATATTAGTTTCTTATAATAAAACCAAATAGATGCACTAATTTCTCAAAATTATTTTTGGAATAAAACTCTACATGTTTCGGACAGTTCCTCTGTCCATCGTCAGTAGTTTATCACTGTACACACAGCAATGGCATATGTCATACAGGCTTGCTGACAGCTTGCGAGCAAGCTGTCAGCAAGCCTGTATGACATATACCATTGCTGTGTACAGTGAAAAACTCGAGCAAGCTGTCAGAAAATATTTATGGCTTACACCATTGCTGTGTGTACAGTGAAAAACTCCTGATGATGGGTAGAGGAACTGTCCGAAACATGTAGATTTTCTTCCAAAAATAAATTTGAGAAATTAGTGCATGTAGTTGTTTATAAGAATTTATCACGATGCACGGTCACCTGAACGTCAAAAAACAAAATATAGGAGTTTAAATCTATGTTAAAATGTAAAACATTTATAAATTTGTTTGTGCTGAGTTAAGTGTTGTTATGCTGTGTAAATGGCGACACCATCCAAAAGTGTGTAGTGTCAGCTGGTTACACAGTACAGTACAGTGCAGTACTGTACTGTACTGTACTGTACGTACCTGATTATGCACTTGTTGGTTGTATTTCGCACAATAAACAGCGTCCTTCATGTACCCCAGAAGAAAACGTTACGTCACTGGGTGTAAAGTCAGGGGAACGAGAGATGGTCAAATGAAAAGGCCTCTTTTGCTAATCCATTTGTGTGGAAACGTTAAGTCCAAGAAACGCCCACCTGCTGTGGGAAAATGGTGCGGCGTTCTGTCGTATTGAAATAGGCTGTCATGTCATCAGAACTCACTTTTTACAAAACCAGTTACAGAACACACACGATTCTGCACTGCAGACGCCATTTTTAACCAAGGTGTTAGCACCCCTGGTGGCAAAACTTAGAAACTCCGGTATCGCGATATACAAGCTTAATAATGTTAACTGTGTAAATACTTCTATTTTCATTTCTGTACTTTCGAGTTTATAACAATATTACACACGTACATAAATTGTCAACATTCGTCTATTTTATGTCTATATATATAAGGACATATTTGTAGATGTGTTTATGTATGTCTGTATATATATATATATATATATATATATATATATGCATTATGTATGTATGTATGTATGTATGCATGCATGCTTGCATGTAGATGGGTATTTATTACATGTATATGTCTATGCCATATGTGTATGCACGTACGTATCTAATGTTTGTATGTTATACATGTATAGTATTTGTATGTACCTATACACACAAACACAGATAGTCCTTTGTGTTTAATAAACCGGCAGCGGAGATCGAATCGAAAACAGAAAATTTGACTTTATAATGGATTATCGAGCTAGAAACTGAAGAATTAAAAAGGCATATGTAGCCATTGTACTGCTGTTTGACAGTTTTTAGAGACGGGTGAAAACATTTCAGAGAGGTTCATTTCACAATGACGGCTAACGTAATCGTGGGGTCCCTCTCGTCCTTTAACACACATACGGGAGAAATGGAATAAAACTGTCAGCTGTTCAGGCAGACGTGATGTTGCAGGGCTGACCTTTTGACACTGACGTTCTCACAACACTGACGATCGAGATTACTGTCTCATCTGCTGTATAACATTTTTATCCTGAAGATGATGTCGGCACGTCCTGCCTTAACACTGGCACCAATATATCACAGGTTATGGCGTCATATCCTTGAAGAGTTCAGCATTACCAACATTTGATGTCACAGCGACATGGAGTCTCTGCCTATCTCAAATTCTGTTCTGGCGTAAAACTCTATTTGTTTTAGTCCACTAAATCTTAACATGTGTCAGTTAAGACCTTCATATAGCGTGCACCTGTGTCACTTTTAACGTTGACTGCTCTGTGCTCTATTACTGTGCCCGAGATATTCAATCGATTGTTGTTTCCGGCGCACAGCAGTGCCACCTCTTCTCCGTTATGCAAACTTGCTATCGGCGCTGACGGTCTTGGCAGCAGGAACCGTGTATCGCCCGGTGTTGTCCGCCCACATTACTGATGGAGACTTGTATCCAGGGTCAGATCTGATGTTGACGATGCACTATGTAGCAAAAAAGCTACTTTTAAGTAGGCTCCAGTAACAATAACCACGCTAAACAACCTGACACGTGGCAATTTGTTTGCGTACATCTCAGAGCTTGATATTTTGTGCGAGATACTTGGTTCTCACAGTGATAGTGGTGAAGATCCGAGTTTTCTGGGATATAGCGAAGTCTGGATTGATAAATAGGTACCGACTTTTCAGAGGAGAAGGGCTGCGTCCATCTTCAGGTTCCAAAAATTCAAAGAGGAATACCTTTCCTCTCTCTCCCATTGACACTCTTTTTACAACTGTCGACTCTTCTTTTCTAAGATACACATTTTTGTACAAAGCTATTTTTCTTGTACATTTTGGGCCTTGAAGATGTCGACAGAAATCTACTCCGAAACGTCTGTGAGTATTCGCCAAACGGCATGGCGATGTATCCCAGAAGACGCAAATTATAAATCGATTACTTGTTTATTATTGCTGTCACGTTAATTCCAGCCGCAGTTCTGCCGACCCTACCCCTGTTCACTGACCCTCGTACAGCTGGTAACATTTCTACTTCTTTGCTACTGTTTAAAGGCTTAGGACTTTTCTGGCTTTCACGGCGGTTTTTGATCGTGTGATGGTCTTGATGGGCTTCAGCGCCGTGTAGTGGTTAAATGTTTCCACGACACTCTGAGACGTCTGGCGATCAGCTATTAAAAACCCTCCTAGTAGGTGTAACCTTGTATTGAAACGAAGCAGTGTTTTTAAAATAGTGAATGTACGTAGGTGGGCTGATAAGTTTTGCCTCCACTGTAATATTTTTATTTACATTAGACGTATCTGGATAAAACCAGTTCTGTGCAGTCGCATGGTATCTCTCTTCCATCTTACTTCACCTTGAACACACAGATGCTTACAGTCCTCACCCAGTGCACATCGAAATGGAAGAGTTTTCAGATGTTCGGTTCAAACAGTGTGCTGTTATTGAATTCTTAACCGCGGGAAAAGTTCCTCCAATCGAAATTCACAGATGAATGCAAGCCGTTTATGGTGATCAGTGTGTTGATGTGAGTACAGTAAGACGCTGGGTAAGGCGGTTCAAAGATGGAGAATTGGGGCAAGCAGATTTGAGTGACAGAACACGAAGTGGAAGGGCTGTGACTGCAGGTGATCAGCTTCATCAAGATCGCGTTGAAGAACTGGTCCGTGGCGATTTTGTAGAAAATAATTATGCAGCTTTGAAAATAATTGATGTAGGCGTATTTCTTTTGTTATTTAATTAAAATACCTTTTCCCTTTCATTTTGTATTAAGTGGAGGTAAAATTTATCAGCCCGCCTTCGTATGTATCTCATATAACACCGGAGCAAACCTAGCACCGGTGCCGAAAGAAAAAGTAAGAAGCCTCCTGACGTCATTCCTCTGAATTAATCTAAAGAACATTTGAAAATTCATTTCACGTAATGCTTCTCCTTTATTAGGACTGACTGGTAAACACGGTACTGCGAAACGTACGTTGTTTTTATTGCGAATGCTGTGGAACCGAAGAATAAATTCTGTGGGCAAAATGCAGGGTTCTTTAACCTTTTGACGCCTAATGTCAACTGTAGTGGTCGTACCGCACCGCTAACCTCTAAAGTTGCATTTTATATATTTATTCAACAAATATAGTACTGAATATTTTAAACATGGTATATACTCTCCGTTTTTTTTTCTTCAAAATGCAGTTTGTTTCATAATTCTAACGTATTTGGTTCCTGTATTATTCACATTTTATATATAGGGTGTGCTAAAATTATAAAAAAATAATTCCGGCGCCAAAAGTTAGTGTTAAAGTAGGCGGTCCTCCGTGCTTCTAAGTCTTGATGCTTTGGTGGATTTGTTGTTGCTTACGAAAGCTCTTTCAATTGTATATTGTTTTAGCATCGAACGATGAAATACGATGATAATTTACGGTTAGTGGTAACGATTTGGGTCAAACTTTATTTGTATTTGAATTGTTAATTTGTCGGTGCCCATGACTTATCTTCATAAATCGTGGCTTTGTCAACTAAGTTAGTATTTTGCATGTATTTACATCAGTATGTCCAACGATTATTCTAAGACAGATTAAACTACAATAAAACATTACGCAAAGATATCCTTGCAACGTGGAAGGCAAAATAAGTGTTGTGAAAATTTTACATTCTGTAGCTTATGTTACTGCGTTTTGAATTTATAAAAGGGACACAGGCCTTATGCTGTGTAACACAAAGAACCTGCGATCAGTAAGTGGCCTAGTAATATAGAGCGCAGTTTTATTAGTTATGAGTGGCTAGATATTTTTCTAGATAGATCTCATATATGTACCGTTCATAGTACTCTCTGGTGGACTGTACATAATCATGGACGGCTAGACTACTTCTAGGTAGATGGTTTGTATGTGTTATATATAGTAATATATAAGCTTACAGCTAAATTTAATTAATCTTTGACGGCTGGATTGTCTATATACAAAGTGTCATGCCCTCGATTCATAATAATGCCTAGCTATACTCAGCCTAATTAATCGTGGATGACCAATCTTGTTCTACGTAAATCTTTTTTGTGTTACAGCAACATTTGAAAGATCTTGTAAGCAATTCTTCAGGGTTTTTGCGTTTAAATTTTATGAAAACGTGTTTAAAATCTTCGCAGCTTTTTGTAGCTTGTGATGGTGTCGAATAAACAGGCACCTTGTGATTTTTATCGTTGCACAGTGCATTTAAAATCTACGCAGTTCACACACCAAAAAATGCACTATTGATTAACTTGGTTAAAAGTTTTAAATTTACATTAAAATACACAATAATATCGCTCCTACATGTTTCGGTCTTCAATGACCATCATCAGGCAGTTTTATCTGTACCTAACTAAAGTTATATTTATGTTAAAACACTCGGTAAAATTACGTCGTTATATAAATTAGGTTATGTGGCAGCATGTCGTAGAGCGGCATGTGTGTTGTGTGCAGTGCAGAATGAGTCTCACTCTGCACTGCACACAACACACACGCCGCCCTACACTCTCACTCTGCACTGCACACAACACACACGCCGCCCTACACTCTCACTCTGCACTGCACACAACACACATGCCGCTCTACAACATGCTGCCACATAACCTAATTTATATAACGACGTAATTTTACCGAGTGTTTTAACATAAATATAACTTTAGTTAGGTACAGATAAAACTGCCTGATGATGGTCATTAAAGACCGAAACATGTAGTAGCGATATTATTGTGTATTTTAATGTAAATTTAAAACTTTTAACCAAGTTAATAAATAGTGCATTTGTTGGTGAGTGAACTGCGTAGGCGTCTTGTGAATTATGCTAGAGAAGTATATTTTTTATCCAGAAAGGATAGGGGTTTGTGCCTGTTTTAAACTTAAAATCCCAAACAGTGCAACAATAAACATAACCCCTTCTGTTGTCGAATCTGTTCCAGCCATCAAACCAAGAAGTTGTTTTGCTACAGATGCAGTCACAGACGACAAAACCACTTTTCACAGGGTTGTTATTGTAAGGACTGTTCACAAGCAGAAACACTATACCAGAATTTGAAGTGCGATCGTGCACAAGTTTCCAGAACAGAGCAGGTACTGGCACTGTGATGTTCGTATTCCTTCCTTTGGTCAAATACAGGTGCTTTTGCACATCAGATAAATCTGGCAATGTTGTTACATTAAGGGTGCCAGTAACAATAGTCAAATCTACATTGTTGGTGTTAGCATACCGCCTGATTCTGTTCTCCAAAATCCTCCAGTTACCTGAATTAATTGTCTGCCATTGTGGTGCTATGTTGACATCGTAGGAAGTTGTCTTTTGCTGGAATTGATACAGAAAGTCATTTCGTGGAACAAGATGGGCTTTGGTAAGGTACATATCACTGCCTTTATCACAATTGATAAATGTCTTGGCACGTGTCTCTGAATGAAGGAAATAACCCAAACTTGAAATTTGATTTTTATAAGTGTAGAACTGATCAGGCGTTTCAAAGAATTCCAGTAATATATAATTTTTTCTGTCCATTTCACTTTCGTTACTGACAACATTTCTGTGTAAAGTGTGCTTAGTGTGTGCTGTGATTTGTCTTAGAATGTCAAAACAGACTTCAATCACCTCAAGAAACCCATCCTTAAGGTTGAATCCGATTCTACCTTTCACCACACTTGGTATGTTGCAGTATCCGTCTTCCCTAACGGTTGATTCTGGAGGTTTGTCACATCTGATGCTACTGAAGTTGTGCGATGCTTCGTTAATAGAGAAGACTGGGCCTGGAAAATAATATCATGCATATTGTAGGCGTCATCATGTTTATGTTAAAAAAAAACAGCTCAATTCGAGGCCCAATTCGGAATGAAATTTCCTTTAATTTTGTTAACACAGAAATATATGTCACGTGCCTCATCTGATATGTGTCACGTGCCTCATCTGATAAATGTGTCACATGCCTCATCTGATATGTGTCACGTGTCTCATCTGGTATATGTGTCACATGCCTCATCTTATACACGTGTCACGTGTCTCATCTGATATATGTGTCACGTGCCTCATCCGATACATGTGTCACGTGCCTCATCTGATACGTGTCATGTGCCTCATCTGATATGTGTGTCACGTGCCCCATCTGATACACGTGTCACGTGCCTCATCTGATATGTGTCACGTGCCTCATCTGATATATGTGTCACGTATCTCATCTGATATATGTCACGTGCCCCATCTGATACACGTGTCACGTGCCTCATCTGATATATGTGTCACGTGCCTCATCTGATATATGTGTCACGTGCCTCATCTGATATATGCGTCGCAGCGTTAAAGGTTTTAACATTATTGCGGGTTAAAGAATTGGATCTGATGATGAAGCTACATCTGCAGGTGTCAAGCGAGGGCACATTGCCAGTTATTCACTGTCAGTAAGAATCCAGTTACAGTAGGTGTTGATATCTTGAGGCAGTGGAATTTGTGGTCAAATTTTCGAAGTGTGCAAGTGTGTACGGTCATAAAATTTTCGCATTCCCACCCTACTTCTGTTCTGAAATTCGAGGCAGCATGTTCTCCCGAAACGTCCGAAAAACATTCCACTTCAATATGCTGCCAACATAAAACCGCAGGCTCAGCATAACGGTGTAAATCTTTCTGCAGCAGTTCGACATACAAACTGACGTTTCCTGCTAGCATTAAGCAAATAAAGTAAATAACACAAAGAATAGCAACTGGGTTTATCATTGAAGGGTTGTTGCGCATTGAATTGCGATCTTAATGATTCTGTAATATAAAAAAATGGAGAGCCTCGTATTAACTTTTACTTATTAGCCAGGATTTAAAAGCAAATAGTGTCAGAAAATGCAAATATGTAATTCTTTACTTGGTACGAGCATACACACTGTAATAAACAGCACATCTAAAAGGGTGTTATTCCACATTGTGACTAAGATTTGGATCACAATATCCTTTAGAAATTTAAAAATTTAAAAAATATTATATTATTCCGTATACATTTTTAAAAATGTAAACAAATTACGGCTTTATTGTAAGCTGAAATATGCAACTGCAGTGTAAAAAACAGCAGTTAATTTTATGACTAAATTTTTTTTGTTGCACTGGATTGACATCGCTTCTGTTCTTGTATGTAGACACAGAGGGACATTGCGTTTTAAATTTCTGAAGCTAGTTAAGGCTGTAACATCCACCACTATCAAAATATAAAGTGTGAAGTTATTACTTGGAATGATAATGTACACTTTAATTGAGAGTGCATCCAAAACGATCTCAGTTCGTCATAAGATTGTAAGACGTGACGGTTCAACATCTTTTGAAAAATCGAAGTTTATGAAAGTAGGGGGATATTTCTGTCATAATTTTTAAGCGCGTTCGCAAAATTGCAAAAAGCGACTATTAGCTACGTCATGTCTGTCCGTCCCCCATCCTGTCCGTATGGAAAAACTGGGCTCCTACTGGACGAATTTCCAAGAAATTTGATATTTGAGTATTTTTCGAAAATAATTCGATAAAATACAGATTTATTAAAATCAGACAAGAAAACGGGTACTTTGCATGAAGAGCAATATAGATTTTTGATCATACCTCGCTCGGTTCTTCTTAGAATAAGGAATGTTTCAGACAAAGTTGTAGAGAAATTGGATTATCACATTTTATGTTCAATAACTTTCTTTGTGAAAATCATGCCGTTTATGAGACAATGTGGGAAAATATTGCAGAGCTGGGCAGGCCACAGACGACAATATGGCGCATGCACATTGCATTCTGGATACTTAGGGGTACAAACACACACATATAATATGCAATATTTATTGCTTTTCCACTGCAAAGATATCAGGAGCGTAAGAATTAATTACACAGCCTGTTATTTGTAATAACATGTATGAAACACTCTTAGAATGCACACTGTTGTGTGGTTAGCTCTGCTGTTCCATACTCCAGGACATACTGTGTTACATTGTTGGCTCAGAAGCCAAATAGTCTGAATGAATTCTGTAAGTTTTTCAGCCCCTAAACGAAAATTATAGATAACTATTTTTGACTTTACAGCTCATAGTCTTCTTTTTATTCGAAGCCGAATATTTTGTACAAATGGAAAGCGTGTTTAAAGAATCGAAGAAGTTAGAAGGTATTAAGACAGAAAATGTTTACCCAGTTCACACACCAATAAATGCACTATTGATTAACTTGGTTAAAAGTTTCAAATTTACATTAAAATACACAATAATACGGCTCCCACACAACACACATGCCACTGTACGACATGCTGCCACATCACCTAATTTATATAACGACGTAATTTTACCGAGTGTTTTAACATAAATATAACTTCAGTCAGGTATAGATAAAGCTCCCTGATGAAGGTCATTACAGACCGAAACATGTAGGAGCGATATTATTGTGTATTTTAATGCAAATTTAAAACTTTTAACCAAGTTAATAAATGGTGCATTTGTTGGTGAGTGAACTGCGTAGAATTCAAAATGCACCGTGCAACGATTAAAAAAAAAACAGAAAATACTGTTCAGTTCTGGTAACAAAAATAAATCTTACCCTTCTTGCAGACGGCTGTCACTTCGCGCTCCATGAGGGGAGTGTTTTGTATCACAAACATGTTGTTTACGTCTGGACAAGCAAAGCTGACAGCTTCTCCAGTACGGAAAGTGAGGAGATCTGAACCCGGCGTACTTGGAATGTTTAATGACGTTTTTCCATTTCTGGACACGTTCTGAAGAATCAAAGGAGAATTCTCCTCCATGCCAGAAAAAGAAATTCTGCAACCTGCGATATTAAGAGTAGATAAGAGTATACAGACATGTTACTGGTAGCAGCTGTAATGCAGAGCCCTGCTAATGCTATCGAACACAATATGCTTTGGTGACTTAAGTGATTGGTCCTAAGCCACAAGCCTTCTTCGCAGCTGTGTAGCGCTCCACCGTCTGTTGCATTCCCCTTCCGGAACTACATCTTCTGCTTTAGGTAACTGATGGGACAGACAGGTTGTTCCTAAACGTCGGTAAATAGCTACCTACCTGCGCCGCGTAACATCCCAGAAGATCGAAGATCTCTGATGTGTGGTTGACCGTGCATCGTAATTCAATGTGGATAAGAAACCAACTAGATGTCACTTTTGTTTTATCCTTTATTTCTCCTTCACAAGTTGCTCAACATGTTTCGGACAACCATGTGCCCATCTTCAGGAGCTGACGACTGCGTAGTGTTATCGGCACGTGTTGGTTTTGTGCTGTAACAGTGAGTGGTATTATTCAGATATGTCTGTGTGGGTCGATATGTTCTATGTTTGTCTGGTTTGTGTTAAATCTACCACCACCCACAACACCCCATATAACCACACACAACCCGCTCACCCTAGATTTAACACAAACCAAACAAATATAGAACATATCGACCCACACAGATAGACATATCTGAATAATACCACTCACTGTTACAGCACAATACCAACACGTGGCGATAACACTACGCAGTCGTCAGCTCCTGAAGATGGGCACATGGTTGTCCGAAACATGTTGAGCAACTTGTAAAGGAGAAATAAAGGATAAAACAAAAGTGACATCTAGTTGGTTTCTTATCCACATCGAAGATCTCATTCGTACGGCAGCGGAAGCAAGAAATCACTCACACTATTAAATTATAATTATAGCTGTCCCAATTTTTATAATCTGAAAGCAGGCTTCGTGATTTTCACTTGGAAATGCTACTAGAGGTAAACTTCGCCCCATAACAAGACATGGAGGCCCAAAGTGGGAGTAAAAATATAACTCTACTCTTTCTTTAACCTCGGCGATATATAGGAGTTTGTGGTCAACGCCACGCCTCGGCGTCTATACCCCTGGGAAAGTGACTCGGTGCCCATTGTACGGGAGGCAGTGTAGGCGTCGGTGTTGGTCTGGGCGGGTAGGGAAAATCTCACTCCCACCGGGGTTCGAACAGTGGACCGTACAGCCTGTAGTGAGTCGGCTTCCTAAATAAGGGCGTCTTAATAACGAATACTTCTGCTTCTTCGTTAACCTAACCTTCTGCTTCATTTCCTAAACAAATATTCAGTATTTTCAAACATCGGCCTTCTTTTAGATTCCCCAAGAAACTCGGAAACGCTGCATTTTTCACTAAAACGGTGTTCATGGTTTTTGTGAACCGCTGTGGACTGGACACTTGCACAGTAACGTCAGACACTTCTACAGTGTGGAAGTGCGTTACAAAATACAACCATAATATATATATATATATATATATGGGCCGGGTAATTCAGTCTGTATAGCGACTGACTACGGGTTGGACGGTCCGGGATCGAATCTCGGTGGGGACGAGTTTTTCCACCCGTCCAGACCGACCCTGTGGCCCACCCAGCCTCCTGTAAAATGGGTACCGAGTCTTTCCCGGGGGTACAGTGCGGCCGGAGCGTGCTGCTGACCACTCACCCCTTCTAGTGCCGCAGTCATGGAAGAGTAGAGCTATACCTCTACCCACCGTCTGGGCCACACCGCGCCTGTAACGGGATCACTTTACCTTATATATATATATATATATATATTTATTTATTTACCAACGGACATGTGACTATAGATAAAAACAAAGTGGAGTATCCATTCTTCTGTGACGTAAAGGCAAACCAATAAATAACTTGTCCCTGACGTTTCGAGACAAAGTTTTCATCTCGGAACGCCGGGAACAAATCACCCCAGTGACGCAGCTTTATATTCCAGAAGAACAAGTGTCTCAGCTACTTTGCTGCGAGAAACTTTGAACTCGTAAACACAAATTGATTTTGATAATTATACAGAAGTTAAACAACAACTTTGTCATTGTGTTAAGCGCCATTGCTTACCTTTACTTCCTGCTTCGGCTGTTTCAGCTATGATGCAGTAAGTAGATAATAAGAAGAGTAGAGTTGTAGGTATGAAGGAGGGGCGTTCCAGCGCCTCCATTTTATTGCTACGATATGCACGGTATTTTATTCAGTTGCCACAGTGTAATTTCTTTAAGGTTAAAGGGAAAGAAATTAAGTTTCTAGTGGCAAAGTTTTAAATGTGCTGCAAATAATGTGAAGAGAACGCGAAAACTACCAGACATGTATCATAAGTAAGTGTTGTAAATTAGAAGCAGGAAGCTGTGGGTCTCCACATCCCTTCAGCAGCTGTGTTAAGTGCGTAGCTCGCTCGGATTGTTTCTGTATTGGTCTTTGGGTTCATTGTGTCGGACAGCAGTAACGATCCTACTCTGATAAATGCCTAAGCCTGTCAGATTCTCTTAATGTCACATAATTTGAGGTGTCATTTCTTGATCTACAACCAGCATTTTTTTTCAAGACGTAACGCTCCTTAATTTAATTCTAGAAGAGCTTGGTTCGAACTTGGTACAGGACACCGACAGGCCTGACTGTGGTTTTTCGTGGTTTCAGTAAGTCCCTAAGGCCAAATGCCGGGATGACATCTAATTGGACCATGACCACTTCCTTCCGCATACTTTCTTCCTCTTTATTTTCAATTTATCACACACTTTGACTGTGCATGGTCATACTCATTGACAAAACAATTAAATAAACCTCAAACACATAAACGTAATGTAATTAAAAATAGACGAAAACATATCGACTTCAGATAATATAACCCTTTCGGTTTGAAACGTTTCTCTCGAGGCTAATACTTCGTCACGCGAATTCTTGCTGTGTGTTGCATAAATACAAGGAGAGACAAGAATAGGCCTTTCTTAATAAGATGTTTAGTAGTTTCAGCTTTGTGGGTTTAGCTTCAGAAAGCACAGAAGTAAGTCTGCAAATCTAAAGGTAAATCAAAGTTCTAGTAACAGTATTTATTGAATTTACTTTATAAAATTACGGACGTCCAGATTTCTCTGTACAGATGAACACAATCTGCAGGTAGCTGACAATTCAAATAACTGAAATATAGTGCCTTGTCCTGACGTGCTTCAACAAATACAAGATGCAGATCAAACTGCGACTTTATTGTAAATTCGTTGTTTATTCACGGTGCAGATTGCTCATAGGGTACTCTTCCTTCCAGGGTTGTGAAGTCTTGTACGCTGTCGGTAGCATGCTGCCTCCGTCTCCAGGAGTAAAGAAAGAAACGTAAGACTAATTTGTGCAATATATAGCGTGGAAAGCTTCACATGGCTCTGTCTCAACAATAACAATAATAATAATATGACAGAAACGAGTAGCTGCTATGGGGAAGAGAGAGGAACTAGATAACGAAAATTATAATTTTTAAATAAGGGTATCTTCAAGATATCGGAGAGTAAATGGTCTTTCCGTTGAATTGCAGAGTTTGCTGAACTAGTCTCCGAAACACCGTATACCGCGCGAGATTTGTGATTCCCATAGCTGCATTTCTGATGACTGAATTCTTCTGGGATATTCACACTGTGTCGTTGGGTGATTTTACACCCCCACCCCCCGGTTCGGAGGGTTGTAGCGCCGTATTCTTAAGTTTGAAGTCTTGGAGTGCTTAATATTGAAACTAAAGGCGCTACGATATTTCGAAAGTCGAGAACCATAAACCCGTATATAGAGCACCGTATCGCATACGATTTGGACTTCACAATGCACACTTGTAATCCATGCGATTGAAAATCCTCCAAGAAAACTTCCCCATGGCGACATCGATAAACCAAACATGTCCATTGCCGGTGAATAAATATGTTACTTCCAAGACGCAGGTGTTATTCAATAATAATAATAATAATAATGTACTTTTGAAAACAGATTTTGGAAAAGTCAACGGAAATACTGTTCCGGGTGAAACTATGTATGTTTTAAGGCCACATGACTACTAACGCCGCCTGTAAGACCCTGGGATTCTCCTATATGTGAAAGCACTGAGCAACACATGTTGAGGCTTGTAACGTCTGGCCATCTCTTACTGAATATACCTGCCTACTGTCTGGCTGTATAACATACACACTGAGCTATTCAACCCTAAGCGATCCATTGTTATTAATACATAACTAGCATGACTATTTTAAGTATAAAATGCTGTACAGCGTGGAATATACCTTGAATAAATGACACTAACAAAATTGACAATACTTTTCTGTACACTATCAATTAGCTTATTTATGAAACAAATCTGACTGTGTGGTGAGGTAGGCGTATTAATGGAGAATGTGTCTGGCTCTGAAAGGAAAAGGCTTTATGTGAGAATTCGATCTGAATTCATCCAGAGTGCAGCAGTACACATAACCTTGACTGATGTCCAGCCTGTTCCATCCATCGAACCACGATGTCGTGCTGTTACAGATATTTGTGCAAATGACATAGCCACGTGTATGGATGTCATAATGATAAGGATTATTGACGCACACAAACACTATACCAGCATTTCTAGTTCTGTCAAGGACAAGTTTCCAAAACATTGCAGGTACTGGTACAGTAGGATTGTTCCTCATATCCTTAGACAGATACAGGTCTCTCTCTGTGCCAGAAGGATCCTGCAGTGTTGTTACATTCATAGTCCCTGTAACAACAGTCAGATCCACTTTATGTATGCTCGCATATCTTCTTATTCTTTGCTTCAAAATGTTCCAGTTGCCAGTACTAATCGCTTTCCATTGAGGTGCTGTGTTGATGTAGAAATTTACTGCGCTTTTCTGGTAGTCAAATAAAAAGTCTTCCTTTGGCGCGAGATGACTTTTATCAAAATACATATTACTGTTGTGGTTACAATTAATGTAATTCTTAACTTGAGACGATGATCCTAATATACGCCCTAGAGTTTTTACTTGGTTTTTGCAAGAATAAAACTCGTCTGGTGTTCGCGTGTTTTCAGCACCGAAATCTGAGCTAACGAAATGGCTATTCATTTGCAAATTAACGTCATGGTATCCAACGCTTTTACTTAGAATGTACATAGCATTTAGTGTGCTCTGTTTTGCAGTGTCGTAGCAAACCTCAATGAGTCCCAGGAACTTCCTTTTCAACTTGAAACCAATGTTGTACTTCTTCCCACTTCCTATGTCGCAGTTCCCTTCTTCTTTAATCGTCGACTGTGGAGGCAACTTGCATCTGATGGCGTTAAAACTGTATGCAGCTCCACTGATACTAAACGTGGAATCTGCAACAGAATAAAATGTTCTGTCATTTGTGAATGAAGTTCAGGTCATTTTGGTGTCGCCGAGTTTCTCAGTTCTGCACGTTTGTGGTCTTCAGCGGTATAATTTCAGTCTTTGCACGTTGAAACTCTAAATGAAACTCATCTCGGTCTAACAATATTGAATTGTTTCGCGAATCGGAATAAAATAAAATATTGTTTTTAGTCCAAAATCTTTTAGTAATAAATAACGTTTTTCAGACTACGAAATTCCGTTCATAAACCCCGTCCTGAAGTATTAAACATAAGCTATAAGTATAAAGAAGTTAGTAAAATGTACTTTATTTTATACAAGCTGCATCAATTACTGCTAAGAAAGTTTAAAATTTTTGTTTAGTACCTAATGAATTTTTCTAACACAGATGTTGGCAATACCAAGAAGGATTAGTTGCGACTTTTTGGGAATAATGTTGTCAGTCTTTATCGAGTAATTGGTAAGAAAACACATTCAGTGTTGCCATACATTTGATATTTGAGACCTGAAGATGGAGCACAACACGGTGAAACATGCAACCTCGTTATCCTTTAAAGATAAAGCTGTGCCTGTTTAAGGTACGAAGGTACAGAGAAGGAGCAGAACAATACAGAACATTAGCTATACTCATTCTGAATCTCGGTGTAAGATGAAGGTGAGAGGTCAGCTTCACGCCACGGCTGCTTTCCCCCTGGAAAAATGACCCACGTACCCGACGAAAGTGGCTGTGTGAGCCCCAGTGTCATGTTGGTCTTTGTGCATAAAAGAGAAATATTTTCTCTCGCCGGGAATAAAATGCCGGATCCTTCAGCTCATATAGCCTAGTCACTCTACCAACTATAACACGATAATATTTATCGTGTATTAATGACGTAATATTATATTAAGTGAAATAATACGTGATTATTATTCCAGAGTGGAGGCGCGTTTTGTAAAACTGCAGGTTATTACATGGCCCACAATGTCCGTTAAGAATCTGCGACAGGGCGTAATTTGGTAAATCAGAGCAGTGGTGCGCAAAACGGTTCACTACAGGCCACTCAGACGTGAGTGATTTGGCGAAGTGCCACCAAGGGGCTTTAAAGCACAATACTGCTTTTGTGACTGAATGAACTCTGTGTGTTACTGAAGGCTTAAAGTGCCGCGTAGAAAATTGTCGGGGCCCACCGACTGCTTGATTAGAGCATACAGACAGACTGACATACCTACTGGACGACTTATAGCTCTGGAGCAAGGAGGATCCAGATTATGACAGACTGGCGGTAGATGTCTTTATTTTGTGACCCTCTGAAGAGTGCGACTGAACATACAGAAAGGGAAGGCAAATGAACACTGATACTGCTGAATAGTTTGAAGAGCTGTGAGTGGCGAATTGAACGTGCACCTCTTAATTAAATCTAGTCCGAATTTTCTTTACCGTTGACTTAAATTTTATTGTTAGTTGTGTAGGTTTTGTTATTATGGTTGCTGTTAGACTAATAATAATAATAATAATAATAAATATGTGGAACCTGAAGTGTACGATTATACCATTAATAAGTGGAGCCACTGGAATAGTAACGAGAAGCTTAAGAAAAAATTTGGAAGGTGTACCAGGAAAACACTCGATATATTCACTACAAAAGACTTGGAACATCACACGTAATACGGAAAGTACTGCAGTGTGAATCTTTGAAAGCTGAACGGTGGGGATCACCGCTGGTTCAAAAGAAATAACGGAAAGAAAAAGCCTGTGACAAGAGACATCCATGTCTTAATAATAATAATAATAATAATAATAATAATAATAATACCCTTTTGACTACGTCCATGTAGTGAAATCCTTGCCAAGGCAATGGTCAAGAAAATCCTCACCTTAGGGCTACCAGCATTTCATTGACACCAAGAGCTTTTTCAGACTTTGTGAGGTTTGAGGCTTGTAAAATTTTGGGATCTTCATTATGAAAAGAATAAAAATTACGAATAAAAATTAAGTATAAACTGAATATTTATTTAGGGCCCCTCCCAGGGCCATGCAAGGGGCCCGTGCAAGTGAGGGACACTGAAGCTTAAGCTTCATTAGCTTTACTGTACGTCTTCCCCTGACTGACATGTTCAGAACAGCACATTACCCCTAATCGCGTGACAAGTGAACTTATTTTATATCCCCATGTCCTATTGAGTTCATATCCATTTTAACATTATTTTCCCATTCAAGCTTAGGTCTTTTAAGTTTTCCTATCTGAATATCTCTGTCCATTATTCCCTTTCCCAAGGACCGGTCACCTTTTTCATTCCTACTTTGTATATCCCAATAATAATTGTCGTCTTACATAAGAAACAGACGTATCTAAATAGATATCTTGGATTATAATTCAACTGTAAGTCTTACCCCTAAGGCAGAAAGCTACGACTTCATATACCATAAGTGGAGAATTGGGAATCGCCAGCAAGTTGTTGTCTGCATCCGGACAGGCGAGTCTAAGAGCATCTCCACTGCTGAAAGTGAGAGAATCAGATCCCGGGTCAATAGGCATACGAAAAGGCGAAATCCCATTCCTGTGCCTATGCTGAAGAATCAGTGGAGAATCGGCGCTTACGTCGGAAGGGTGAACAGTGCAGCCTGAAACATTAAGGTAATTATGTTTTAGGCGTACTGGAGCCTGAAACAATGAAACAGTTGTCACGTGTGGACAATTTAGCCTCTAGTATTACAGCAACTGTGATAGAGGGATTAATAAATTGCAGCAGTTCTGAAGTGAGAAAACTGCAGCCTGAAACATTTGAGTCATTCTGAAGTGAAGTTATGACAGCCTGAATTTTACAGCCATTCTGAAGTGAGATTAGTGCAGCCTACATTTGTAAAATAATTGTGACGTAGGGTGGCTGCATACTACTACACTACAGTAATTACGCATCGAGGATACTGCAGTCTGAAATATTAGACTCTTTCTGAAAGGAGGCTATTGTAGTCTGAAAAATTACAGTAATTCTGACATACAAAAGTCACTGCAAGTGTTTCACTCTAGCTGAATCTCATTTTATTGCAGCCAGAATTTTGGGCGTTTATATCCTTTTAGTTTATAAGTTCGGTTTGAAAAATGTAAGATATTTTGTACGTGGTTTGTGAAACCAGTGCTTATGGAGCGGGGTTGAAATGCCATAATTGCTAGAGTTAAATAGCATGAGCAGTGTTATTGACGAGAAGTCAGTGGTCCAGCTAATTGTCTTCTTATAACAGTAAGTAAAACCCGAATATTCATTAGCCATTTCTACAATAACCCTTCACTGACTGCTGTCGTGCGCCACACTATTCCTCTTTAAATATTTCCAACCTGTATAGTTAAGATTATTTTTATTATTATCCTCATCCCTTATCAAAACAAGAGCTCATGGTGATCTCTGTCTCTCCAGGTTTTCCTAATAAAATTTTGTCATTGTTCGCGTTTCTTCTAATTTCCACTCTATGGCTGCCGGAATAGCGTAGTCGATATAGCGATTCGCTTAGGGTTGGACGATTTGAGTTTCAAATCTCGGTGTTAGCGATATTTTCCACACCTGTCCAGAGCATCCCCGATGCCCACACAGGCTCCTGTACAGTGGGCACCATGTTCCTTTCCCAGGGATAGAGCGGGCAGAATGTGGCGTTGACCACCCAACACTAAGTAGCGCCGAGATTAAAGAAAAAGTGTAGCTGTAATTCTACTCCCCGTCTGTGATAACATCGTCTGTTTTAGAATAAAGTTACTTTACCAGTTCTTTGTACAATATCGGTGGCTCTATCCTCCTTGATTTTATCATGGTATGAACATTAGCAGAAGAGGCTGTAGAATATCGATCTCCTCTTGACGTTACATTCTTCACCTGCTTATTGTTTCCTCTTCCCATCATTCTCCATTTCACTCTCTTCTCAGACACAATCTGTGTTCTTACCCTCAAACGCGACGCTTATAATACATCAATTGTAATTACCCGTTTTAGAGTAACATGCTCACCAGCTTTTCTTTTTGAGCTGAGAAGAGCCGATTGATAAAAAGAATCTCCCTAATTTCATCTGCCGTTTTCTTTGTGGTTTTTTAAAAGACCACCCATCCTAGGTTCGTGGTGGTGTATATGTATGTGTGTGTGTGTATATATATATATGAAAAAATATCTCTAAGCAAGAGTGGGGGATCTAGTACCATCCTCACCACACATACACACACACACACATATGCACACACTGTCTCTCTCTCTCTCTCTATCTGTCTGTCACATACACGCACATAAATTATTTTACATCATTGCTGTCCTTACATTTCAGTGATTATGTTGTCCGCAGACTTTGCAGTTTCTGTTGGTACTGTACAGTCATAGGAGTAAACAGAGGAAACTATTTTACTTTTGCGTAATGTACGTTTTGGTAGTGGCCATTTCTGCCACACCCGATAGGACAGACATACTAGATACAAGAGACCCGGTGAATTTGCGATCCTTCTTTATTGCAAGAGCTCGGGCTGCTTGTAGTTTTTCTATACGGCCGGTACACGGAAGATTAAGGAGCGCCTCCCCTGTTGGTTGATCCAGCCCTTGTTAGCCAGTCACCGGAACTGCGCTATTTACACTCGCCGGTCATTAGTATTTCATTTCCGTATTAGAATATTTTCATCGTAACTTTTAAACAAAGATTAACAATCTGCTTACGAGTGGCCACATATTGCACTCGAATTATTGCTGCACTTCACTTAAGTAAGACAGATTATAAACAACACTGGCAATGTGCGTGTTAAGTAACGTTGGGGGGCATTGGTGCGGCCCTTTTGCCGTGCAAAAGTAATAAGTATTGCATATTCTGAGTGTGTGTTTGCAGCCTGAGTTATCCAGCATGCAATGCGCATGCGCCATATTGTCATCGGTGGCCTGCTCGACTCTATAATATTTTCCAAATTATTTCATAGAGGGCACTAGTTTCAAAAAGAAAGTTATTGAACATTAAATATGTGTTTTGCGTTGTCTACAAATTTAGTCTCAAACATTTCCCATTCTAAGAATAGCTGAGCGAGATATGACCAAAAATGTATATTAGTCTTGAAGTAAACACCCGTTGTTCTTGTCAGATTTTAATGGAACTTGAATTTTCTCAATAGATTTTCGAAAAATCCATAAATATAAAATTTCATGAACATTTTTCCATTGGGAGGCGAGTTCCGTGCGGGCGTACGGACAGACGAACAAAACTAACAGTCGCTCTTCGCTATTTTGCGAACTCGCCCAAAAGAATTGTGTGAATTAATATAGACCTACAATTCACGTAATAATATTAATGAACTAATTAATCAACACAATTCTCATTGATATTTACATATTTTCAATTCCGTAAATCTATTAAATTGCTTCGTCGCAACCATTGATTTTAGAAATATACATTTAACCCTTACAGGACGAACTGGATCTGTCGCATTTAAAGACCCAGTCCGTACCGCGCAGTAAACACTCTGCCTCGGTTATAAAACCCGATAATTTAATACTGTGTAGAGAAATAATCGCTGTTTGAGCTGAAATCCATAAAAAAACACTTAAATACATTGTAGGCAGAATACAGAAATTCTGAATGTTAAACCTGGTGGTACATACGTGTAGTGACGTTTAGGCTTTAAATGTTTAAATTTTAATAAACCGTATTGGTTTCGAGAATTTTAACTCTTTCTATAATTATCTCATAATGTCACTAAAGCAGTCACAAAGATCTTAATAGTAATTCTGGTATATATGGCAAAAATCGAGTCTGATACCTAGTGTTCTAGAATCAACGGCTTCTTACCATGTCTTAATTGGACGTCTGCCGAATTCTGGTAAGCTGATAATAAAACCAGTATCGCAGTAGGAAGCAAGTTCAGAGGTTTCAAACAGGCCACCATGTTGACATTAACTTCAACGAGACACTGGTGCCATTACCAAAGGAAAATAGTGGGAAACCTTGAATGCCTTCTTACACATTTATTTCGTATGGGTCAGTGACTGTTGTTTACAAATAAAGAGGAAGTTGCGGGTTACCGCAGCCAATTAGGGATTAAAAGTGTCCGATTTCCGGCTGGATGTCGTGGGTTCTGATAAGATATAGGCTGCGGTTGTGCTACTGGCTGCATTTCTTCTTATATATCAAATTAAGTGCTGATCCAATCCAGAATAAAATTTTTGATTCTTATATACATTCTTCTCTTTGTTCCTTTACCTTCCCTTTCTTTCTTGCGCGCTTTCTGGCCACCTTAATTTTAGCATATCGTGATGTCAGAGACTTCGGACCTTCACGGCAAGGGATACTCAAGTTGTGGTATTCTGGGTTGACACCGTGTAGAATTGCAAATGGTAGACTTAGAAACATGCCAGAGGAACCTTCTGCTTATTTCTTGAAGAAAAGGAAGGCTGCAGGTTGCTCCGGAACACTGTGGTTATAAAAATGAATCGACGATGTTAAAACCCAGAAGACTTCCTTGTAATAATTTCAAAGTTTCTCCCTTCCATATTTTAAAATTTATTGTACTTCTAAGCTGCAAAATAGATGCATAGAAGTTTATAATTTTTTGCAGTATTGTTATAAGTTTCTAAATAAAATTCTCGTATTTACAAACTACATTTCTCCATTTATTGGCGATGTACAGTTGATGATTTGATGGAGATTTCGGGATGTCTATAGAGTAGTCTTGACTAAGGAAGAACATTTTCGTTGGTTAACATTATCCTAAGTTGTAGATCCCTAGGAGGGGTTAAGTTTACAAAAATATTGAGATTTCTCACAGCCTTCGTTTTGTCATTAGTATCTGTTGTCATACAGAAGGACGGTCGGACGTGGTCTCAAAACAGGGCACTCTTTTACTTCATAAAGAATTCCTAACAATTATAAGGTGAGATTAGAAGTCTAGTGAGAGTCGCCCTGTTCCTTGCGGGCACACGGACGGACACCACTAGTGTTGTAGTCCCTGCTGCAACTGTTGTGCGCAAAACCCTAAAGACAATTCGCTGCTCCACAATCAACAACCACAACTTCTGATGTTTATTTGATTCTTCAGTAACCACAACTTCCATTACAATGAAAAAAACTTAACCTTTTAAAGCCTGGCAGTTATTTCACGTACCATCAGATTTAACATAAAAAAATTCTACATGGTTCTCACAATGCGTTTAAGTGTTCTGTATGGACTTTTGCCCTGTACAACACTAACAGCGAGGTTTTGTATAACCGAAGTAGAGAGTGTTTACTGCGCGGTACGCACTAAGTCTTTATATAAAGCAGACGTGTTTCGTCTCGAAAAGGTTAGTGCTGTTAGTGCTGTTTGTGATAAGTGGGTTCACAATGTATATTGATTTGTGATAAGTGGGTTCACAATGTATATTGATTTGTGATAAGTGGGTTCACAATGTATATTGATTTGTGATAAATGGGTCACAATGCATATTGATTTGTGATAAGTGGGTTCACAATGTATATTGATTTGTGATAAGTGGGTTCACAATGTATATTGATTTGTGACAAGTGGGTTCACAATGTATAATGATCAGCGAAATGCGAGTGGCGGTGCTCATTTGTCCAAGAAGTGAGGTGCTCGGTGTGTCTGTTCATTGTCATGTACAAGTAGATCTGCATACTGGATTGCAAGAGCGTAGTTTCATGCATGGTGCAATGATACGGAAACTGTGTTTGATATTCAGGTGACCGTGCATCGTCATAAATTCTTATAATAAAACCAAATAGATGCACTAATTTCTGAAATTTATTTTTGAAATAAAACTCTACATGTTTCGGACAGTTCCTCTGTCTATCATGGGAGTTTTTCACAGTACCCGCAGCAATGGTGTATGTCATATAGGTTTGCTGACAGCTTGCGAGCAGGATCAGGACGGAACTGCAGATCCGTCCTGCTCACAAGCTGTCAGCAAACCTGTATGACATGTAACACTGCTGCACGTACAGTGAAAAACTTCTGATGATGGACAGAGGAACTGTCCGAAACATGTAGAGTTTTATTTCAAAAATAAAATTGAGAAATTAGCGCATCTATTTGGTTTTATTATAAGGAAAGTGTGTATTTATCTGCTGCCTATTTAAGGATGAATTTGGTATCGCAGACTATGTGACATCGATTGTTACGATGATACAATCTGCTGTACTAAATGCTTCCTTAGATAAACAGCAAATAATCACAGAAGTCATATTTGGCCACTTCGCGAAACAGATCAGAAGTGCAATAAATAAAAAAGTGATAAAATATAGTCTAACACAATTTTTAAATTTTCTTTCTAAGAATTTACAGGGACATGTTTCGGCTCTCAGAAGCCATCTTCAGGCTGAACATAAAACAGTTTGTATATATTAAATTTTAGGACATTGTAATATATATATATATATACACACACACACTTTTATGCTCAGCCTGAAGATAGTTTCTGAGAGCCGAAACATGTCGCTTAACGTCTTAAGAAAGAAAATTAATGAAGTTGTGTTCGAGTATAATTTATCACTTTATTTGATTATTGGATTAGAACAGAACGGAGTTGCCTTACTAAAAAATTATAGATCAGAAGTGCCTTGAAAGTTCTGAAATGTGGTGCTTGGGAAGTATGAAGAATACCATTTGGACAGATCATGCAGAGAACGGAATTACATTGAATTAAAGAACAAATGGAGATCCTGCGTAAGATTAAATGAAAGCAGGCTAACTACATTGGTCATATCTTGCGTACGAACGGCCTTATAAAATTATTGAAGGAAAGATAGAAGTGAATAAAAGACGAGGAAAAAGACGTAAGCAACTACGGAATCGCTGTCTGGAAAACTCGCTTTGAACAGAGAATGGACCTGTGGCAAGAAAGACTACGCAAAGATGGTGTGATGGTAACGGTGAAGAAGTCCTTTTACAGGCCGAGAGTGGCCCAGAGGGTTCTAGGAAGTTAATGTCCCTAGATTTCATGACAACGGCACAGGATGGTGGTAAGGTTGTGAGCCTTATGCACCGGCCGCCTTTACCCGCAGGAAATGTTCCTGGTATCCATTTCTGTTAGAGGCTGAGTCGACCCCAGGGTCATAGTGCGATCGGAAGGATTATGTCAATGAAAAATTCCAATGACACCATCTGAAATCGAACCAGCGACCATCCGATTTGTAGCGCTGTACCTTAACCACTGCATTACCGCGGCCCCGGTGTGATATTAGTCAATAATAGTAATCTGGAAGGGAAGTTAAAAGAAGGGTTCATAGCTAAATGTGTGTTAAACACACTGATCCCGCATTCATCTGCAAGAATTCAGGACAACTCTGTGAAGTTCAGTAATGAGAATCGGGTATCCCCTTAGGGATCCGAACAGTGTACCCCAGTTAGAAAGCCAGCAATATTAATTTCTGTGTTGTATACGTAGAATATTGTAAACTTTTACTATTGTCAGAGTCCATCAAATAAACTTGTTTATTGTAAATTACGTAAGCCGTCCAAATACATTATCCCTAAATTCTGGTATAACTTTAATTCTTGCAAAGAAATCTCTTACATTACAACAGTAGACATAGCCCAGACTAATCTGATGCCTGTCCCATCCAGTGAACCACTGTAGTGTTCTGTTGCATACATCAGGACAAAATTCCTATTCTGTTGGATACAGACCCTTTTGATGATTATTAATTCCCAGAAACACGATACTTTGTCTCGTGAGGTGGTCATAGACAAGCTTCCAGAACAATTCGGAGACAGGCACGAAGTTGTGTCCATGTCTGCCAATGTCTAGGTAGATTTATACATTGGAGCCATTGACAGGCGGTAAATTCAGCACACCGTATGTTCCTGTGTATACTTTTAGGTCTTTCCCCTTGTTGCTAGCATACCGACGTATGCTGCTGTCGAGGCTTCTCCTATTACCTTTCCTAATCACCACATTGGTGCAGTGTTGATACAAAATTGTGTAACTTGTTGTGAATTATACACAAAATCTTTGGCAGCAACAAGCTGTCCATTAGTAAGATACAAATCACTAGTCATGTTACGGCTAATGAATTTGACGGTTTGGTTAACCGAACAAAGGAGTTTAAGTAACGCTGTGTACTGGTTTTCTCTACCGTAGAACTTGTCATATTTCATCGTGTAAATATTCAAAGTAAGGAGTGCACGTGATTTTCCGTCTGCTGACACTCATTTGTGTAATGTCAGTGTCTTGCATTAGGGTGAATTTGGCATACACAGTTTCATGATGTTGAAGGTCGAAGCAGGTGTCTACGAGCTTATTGAATTCCTTAGTTGACTAACTTTGCCGAACTTCCACACCGAAGTCAAGACGTTTATATTCGCTGTTGTATCATCTTCTGTAGTTCTTCACCGTTGCTCGAAGTGGACGCCTGCATGTTATTTGCGAGATACTGAAATCGCTTGCTAAAGGGGGAGATTTGAAAGTGTTACCTGCGCAGAGAGAGATCAAATGTTAACATCGGGATGGATTCAGAGACTTTTATTCACTGTTGGAAAAGCTATTCTGATTTAATAGTATCGCAACTCATTTTTGTACAGTTTAAAAACCTAATACAAAATTATTCTGGCTCGGAGGACCATTCGGTCCGTTCTGTTTGCAGTTTAAGAGCAGCCACATGTCGCTCGCTGAATTCAATATTGGCACATCTAAAAAATTGCCATCTGGAGGCTTTACTGCGATGAGTTGCAAAATAAACGGCTATATCCGGCAATACTGGCTCACTTCTTAGTAAAAACATACCCTGCTAGATGCCTTTATTGTGGGATGTAGCTGTTATATTTTGGCGCTGAATTCTAATTTTAACTCCAAATGGGCAATTTTTGGATTGTACCAATATTGCATTCAGTGACCGATATGCCATTTGACATTTGAAAGTCTGATAATACGAAGCTACAGCAAAAGAGAGCAGAAAGTACGTCTGTTACACCTCTTCGCTTATAGAATTTGACTTTGTTTTATTAAAGAATATTGTTCCTTGCAACGCAGTAATTTCCATTTGCCAGTTAAAGTGCTGATGTGACTTACTGTTGTTTGAATTCCTTATGAAACTTTTCAGGGTGTATATAGAAGGTTGTGTTCTACACACCTCGTTGTTAGAATGATAGGGTTTAGGAGAGCTGTGTGACATCACAGCCCAGATTCTAAAATTTTCAACATTGCTTTAGTCTTATAGTGTTATGATAATACCCTGTGTTATAGACGATAAGGCAGTGTGAATTCCCACCGCTGTGTAGAGCTCAGTTGTGTGAAAGGTGTCTATAACTATTTTGTTTATTTTTGCAGTCACGATATAAATGCAATTTCTCACCTGTGTGACATTGCGCTTCCTCGTACACACCTTTCGCACAGGCAAACACGACTTCCTGCCCTTGCTGGAGCGTTAGTAATCGGCGTGCAGCTGAGGGCAGGAAGAACCTATAGCAGTCTGTGGAGCTGCTGCCAGGATGGAGGATCATCCGGTAGTTTCTTCTGAGTTGTCTGTTGATGTTGATTGCGCAAGCCTTGAAACATCAATCTCACTATGCAGCTCAGTCATTACAATGACTAGGCTACGGCATGGGTGAACCAGAAATCGGGGTTTGATTCCCGCTAGGGGGCGAACACTTTCAGCTTCAAAGCAGCAGATTGGCCCTGTGGTTCATGAAGCTCTGGATCTAAAGATATTAAAACTGTCGGAACGGGAATCTGACCAGTCATTTCCGAATCTGGTATGAAAGTTAAGTGCTGTACATCTCCACTCCTGTCTTTATGCACAGTACTTCATTAGACGGAGGGGAAATTTACCATTAGAATGTGCACTTTTCACGTGGACAATTTAAGAATTCTCCGTTTTGGCTGCGACTTCCACAGATACCACTTCCATTGATCCACTAATACTACGATTTGTGGTTGCAAAGTATATTCATTCAATGAAGCTGAATGTTCCTTAAAATGTAGCTTGATGTATTAAGCGCATTCATTACCTACTGGCAAAGACCAAAAATGAAATATATCGATAGAAGAGTACGTTCATATCGGCTTTTTGATAAGGACGTTGTTTTCAGTAGTCACTGCCACATGACGTTAATATCATGTCTGCCATCTAGCGTTAATTTTCTGAACTAATAGTAAAGCTGATAAGTTGGAGGAAAATGAGGAAATTCAAGATTTATTATGTATGAATAATGATGATTCGTAAAATCACGACATTGTTGACTGTGGACCCATATGGCTTAACAGTTGAGTACAAACGTTTCGGCTGAACCCCCCCCCCCACCTCTATCTTCATGGTTGGCTTCAAAATGAAGGCAGCAGTTTCCTCCGAGTCATTAGCATCTCGCTACTAAATTACACGATCTGATGTCAAGAAAGCAGTGGCTCTGATTTTATCATTCAGTGCCATCAGATCACCGAAACTCGTGTTTTTATATCTTCTTAGTGCTGTTGTATTTTGTTGTGTTTGCCAAAGTTGAAGATTGGAAATTTTAGCCCGTATTTTTATGTACATATTTCACAGTTTCTTTTCTCCACAACATCACACGTTCTGTTCATCCAAGCAGAACACATAACCCACAATCCATTGGATTTCAAACAAAAGATTATTAATTTATTATGAAGTTTTTTTCTCGTAGTAGATCGAACTACGGAATAAAAAGAGTATGACTATGCTAGTATGACTATGCTAGT